>Ga0315282_10002478_pt1 | contig 33881 bp, 31 predicted proteins | sample YL17G07_20_MG_FD_203693 | JGI IMG/M metagenome (GOLD analysis project Ga0315282, IMG submission 203693) | Sediment microbial communities from Yellowstone Lake, YNP, Wyoming, USA - YL17G07_20 | ecosystem: Environmental > Aquatic > Freshwater > Lake > Sediment | place: USA: Wyoming | collected...
TCGATTTCCGCCTTAATTGCCGATGCCAGATTGTGGGCCTTTGCCACCCTAATCGATAGGTCCGTCCAAATGCTCGAAAAGGCGACGTACACGTCAATAGGCGATCCCAGTGGACCTGCGAAATAGGAATGGACGTCCGCAGGACCACCGAAACCGGTGTACATATAGTAGTAGTGATCGCTAATCTGTAGGTATCGCCATAACTTCTTCAGATAGCCACTCGGGATATAGTCTCCCAGCAGCCTCACGGCATTAAAGGAGGACTTCTGAAATTCGTTACCAAGCCAGGGGCTGAGATCCCGTGCTGTATCCGCCCAGGAAATGGTCCTCCCCTGTTCGAAGACATCAACCTCCCCTACAGCGGGTATCTTCGTGATAAGCTCGGATGGCGTCGAGATGCGTATCTGATCGTGTTTCAGCAGCTCAGGTGGCAATGCGCGTAGAAAGTCGTGGATGCCCGACTCGGGCCAGTGGTGCTCCCCGAAAGTCTCATAGTCGATGAATATCAGGACGAGGGGTTCGGCTATCTTGGCAATCCAAGAGGCGTATTTATCGGCCGTTAACGGATAGTGCTCCCACCACCTTGCGGAGAACCTGAAGGCGATATCGTCTGAAAGGGAGTAGTCCCTTAGCAATACCTTTAGTGCAGGCACATCCTTAGCGTGATAGACCTGATGCGCCGACCTGTCCCCTAAGATCCTCGGCGATCCCTCGGTGATGATACCGCTGAAGCCAAGATCGGAGACAGCTCTGGCTATCAGATTGTTATAGATGAGCTCCGTGTTCTCGAAGATCTTGGGCCTTGAGCCAGTCAGATCGCCTATCAACGAGATGTGTTGCCTCACTTGCTCCTTGAACTCATCCAGATTACCGTAGTAGATGCTGGAGAGGGAGTGAAAGTAGGTCTGAGATAGAAGCTCAACGCAGCCAGTTCTGGCCAGATCCTTTATGAGGTCAAGTAGCTGAGGGCACCACTGACGGCATTGTTCGAGGAAGACGCCCGAGATGCTGTAGGCTACCTTAAAGGGCCTCTTCTCCCGTCGGTGCTTGTCTACAGCTTCAATGATTATCTCGGATGCTGGCAAATAGCACTTGGAAGCAGCTCTATCAAAGATCTCCTTGTTTAATCGATTATCAAAGTATAGGTCGAAGAGCTCTGTTTCCGTTCTTGCGTGAGCTGCTTCCTCTAGCCTAAATTTCCTGTTGATCCTGTACGGTTGATGGACCTCAAAGACTAGACAGACCTCAACCAATAGTTACTCGCAAATCCCATAGTTTCTAGGAGATAAATGCCTTCATTCAAAGCGAGCTCGATTCAGCTAAAGAGAGTTAACTCTGAGGAGATCATGATCATTACTGATGACCTAAGGTCAAACTTGTGCGATCTTCAGAAAGGAACCTATTCCTGAGGAAGATATACCAATGCGACGATGACGCTACCGTGTTTGCCCTTCGATACTTCTATGTTCTCTTCCATCGTGGAAAAGTTCCTGAGGGTCAACTTCCGCATCTTTGCCATCTCCTCAAGCTTTGAATTGAGCTCCTTCCTTATGACCTCTCTGTCCTTGTAACCATGGGCCTCAGCAACTAGGCCATACCTGACACCATCTCCTTCTCCGAATCCCCAACCGATGCCAGCACCTATTGTCTCTCCTGACTCGCCATCCATTCTCGCCAGGACTGAGAAGGTTATCATTCCTGGTGGAATCTCTGCAGGAGTTACTTGTTCCGCCTCAGTCGGTAGAATCGAGGAGACAGTGACGATATTGCACTGAGCTATACCAGCCACTGCAAGTGCAGCATCGAAAGCATTGAGACTCGATGTCGAACTTACTGCTCTTCCACTTGTGACGAAGAACTTCCTAGGGAGAAACAGGCTCTTCCTAACGATCTGGACTTGGCCGTCCAACTTTTTCTCTTTTGGCCTCCGATTTACAGAGAATGTAGGTGGAGTATATCAATTTTTCCCTCAATTTAGATTGTATAATTTTTTTTGTCTTACGAAGGTGTTCGGAGCATGATTGCCAGTCCTCAAGCATGTTCGGAACCATTTCATCTAAGACAATCGATTTGTGACCAGACCGTAGTCGTATATTTGGCGATGAGCTTTTATGCAACGAAAGGTGGAGAAAGGCCGAAGAAGATCAGTCAGGAAGCAAAACCGAAGAGAGGATAGGGCAATTTCTTCTTTCCTACTCTCAAATCCTCTTATACTGACCTTTGGCAACTCCTGCCAGCGATCTAATACAGGTTAGCATGACAATTGTGGGCTAAATTAAATATGGAACTCAGAACATGTACCTATTAGATAAATCCAGTATTTCTTGAGAGCTGACCTTTAAGGTGCCGAATATGTTCCGGTATAGGTTCTTTGTGCCAGGCCCTCTTGGTATCATCCTCGCGAGGGAGAGCATCCAGGTTATCCTCGTGGGGTTCTTGTAGAACTCGGCGATTGTCTTCGTCAGTCCATCCGGACTTCCTGCCATGGCGACCCCTTCGGTGGTGAAGGACTGAAGCATTACGACAAAGTCATCGGGTCGAGCTGCTGAGAGAAGTATCATCAGGGTCTTGTTCGCGCTAAGTCTATTCATCAGCGAGTCGTCGTTAGTCAGCTCCGGGATTTCCTTGCGCAGCTTCTCTAGGAGACGCAGAGGCCTGAAAACGGGTTTCTTTCTCAAGTTGCCCGTATAGGTGAGTTCGCACTCCATGCGTATTAGGCGTCTATAGGCCTCTTTTGTAGAATCAGTCATCTGGCCCTCTTGTACTATGTCCAGCTGACAGGAAAGCTCGGTCTTGCTCTCGAAGCCAATGAATATGGGTAGGTTTCGAATATGGAGCTCCTTGAAGGGCACGTTTTTAGTCTCGATCATTATGTACCCGCCCGACTTGGTCCAATCATCTATGTACTCAGGAATGCACCTGACTATCTCGGGCGTGTCAAGGAACCCCTTGCCATCGGAAGACATAGTTAAGCACCTGCTCTGCATATGCAGGTGACCAGCTTTAATACATAACGGTCTAGAACGTCGAAACAGGTCACTACCGGGGCTCTCTCTTTGCCATTACAGGATTGTACCTCTAGCGATATCGCAAGTACGATCCTGTGATGTCGCAAGCTCAACACCCTTCACCTCTACTGCACTCCCTTACAAGGAGAGCATACCCCGCCAGAGAATAAATTAGTAACTCGTAGTCCCATTTCTCCTCAAGAGATAAGAGTCGTATAGTGTAGAACAGACTTGAAGGGCGAATGGAAGAATGAACTTCCAAACTTCCAAAATTCTAATTGAGTACAAAGGAAGTCTCTCATATGAAATCTGGAGTATATGGTAACCATGGCCATCGGCTTGATACTCTACAACTCATTCTCACGATGAGAGAGCGCCCATCTTCTCATGACTCTCCAACATGGCTAGGAAGTTCTCATAGCGGGTGCCGATGGCGACTGAGTGGCTGGTGCCGAGTATGAATCCCCCACCAGGGGCGCCATACCTGATGGCATTCGCCACATCCTTCCTTACATCATCGGGCGTGCCAGCCCAGAGGTGTTCAAGCATGACGCCCCCCCAAAGCGCCAGCTTTTTGCCGTACCTTTCCTTTAGAAGTTTCAGATCCATGCCGGCAGACTCCTGTATCGATTGATAACAATCGAATCCAGCTTCAACGAACATATCCATCAGTAACCAGTTATTACCACAGGCATGTTTTATAAATTTGAATCCTCTTCGGTGAATCTCCCCGATCCTACGTTGTAAAGCGGGTAGGCAAAAGGATCTGAACGTCGCCGGGGATAACATCGGACCAGCCGTAGTAGCGTAGTCCTCTCCGTCCATCACGGCATCATAACCAGGCTTCAGCATGAACTGATCAAGCTTCTCGGCTGTAGAGACCTGCCGTGCTATTGCCTTCCTGACGACTTCCGGCATTGAGTGATAAGCCCTCAATCCCTGCTCATAGTTTCCTCCGAGCATGATCATCGCGCTGGTTCCGTTGCTCGGTCCTATGATGAACTTCTTCCCACGGAATTCGTCGATCACCGCATCGACCACTTCGAATATCGAATCGTTCGGCTTTGAGACCTCCTCCTCGTTAAAGTCTTCGAGGGTGTAAACCCGTCTCTCGGCGACCAGGTCCTTTACGATCGTTATGTCGGCGGTTATTGGCGAGTACTTGTAAACGCGACCCTCATCATCTTTCCACGTATTCTCGTCCAATCTTTGGGGCGGATCGGGACGATAGTCTTTCGGTGGGACAATACCCGTAGCCATTGCCGCGAGATTTACGATGTCCAACTGTGGCAGTTTCTTGTGTAGCTCTATAAGGTCGTTCTTCCAGCTTCGAACAACTTCGTCCCGCATCCCCTCCCAAAACGCGATCTGCGAACGGGCCTTTGCGCGGAGGAACGTCTCGTGACCCAGCAGCTTCTCAATCGTATCACAGTCTATCGCATAGAACCCAATCGGTACGCGGTCGACGTCCTGATGGGAGAGTGCAGCCAAGACTCTTTCCCTGGAGTTCATATGCCTTCAGCGTTGGATTGTGCTTTGAGTTTGCCTGTAACGCGAGCTCCGGAAAGAGGTACGCGCTCACTACCAGGAATGGGAACGCGATTTTTAGACTTTGACATAATATCCTAGGTTATAATCTAAACATGGATTTATCTCTTTATGAAACCGCCCGTTGGCGACTTGTGCGCACATTTCCATTTTCCTTCGAATGCTGTTCGAATTAAGAAGCTCTGGAAATAGCTAGAAGCTTGTTTAACCGATCTAAGCCAGATATACCGTGAGACTTTTAATTTCATTCTCAACCCATCTGATGGAGGATAAACATGGTGCGGGATCGAGGTAAGCCAGTCCGAGGAATTCGCGCTTCACAGGTTTCGAGGCTAGTGGATCTCATAGGTTATCAAGAGGGATCTGTTGTAAGCAGGACGATCATCGATAGAAAAGCAGGGACGGTAACGTTGTTTGCATTTGACGAGGATCAAGGATTAAGCGAGCATAAGGCGTCCTTCGACGCCCTTGTAAACGTTATAGATGGTGAGGTCGAAGTAGTCATCTCCGGTAAGGTTCTACAATTGAAGGCCGGTGAAGCGGTCATAATGCCCGCCAATAAACCACATGCACTTAGGGCTATTAAGAGATTCAAGATGCTCCTTACGATGATAAGATCGTGAGAAGATATGCTACTGGGTCACTCTCTTTATAGCCAAATGGGGATCCATTATTATAACCGCGTTTAGATCTTACCCGCAGTATCCCCTTACAAAATGGATAATTGGCCATCATTATACGCTGTGGAGAGGTTGAATGGATCATGGTGAGAAGAACGCAGCTCTCGGAGTTTAATATCAAGTCTGCGGCCAAGATCGCTGAATTTGCGGGCTGGGAGATGCCCATTTGGTACTCAAGCATCTCGGACGAGCACTTGACCGTGAGAAATAACGTGGGCATCTTCGATGTCTCTCACATGGGTGAGATTGTAATCACTGGCAGCGAGTCGCTCAAATTCGTCAACTATGTGACGACGAACAACGTCACCAAGCTCAGTGGCTACTCCTGCCAATACAGCACGATCTGCAATCCTAGCGGTGGGATAAAGGATGATGTCCTCGTCTACGCCCTAGGTGGTAGAGGCTTCATGATAGTTACGAATGCCGTGAATACCGAAAAGATCCTCGATTGGCTTAGAAGTCTGCAAAGCAGGTTCGACGTTGAGATCGATGATGCCACGGCCACAACTGCTATGTTTTCCGTTCAAGGACCTAGGGCACAAGAGACGTTACAGACATTAACATCACCCAACCTCCAGGATTTGAAGCGATTTGGTGGCGGGCTCCTGCATCTAGCTGGTGAAGAAGTGCTGCTATCGAGAACCGGTTATTCTGGGGAAGATGGCTTCGAGATCTACATGATGGATGTTACTACCACCAATCCAACTAGGGCACTGGGCCTTTGGAGGGCCATTATCGATGCCGGTACGAGATTTGGAATAAAGCCCTGTGGACTTGGAGCCAGAGATACCCTAAGGCTAGAAGCAGGCCTTCTGCTCTACGGAAACGACATCAACGAGGAGACCACTCCCCTTGAGGCCAGGATTGACTTCGTGGTGAAGTTCGAGAAGGAGTTCATCGGCAGGGAGGCACTTGTCTATCAGCATGAAAAGGGATTGCATAAAGTGAGAATTGGGCTTCAGCTCACTGATAGGATAATCCCAAGACAGGGGAGCCCGATCCTCGAAGATGGAAATAAGGTAGGAACAGTCACCAGCGGCACCATGAGCCCACTTACCAGAAATGTGATAGGCATGGGTTATGTTCCTCCAAGCCGCAGTGGGGTTGGGACGGAGTTCGAGGTTGAGATCAGGGGATCGGGTCACGGGATGCGCGTAGTGGAATGGCCATTCTATGACACTACAAAATACGGTAGATCCAGAACACAATCGCAAGGTCACCCTACCTCCAATCCTTAATTCGATTCGATAGAGTGCGGGCACAGGTTTTTATCGCAACTCCAAATCCAGTAGAGTGGCGTATCGGATTGACCGCGTTGTCCAAATTTCCCCAAGATGGGATTCGGATTTATCCTGTAAGGACGAAATTAGTTGAAAAAGGGGACGACCTTGTAGCTCTGATCGTTCAGGCCTTGGAAGAAGCGAAGTTCGACCTCAAGGACGATGATATAGTGGTCATCACAAGTAAAGTCGTCTCAATGTCCCAAGGTCGACTCGTTTCATTGGATTCCATCAAGCCATCAAGGAGATCGAGGATTTTGGCGAAAAGATATGGCCTTGAACCCGAATTCGTAGAACTCGTCTTGAGGGAGGCTGACGAGATCTACGGTGGTGTTTACAGGGCACTCTACACCTTGAAGGACAACATCTTGACAGCGAATGCGGGGATTGATCACAAGAACGTCCCAGCTAGCTCTGCCGTCCTCTGGCCAAATGATCCCAGTAGGGCGGCTGCAGGGATTCAGAGGAGGATTCGATCTCTTACGGGCAAGCGTGTCGGAGTTTCGATAATCGATAGCAGGATAACACCTCTCCGCGTGGGAACCACGGGCGTAACACTGGGGGCCGTTGGCTTTGAGCTCGTGAAAGATTGCAGGGGTAAACAAGATTTGTACGGCAAACCTCTACTGATCACAAAGCTTGCAGTAGCTGACGACATAGCTTCTGCAGCTCATCTTGTGATGGGGGAGGTCGACGAAAGGACTCCCGTAGCGATTGTGAGAGGCATCCCTCTGTCGCCAAAGGGTAAGAGGGCAGCGACGATGATCATGCCACCGGAGCTCTGCCTCTTCATGGGCGTCTTCAAATCGAGGACGCGAATCCTCAAGGGTAAATCGCGGGGCGCAGCTAATAAACGGCTCACGCGATAATACTTCCCATGGATCGAATGGACCCCCGGGAATCGCTTCTGAAGGGTCTTTGTAGGATTCCCTAAAGGTCTTATCTAAGTTAAGCCATTTGAGCACATTCCTTCTCGCCAGTATACCGTTCCCTCTGGAACTCCATTGTGAACCTCAGAGCATCGTGGCGCCTCATCTCTATCCCTCTGGCCACCGGCTCCCCATTGGTCAGCACCCCGAAGTAGGTGTTTCTGCGCCTCCATGTTGCCGGATGGATCAGCTTCTAGCGGGAGGAGGACGAGGAACTTGTAGTAGTGGTCGAGCGATATTGGAAGCCCCGTCCTCCTCTCAATCTCCAAGGCAAGTCCGTCATAGTCCTCCTTCGAAGCATCCTCCCTCTTGACGAACAGAGAATCGGTATCCCCATACACCACCTCAAACCCTATCTCCTGCGCGCAATACATAGCGGCTGTCAGGGTCTCCCTCAAGCGCCTGTTTATCTCCTCGAAGATCGGATCAAGCTATATTTCGTGATCTAAGCAGAGAGACTGTGCCAGATGTTACTTCCCATGTACTTAGATCCATCGTGTAGAATACTGCTGCGATGAAGAGCTATCCTTTGTCATTGGTAAGAGCTCCGCCTTACATAACTCCTCTTTCCTTCACCTTATTCTTTAGGTTCTTCGTATTGAGCAAATGGTTTATGACATCATCGAATGTTATCTTTGGCGTCCCTCTCTCGCCTATTAATTTAGCCTTGTATCTTTCTAACATATTGTAAGTCTCGATCTTCAATACAATGGACCGTGTCTTTATTCCTACACTGATATGATTCGCCATATTTGTAGCATCCAATATTATAAGTGAAGTTAACAGTATATATATATTGTTTATACTAGATATACCAAATGTAGTTCTATAAACACAAACGTTAAATATAGAAGTATCACTTTCAAATAAACATGAAGAGGCTGGCAAAAGCTCTCGTCATGCTTGCCTTGACCTTTTCCGTGACTTTGGTTGTCGGGGCGGTAGCCCCGATTTTGCTAGTTCCGCCAGAACAACCAAGACCAAAACCAAATGATTCCCCTGTAGTGGAAGCCGTAACTGTGCCTGATCTCACAGAAGCAGAAAAGGAAACAGTCATGAATATAATAAAGAGCGACGTTAATGTTAGTAGAATCCTCGAGAAGGGGAACTGGACTGCCCCGCTCATGGGGCCTTGGACCAATGGCACGGAAAGGCTTGGCGCGGTTGCGCTCATCAAGTTTAATGGATCCGTTTGGGTCGAAGGTACATTTTACGATCCATTTTCTGGCATCTCGTATACGGAAAAACTCTGGGCTGGCAATGTGCAGGTCTTTGTCGACCTAAGGGCCAACAGGGTTGTGGGCCTGGAGCTAGGGATGGGGAGGAGCGAGGACAAAGCCCCTATCACGGACGAAAAGCTTGTAGTAGCGGAGAGAATCGCCATGAACCACACACTGGTCAAAACTCTGGGTCAGAACATCGAATCCTATTTGACTGCTGTGTATTATACTCCTGACTACCCCTACGGCATAGCTTTCTTTAGTATGCGCTCGAACCAAGGGGAGGTGCTTGTAGCCGTAGACCTCGATAAGATGGTGGTCGTGGAGAAGTATACGTCTAGGGTTATGGGGCGAGAGCGATGAAAAACATATTCAGAAACAGGCTTGTTCTAGCTAGATACCTAGGAATAATACTTATAGTGATAACCCTACTCGTTCCAGTCTACGCGGCTACTACATCCAAATTATGTATAATTTATGTACAGGAAGACGAGTTCTACAACTACGATTTCCTCTCAAAAACTCTCCCGGTGAGTGGCAGTAATGTTGACTGGCCCATGGCAATGCTGTTCTATAATAATGCGAATGTCCAAAAGGTTAAGAGCATGTATTTTGGGAATACTCCTGGTACTATAATGTACGCACGACTTGACGACGGGCAAGGCTGGCTTTGGGCCTCTGACACGGGAACGAAGTGTCTCACTTGGTGGTCGACTTACCTCAACCAATACGTATACTTACACATGAGAGTCTATGCTCCCTTAGTTACAGGCTATATGAACAATGCTGGTTATGGCAAATACGTTTTAGGAACTACCCATTACGATAATTACCCAACAGAATCGTGGTCCGGATATAGCGAGTATGCGGAACATGATTTTGCATCGTATGCACAATTGCATGGCTATACGGTATTCGTGGACTGGTCCGATTGGCATAATTACGAGCCACTCCGATATGAAAGAACACATATATGGTTAAATGATGGCTATACAACTGCCGTATATGTGCCATGACATCATTACTTCAATCGAAGTCTATGGGTGCTGTGGTAACAGACTGATGACCTGATACCTGGAGTCCTCATTGTAGCGGTAGATTACACACACGGCTAATGAGCTCTTCGGAGGGCAAATATAATGGGTATAAGCAAATTCCAGAAAAAGATCAATTTTACTACATTAGATGAAACCACATTAGCTGAAGACATCAACGATAGTTGCACAAAAATAGAAGGATTAACGGAGGCAGACGTTCAAGCAATAGAAAGGCTGGTATTTCCAGGATATGATATCTGTTCTAAGAAGAGACTTAAAGAAAGATGGGGACATAACGACTCTTTAACAATATCCCAAATACTACTACGACTATGATTACCACAACGATGTACGGTGCAATCCGTTGAACAGTAAGCAAACGTCTAAACCTACTACTAAACCTATCGGCAATTGTATAAATTTGAAATTATCATAAAACCGTGAAAATTGTATAATTTTATTGGATCCACACCAAACAAAAAACTTAAGATGGGAGGTTCTTCCTCTCCTTTAACAATATCCCAAATGCTGCTATAACTATGATTACTATAAGGATGTACGGTGCGATTGGTTGAACTATAATGGTACTTGTGGCCGTGCTTCCGACATATTCCCTAGTTCCGTAGAAGATGACCGTTATCTGTAACGTGCTAAATAGTTCATAATTAGAGGGCGTAATAGCGGCGGTTCCATCTGCATCTGTCAGTGCTGAAAGATACGTGAATATGTCATCGCCACTAAAGGGTCCAAAATGGATCATAGCACCCCGTATCGGGTTCCCCCTCTCGTCTTTGAGCGTCGCCTTCAAGGTGACCGGAAATAATTGTATCGTCGTTGTCGGAAAGTCCAAGGTGAGAGTCGTGTTCAGCCGATGTAACTTGAAGTTGGTGAACGTGAAGCTGTAACTATGGTTGCCCTGAACTACTCCGAAGTCGTGGTTCGTGGGGCCAGTACTGATCCAGCCATCAACATCGGCCTCGATCGCCATGTAGCTCCCGGGCCCCAAGTCCCTCCAGGTGAAGCATCCGTCAGTTCCGGTGGTCTGCTGTTCGAACAGGTTGCCATCCTTGTACAGGTCGATGGTCCATCCCTCGTTGTAAGCGGTGTCATCGGCTGTCGTCGAGTTGATCCCATCGACGTCGATCATCTTGCATACCTTGATCGTTGCATTGAAGTCATAGTCGATCACATCGGCGAACGCAATGCTTGCTATGTTCGTTCCATCGGTTGCAGTTATCGGATATCTTACCATCATTCCTTCGAGCTGCTGGGTCGTCCCGAATCCAGATCCAGGAATAAGGACTGCAGGAGTGCATTTGGCCTCATCCATCCCGACTGATGACTGCGTAGCCCGTTGAGAGCTTATCGAACCTATGACGATTAATGCGAAAACTATCATTGATACTGCGAGCCTTTTCAATTCCCGATGTCCCCTCTCAACTTATAGTTAAAGCCCCTGGCATAACTTGAGATATAAAAAAAGGGAATTCCTACTCTTTCCCGATATTCTCTTCAAACCCCAGTTGGTCTAGGATATACGATCCCTGATCCTGTCCACAGCGAGACGTCATTGCCGATTGTAGAACCGGTGTACTTCCAATTTACGTTATCATTAGATTTTTCTGCATTGACGCCAGTGTAATCATAACCACCAACACCGTATGGTTGAGTATCATTATATGTTATCAAAGAGGCAGAACCTTCAATGGACTTTGCCGGTACATAATGCCATTGACCATCAGAACCGTAGTATGCGATGTCGAATTGATATACCTTCCAATTCACAGAGTTTACAATCGCAGATTGAGATTCTACGCCGAACTGCAAGAAATGGATTGTAGCTCCATTATGGACTGAAGATCGATATAGAAAAAGGCATTCTTAAGGATGGCTATCCTGATTCTGTTGGCAAGAGCTACTTTGACCTAACACTTGTGGACACGGGGTCTACAATAAGGGTGTACGAGGATAATACCGTATGTGTCTGGTATGGAAAAGGGTTCGCAAGGCTGAAAATCGAACAGCTTGGGGCAGATGGTGCGAATACCGAACCTCTTGGGCTAGATATGGGAACGAAACCCGATGGGAGTACATACCCCGCGACACATCTGACATCAATACTCATGGGAGACTGCCTTGAAAACCGGAGAGAGTTAGGCTGTTCAAGGAGATCAATTGGGTGCACAAGGCGACATATGGCTGGAAGATGATATATGACAATGCTTGGCACGCGGGCAAGATCGATATCGAGAATGAAATCAGACTAGGCCTCGATGAGCCTGTTCCGATAAGCAAGTCTGATGTAGGTAAATACTATTTCCTTGATGACAAAGGTAGGGACATACCATCGTTTAAAGGCCTCTTCGAATGGCAAGCTTACTACTTCTACCACCTGAACCCCTACAAGTTCTTCGATTTTGGTAAAAACAAGCCGTCAGATGAGGATTTAATTTCCGATAATTTTGGAAAGAGGATAAGGCCGGATGTAGATCATCCAGTAGATTGCCTAGAAACCATGATCGCGGTGCAACAGAGGAAGGACGATGGGAAGGTCTGGATCTCCTCTAACTGGCTATATCATTATGATTGCTATGGGTCTGGTGAAGGAGTTGGAGGAGATATATACGAAACTTTGGGTGAGGTTGCTGGAGGAGATGAAGAGACTACTAAAAACCTTCAAGAAAAATACGAAGAAATTACCGATTTTAATGGATACGAGTTCAAAAAGGCCCTAGAAAGGTACTTTAAAGGGGGAAAGTTGCAATTCAAGTATTGGAATGGTGGTTATCTCTTCGCTGCCTCGAAGGAACGTAGGATAAAGACGCTAGAGCCGCTCAACGAGGCTATGGGGGAAGAGGATGAGCATTTTAGAAGTAGTCTGGAGGAGTTCATAGGGTGGTTCAGGAGCAATGGCCTCAATCTAAGGGAAGCTGAGGAGAGCCTGAGGAGGAGGATGAGGGAGTTCTACGACGCTTACCTTCTCGACACAGCCAAGGAGTGGTGCAAGCTCTTGGTAGAGGAGGATAAGGTTGAGCCCTCTGATGTATATCTGTGGTGGGGAGGGGAGCCGAACAGTGATTCATGTTATGCTTTTCTCACCCTATTTTTTGAAATCGATCCAAATGACATCGGTACGCGTAGATTTGACGAGAGGGTTTCAAGGAATCTGAGAGCTATTATCAACATAGCCGAGAAGGATCATGGCATTTTGTCATCATGCAGGGAATACGACCCACATATCTGGAATGTTGTTTTCTCTTAAATTCTATAACCCTAACAAGCTCATAATTTGGCAATAAGATGAATATTGGGTATTTTTTCGACTTAGAGCCATTAATGCTTGAAAATCATAGAGATCGAGGAGACGAAGAAGAAGCTATGTGGAGGAGGTATGACGAAGGTTAGGCCTCCCAAATCATCTCGTCGTTCGGGACATTCTGCACCACGATATAACGAGAGAACGAGGGAAACCAAAAGCACGAGAGCGAATCCTTAAGGGAAAATCCCAGGGCGCAGCTAATAAACAACTTGCACGATAACATATCACATGGATCGAATGGAGCCCTGGGAATCGCTTCTGAAGGTCGCCCTTGGGCAGAAGAGGGCTGATCTAGTCATCAGGAATACGACCGTCGTAAATGTCGACACGGGCGAATTAATGCCCAATGCGAACATCTCCATCTGCCAGGGTTATATTGCCGACATAGGCCCTTCCCCCTTTATCGGCCACGAGACCATCGAGATAGATGGACACGGAGAGTATGCCATACCGGGTCTGCTCGATGGCCATGTCCATGTAGAGAGCAGCATGCTCTCATTGACCAATTTCAGTATTGCAGTCCTGCAGAGAGGCACGACGGGCGTCTTCATCGATCCACATGAGATCGCAAATGTTCTCGGCCGAAAGGGCATTGAGCTCCTGATCAGGGAATCAGCCCATCTTCCCATTAAAGTCTATTTCCTCGTGCCTTCATGTGTGCCAGCCGTCCCTGGAATGGAGACGAGCGGTGCCTCGATCTCCCTACGCGATGTCGTGGGCCTTCTAAGGAAAGATCCGGTCGTCGGCTTGGCTGAGGTGATGAACTATCCAGCGGTCATTTCGGGTGACAGGAAGATGCTCTCCGAGATAAAGGCAGCTCTGCGGCTTCGAAAAGTCGTAGATGGCCATTATACTGGGAGAGGAGGAAGGGAACTCGCAGCCTACGTTTCAACGGGCATATCGTCGTGTCATGAGTCCGTCAGCAGGAATCAGGCTCTCGCGAAGGCTAGGTATGGGATGTACTTGATGGTTAGGGAGGGCACTGCTTGGCGAGATCTGAGCGAGGTGATCAAGGTCGTAACGCAAGATGGGATAAGCCCCTGTAAAGTCCTCCTCGTCACCGATGACAGGGATGCTTCGAGTCTTAATGATGAGGGCCACATGGATTTCGTGATCAGGCGTACTGTCGAGAGCGGGGTTGATCCCGTTCAAGCCATTCAGATGGCTACCCTGAACACGGCCAGGAGGTTCGGTGTGGAAGCTGCTGTTGGCAGCATTTCTCCTGGCAAGATTGCGGACATTGTCCTCGTCGAAGATCTGAAGTCCTTCCGCATAAGATCCGTGATCTCGAACGGAAAGCTGCTAGTTCGTGACGGTAGATTCCTCGGTAGGCGCAAAACGTTCAGATATCCAAGTTACCTTTTTCGAACCATTAGATTCAGAAGGAGCCTAGATGAGAGATCTCTCGTAGCGGAGACGACAAGTGGTAATGGAAAGGTAAAGGTGCATGTCATACTTGTGAAAGATGGTAGCTCCCTGACAAAACATCTCCTGAAAAGAGTAGCTTCGGTAGGAGGGATCATTCAGCCGGATCTGGATGACGATATCCTAAGGGTTGCCGTCGTTGAGAGACACGGCAAGACGGGCAATATTGGGAAGGGATTGGTCAAGGGATTTGGTCTGAAGGGTGGTGCTGTGGCAACATCCATAGGTCATGACAGCCACAACATAACCGTTATCGGGATTAGGGGCTCAGATATGCTGGATGCCATCAAAGCCGTTTGGGAGATGCGCGGTGGAATCGCGGTAGTGGATGATGGGAGGATTTTGGCGGAGGTAGCGCTGCCATTGGCGGGCCTTATGAGCCTGAAGCCCTTAAATGCCCTCAACTCGGAGATCGAACGCGTTAAAGGAGCCTTAAAGGAGCTAGGCTGTCAGCTCCGTTCACCATTCATGACATTATCGCTTTTGAGTCTGGCAGTGATCCCAGAGATCAGGATAACCGACAAGGGGTTGGTTGACGCGGTCAATTTCGCCTTCATACCCTTAGTGGAAAGTGAAGGATAGCCATAATGAAGAGCGGATAGAGGTCCCGCTGTTAGAATCCATTAAGCTATCTTGAAGATGGGGTGCCCAGGCGGGGGCCTCATCCCCTGCTCCCTAAGGAGCTGAGCGTATGCGGCATCCACCATCGCTATGGAAGGAAAAATAAAAGCCGCCGTATCTATAGGGCCATAGAGTAGGAAGTTCGCGCCAGCCGCTATCGCCATTGTGCAGGCGGAGGCCATAGCTGGATGGGTGGCCTGTCTTCCCATCTTCGTCTTAAGCCCTTTCCAAGTTCCGATGGCGTTATGCGCTCCGCACCCCGATGGTAAACCCAGCTCACTCTTCACATCGTAAATCGCTCGACAGGCGGGACCAAGAGTCAGCACGTCTATGACACAGGTGTCGACTAATACATTTTCGATGCCGGCACTTTGGGCTATTGGCATAAGGGACTTCACGACTTTGAGACGACCAGCGGATGTGAACTCCCTGATGTTGTATGCCAGGATGATGGCGCTCTTCACGTCCGCCTCCTTTATCTTCTCAAGTTCCTCTTTCTTGTACTCCGGCATAAGGGAGTTGTAGATTATTGGGCTCTTTATCCCGGACTGGATTATATAATCAAGGCCTTTGATCCTGACATCGGCTGAAACCCCATCGAACAGTATTGGCGCATCCGTTTTCGATGCTACGAAATCCACATACTTAAAAAGGGACTCTGGCGTCGATCCCACGACATCCACCATGTGAGGGTTCCCTGTCTTATCCGAAAACTCCTCCTGACATTTCAGTAGTTCCTCCGCCTTCTCCCCATCGAATTCGCCCTTCAATTCATCTATGACTATGCTGTGTTTAGAGTAAAAGATAGAGCCAACGAGTACCGTCGGTTGCTGCCCAGGCAACCCCCCAACCTTCACATTTCCTATCTGAGAGATCTTCTGTTCTGTTCCAAATGTCCACATGCTCTATTCGCGACTCGGGGCGATAAGGCTCGGTAATTAATGCTTTGCCCAATCGAATCCAAGCGCATCTTTCGGGCGCTCTCTCCCCTTGCTCTCGATGATGCGCATTGCCGTTGGGAAGAGGCTCCCGTCGGAGTGTGGGATATTTAGGGCCTTGAGGAACTCCCGCTGGAAATCCCCCTCAGCGCTCAACTCTACGTATCGAATTTTGCGCGCTATATCGTCGGCTTCCGCATTTTTCCTCTTGGAGAGGAGCACCAGCCTTGCGCCAAAGCCCGCTCCATTTCCTATGGACTTTATCCTCACTATCGGCACATCTGGGAACATCCCTATGACAATAGCCGACACTGGGTCGATATAATTACCGAAGGCGCCGGCTATGAAGACGTTCTTCAAATCGCTGGCCTCGATGCTCATCCTCCTCATGAGGAGGGAACAACCCGTGAATATAGCCGCTTTTGCGAGTTGGAGGTTGCGTATGTCTTTTTGAGTGATCGTTATATCTTTCCCGATGTCCGTTTCAACCGCCCTCGCTACGACGAACTCCGGCCTCGAGCCTTGACCCTCAACCCTCATCCTCCCCGTCTGATCTACAATGCCCGCGATTCTGAGAGAAGCCATTACATCCACAAGGCCAGATCCGCAGACGCCTCTGGGCTTTTCATTGCCTATAGTCCTGTAGAATATCTCATAGCTCTCAGCGTTTATGATCACCCTCTCTATCGCTCCTGCCATCCCCCGCATGCCAAATGCTATTTCGGCGCCTTCTAGAGCTGGGCCGGCAGCACATGAAGCTGAGAGCATGGCGTCCCTGTTCCCCAGAACTACTTCGCCATTTGTGCCGATATCGATGAGCATCGAGAGATCCTTCCGCCTATGCATGCCGGATACCAGGACATCTGAGACGACATCAGCTCCCACATAGCCACTTATCGATGGGACTGTCCTCAGATACCCACAGGGACTAGCCTCCACCCTTATCTCCCTAGCCTTGACAGCGAGCCCACTTGTGGTTGGCGGAATATATGGTGAGGTCGCTATATGCGAAGGATCGATCCCAAGTAAGATGCTCATCATTATGGTGTTCCCTGCACATACCACCTCATAGATGAGCTCCTTGTCGATCTTCGCCTGTTCGGCAACTCTTGTTATGAGTTTATTCAATATCTCGACTACGAGTTTCTGCAATAGCTCTAAGCCATCGCTTTCCCTGGAAATGTACGTGATTCGACTAATCACATCCTCTCCATATGGTATCTGAGCGTTATAGTCGGATTCGACAGCCACAACCTTCCCCGATGCCAAGTCTATCAAGTAGACTACGATCGTCGTCGTCCCCACGTCAACAGCAGCACCATACAATCTATCCTGATCCGCACCTCTCACATCCACGACCTCATCCAGGTAGCTCGTAGCAGCTACGTTCCAGTCATAGCTTCTCAGGAGGCTCGGAAGGCGCCTAAGAAGGTGTAGGTCGATTGAGCGGTATTCGAAAGCATTTAGAAGTCTAGCATAATCGGACAACTGATCATTCAGCGTTGGCTTCATTAACTTTTTCGCATGAATTCTGAGACGCGGATCCAATCTGACAGGGAGCTCCAGTCCCCAAGTCAGGATCTTCGAGCTGATCGGACGAGGGGCCAATGGGACATTGACGACGAGATCTGTTACCGGATATGTCTGGCAAGCAAGGCGTAATCCCCTTTCCATTTCATCTTTTAACAGGAGTGCGTTCTCCGATGGCGTGTGATCGGTTGCCTTCCCATGTCCCATTCTTATCAAACACTTTCCACATTTTCCCCTTCCGCCACACATTGCATCGATGGGGATCCCACAGCGTTGAGCTGCTATCAGGACGCTCTCTCCTTTGGAGACCTCCGTCCTCAAACCCTCAGGCTGGAATATTACTGCGTGCCTCCGTTCCATCGCAACTACGGAATGGAATCGGCATTTGAAGATTGGGGTTGAATTCGACGAGATCGCGTTTGCTAACCTTTAATAGGCGTTCAGCTCAAGATGTGACGGCCTCATGGAGGAGAATGCGAAGATGGTCATTACAGACAAGGCGAGAAGGCTACAGGGGCGAGTCTTGGAGATAGAGAAGACAGGCGAGAAGAAGAAGGATGAAGAGGGCAATGAGTGGGAGAGATGCGTCTTCACATTGGAGCTCGTGGGTTTCTCCAAGCGAACCCCCCAAGAAGTTCTCGCGGATAAGATGCGTGGGATGAGAGTTAAGCTTATCAGGTGGTGCTGTTTCGATTGGCACTATAAGCTGGGTGTTAGAAAGACTTTGGATGTAGATGAAACCGAGGCCGTTCTTGGAGGGCGGCCATCAAACACGGTGTACTGGTGATCGATCATGAGCGAGAAAGAACATATGGATAAGGTGGCCCAGGCAATCGTCAACCTGGACTTCGATGGGATTCAGGGCATCTGCAAACAAGCATTGGACGCGAAGATTCCCGCCTACAGGATCGTATCAGAAGCCATGGCGAAGGGAATGGATGAGGTAGGGAAGAAATACGAGGCAAATGAGTACTTCCTATCCGAGCTGATAGCCGCTGGCGAGGTCATGAAGGACGGGTTGAAGGTCCTTCAACCGTATCTCAAGAGCGGGGACGTAAAGAAGTTAGGAAAAGTCGCTGTGGGAACTGTCAAGGGCGATCTTCACGACATAGGGAAGAACGTCGTGTCGGTTCTACTGGAGGCGGCAGGATTCGAAGTAATAGACCTCGGCGTGGATGTTCCAGCTGAGAAATTCGTCCAAACCGTCAAGGAGCAGAAACCGCAGATCATAGGGATGTCGGCTCTCCTGACTATTACGATGACGGAGATGGAGACCACGATCAAGATGCTCAAGCAGCAAGGCCTCAAGGATAAGGTCAAGGTGATCATAGGCGGTGCGCCCATAACCCCTGAGTATGCGAAGAAGATCGGCGCTGATGCCGCGGCGAAAGATGCCGTCGATGGCGTTAACATCTGCAAGGAATGGGTAAAGGCCTAGTCCAACCATTTAGCCATACTACATAATTATCTCCTGATGCTGTTAATCACCATTAGTAAGGCGGATTACGGGTAGGCAGTATCACATCGTGTGCCCTGGTCTCGATGGAACCGAGTTGAGAGATGCTCGCCACCTTCGCGCTTCGCCACATCTCCTCGATTTCCTTTGCACCCACATACCCCATCGATACTTTAAGGCCCTCTGAGAGCTCGTCGACAACTGTAGTGGCATCTCCCTTGTATGGAACATAACCTTCTACGCCCTCGGCTATGCTCTTAGATGGCGAGGTATATCTGTCCATGGCGTGCCTCTTTGCGATGGCCGATGGGCTCCCCATGCCCCTGTAAGCCTTGTAGTACTGTCCGCCGATCGCCACCAAAGAGCCAGGGCTCTCCCTCGTGCGGGCAAAGAGATTTCCTATCATCGCGGCTGATGCACCAGCTGCAAGAGCCAGGGCTATATCGCCAGGCGTAGTTATTCCCCCGTCGGCCCAGATCGGAATATCCGCCCCCAATTCATTGAGAGCATCGGAGGTCTGCATGACGGCGAACATCGTTGGCGCACCGGCCCTGGTGACCTCTGTTGTAATGCAGATCGAACCCGAGCCAATACCAACTCTAAGTGCATTTACTTTTTCAATCGAGCTAACGACATCCAATGCCGCTTGGTGAGTACCTATGTTCCCAATAACCAAGTTCGCCGACAGATCCTTTGTGAGCCTTCTCGTAGCTGCCATTACCTTCTTGTTGTGGAAGTGGGCGACGTCAACGACCAATACGTCGACGACCTTGTCCAGTTGCTTGCATCTTTCTACGTCGAATGGGGAGACAGAAGCTGCACACAGGAGCTTTCCAGTCTTGTCCCTGGATGCATGGGGATACTTTCCCCTCAATGATATGTCCTTGAATGTGATTAGCCCCTTCAACTCCCCGGACTTACCTGTCAGAGGAAGTTTCTCGATCCTATGCTCATGCATGATCTGACTTGCCTTCTCTATCGAGATGTCCTCCTCTGCGGTGATGACCTTCTTGGTCATCACATTGCCCACCAGCTCCTCTTGCCTTGCGAAACGCACATCCCTCGCCGTCAGTATACCTGCGAGCTTCTCGCCCTCGACAACGGGAAGCCCTGAGATGTTGAATTTCTTCATCAGGGCCACTGCCTCACTGACAGTCTGGTCCGATCTAGCTGTGACGACATTCTTTATGACCATCGACTCGGCCCTCTTCACTTTCTTTGCCATCTCAACCTGTTCCTCTATGCTACAGTTCCTGTGGATCACTCCAAGGCCACCAAGTCTCGCGAGGGTTATCGCGAGCTCATCCTCCGTAACAGTATCCATAGGGGATGAGATGAAAGGAACGTTTATGGTGTAATCCGTTGTCACCCTAGTGCTTATGTCGACCTCGGATGGGTCAACCTCAGTCAGGCCCGGCAGCAGTATGAAATCCCTGAACGTGAAGGCTTGTTGGGCCTTGGTGAATCTCTCGGTGAGCGATATCTTCCTGTCCTTCATCTGAATCATCACACTATCCCGCAACTAAGGTCTCAGTATTCGTTATGCCGTCGATCTTATTAATGTCAGCGGAAACCGCGGCAAGTTCCGCATAATCTTCGGCTTCCAAGAACACCACGAGGTCGTACTGGCCAAAGACGACGAAGGCATCGATTACTTCTGGCATATTTCTTAGAGTCCTCATCACCTTCGAAGACTGTTTGTGTTCCACTGTAGCTAGGAGACACGCTAGGGCCATCTTATTCAGCTCCCTGCAGCTCTATAAGCGTCTCAGAGCACTCTATCTCCTCGATTGCCCTGAGCCTTCGGACGGCATTCGACAGGCTCCTGATGTTGCTGGTTTCAAGCTTGAGGACCACGTCCCACCTTCCAAGGCTCGGGAAGACGGTCTTCACGTCGCTGATGGACTCTATCCTCTTTGCGACCTCCCTATAAGTGCCAGGGCGGCACTTTAAAAGCACACAGGCCTTCATTATTTTTAAGCGCCTCAACTGAGGAACTATGGCCGTCAATTAAAGCTTCTCCCGACCGAAGATTGAACCTTATTGGCCTTTTAGAGCGCTCTATGGCTTCTTCTCCTGCTGTGTAGTTTTGGGTTGGTCAAGTGAGCGTAGAAGCTGATCATGAGATTCAATAGGGCTTGCGGATTTTCTAGAACCATCTTTATACTTGTATATGCGAATCGGTCATCGTGTGACGTTGGTATTTTTGAAATGCGAGCCGTCTGACCTTGCTTACATAAGATAGGAACTTGTTTACAGTTGTTCGTCGTTTTTAGGTGAAACATGAACCTTCCGACAGGTTATGAGGTGTTGCTTTCATAGATGCAAGAAGAAACCGACTCATACTTTAGCAAATGCTCATGTTATGGGCCACGATCAAACCACTCAGCCTATTGGGATTGGGAGAGAAACTCGAAGGGTGGAGCACGCCCTATGGCTTCGCCCGCCGCGGCGTTTCTTCGGCTTGGCGTCTTACAACTTGGAAAAGCAGGGTGGTTCCTGCATCGGCGACCTTGCTGACCCCCGGCCTCCTTTCAAGGTAAGTGAGGGCTTCGTCGGGGAGCGGATAGAGCTTTCTCGAAAGGAGATCAACCACGACGCCCCCGTTGGATTTCAACATCGTCTCGGACAAGACTATGAAGCTGACATTTGGTGGGATGTCCAATGGATGACCAGCCATCGCGCTCTTCCCCAACCAGGCAGGACCCGGACTAGTCCAATAAGTGACATTGCTCACCCAGTTGATATCTCTGCCAGAGAAGTAGAAGATGAGATTGCCCATTCTGACGTCGGCATCGATTGGGGCCGTACTCGGCACTACGTTCACAATTATCTTCGAGGCCCTCAGATCCGATGGCTGATAGGTCTCGTCAAGTCCAATGAGATAGTTTCTTGAAGGATACGATGTTGACGCAAGAGCAAGGATTGAGTAGGCGACGATGAATGCCACAACATATCTTCTCGCAGGAGTTCCCCTCCTGACGATCTCCATGAGGCCTACGCCCTCTATAGGCAATAGGGAGTAGAGCAAGAAGGATATCTCTCTGTATGCCAATACTCCCAATCCTGGTTGTAAGATCAGGAAGATTGTGAGGGAGGCGCATGCCGTTGGAAAAGCTAACAAGAACATCAGGACGCGACTTTCGATTCGGCTGTTGATTACCGACACGAGGCCGGCCACAAAGAGCGGAATGTATACGACGCAAAGTGGAACCCCCATATATAGTGTCATCCTGAGCATCTCCGCGCTCATGCCTCCTGAGAAGTAGAGGAGAAGAGGAACAGCCGTGGATGCAAAAAATGCTACCAGCGCCAGGGTGAATGGCCTCGCAGTCCAGAAGCCCCTCGCTCTCCTGACATTGATCACACGATATGAGGCCGCGATGAGGATTGCCGCGAGGAATCCACCTGCAACTAGTGTCCAGATATTCATGGATGCCGTGGTGAGATCTATGACTTCGATGGTGGAGCTCGGGATCACGAAGACCCATATCAGCAGAGCTGCCACACCAAGTAGAACCGTCAAAAGTATCTGCTTGTATGCCTCTTTAACGCTGGTTTCCCTCCTAGCAACTGAGACCATTGTGAAGAGCATGGCCACACCCAATCCTAGCAGCACATTCATAGTTGTTAGGTGGTGAGAGAATAGAACGCCAGCCATCGTCATGCAGAGGAGGACCATTTCCTTTGGATTCCTCAGGTTCGGTTGGATGAGGAACGTGAGGGCGAATCCCGCGAAGATCGTACCGAGCCCTTCCCACACAACAGTTCCACCAGTTTGATGAACTATGACGCTGGTTGTAGCCGCAAGCAAACCGGCGACGATCGCCGCTGATTCATCGTTGATGGCCTTCTTCGTGTAAATAATCGCTGGGAGCGTGCTGAGGGCCAAGATGCCCGGCGCGATGAAGGATGATATCGTCTCAAGGCTCACGCCACTGAGCATCGTAAGTTCTGAGAGTAGGGAGTATAGAAGTGGACCCTGTGGCAGATCGGTCATGAACTTTCCAGTTCTGAGGGCAGGGACTACGCGCGACATGAGGTCGAATACGTCGAAGCCGTAGGGGTGACCATATGAGAGGCTTGGCACGAGCCTTACGGCTATGGATATCATAAGGACGCAAGCTACCAACGTCCTCCAATGTCTCATGAACCGTCCCCGGGTAGTAATTCAAACCAAATCTGCAGCCAAGACGAGTGGTTGCTCTGGCCATCGCTCCATTCGGGGACATATTTTCCCTCGACATCGCTCCAGACCAATGCTCTGAAGATGAATCTGAGCGTTTGGTTCCTGAGGGATGATTCGACTATGACAGGGCTCTTGACTCCATTCATCTCAACCTCCTCGATGATGATGGAATCACCCTCGGCCCTAGCTCTTGTTACGGTCAGCATCATAGGTGCAGTGGATGTCCCACCATCATCCAGTATCAGATCCTGATCTTGAAGGCGAAATTCCCCTACGCCATCCGATGTTGTGGGGTCCGAGGACAGGTTGCTTGCGATAAAGGTCTCTAGCTTCAACCTTATCTGGCATGCCATGTGATTCTCGAAGATCACTTGTATTCGCAATTGATCCCCTTGGTGAAGCACTGTTGCATCTTGACTTAGTGCCTTCCCGTCCTCGGATGCGAGGTACATGACTATGTACCTCTGATTTGGAGCGATGAGGATCTGAAAGCCAAGGAAGCAGATGACGAGCACTGCGGAAAGAACGGTCAATGTTATGACGAAAGACTCGTCACCGAACTCCGCGCTCATCATACCTTCACTCTGACGACTTTTGCAATCGATGGGCACATTTAGTACCCTACAAATAAATGCTCTCCCCTTCCTCATACATCAATCCCGTGTTTAGGTTGTAACGCACAAGATATATCGGTCCTTCGGGGCACACACTAGGCCTGTGAAGTGGAGAGTTAGAGAAGATAAGGGATTCAGGCGCATTATAGGTCCAGGAGATGCCGGTCTTCGTTATCTCAGCTTCTCAAGGTTGATCCTCGAGTCTGGTAATTCATGGAGTGGTTATACGGGGGCAGAGGAGGTCGCCATCGTCATCCTGGCGGGCACATGTTCCATTTCCTCTGGGAACATTAAATTCGACGATATAGGGAGGAGGCAGAATGTCTTCTCCGGAAAACCATCCCTCGTCTATCTGCCGAGGAGATCGAGCTATCGGATTGATGCCTCGTGCTGGTCGGAAGCGGCTGTCATAGGTGCTCTCAGCGATAAGGACACAGAGCCAAGCCTCGTCAACCCCGAAGATGCAAGAGAGTCTGAAGTTGGGGTGTTAAACTGGAGGAGGAAGGTGATCATGGCACTGGGATCGGATAAACTGGCGGACAAGCTGCTTGTAGGTGAAACCCTCAGCCTCCCGGGAAACTGGAGCAGCGTCCCTTCACATAAACATGATAGAGATGAGCCACCGAGGGAATGTGAGTTGGAGGAGATCTACTTCTTTAAACTGATGCCAACTCAAGGGTTCGGCCTGCAATGGATATACTCCGATCCAAACGATGGCGGTGATAGGCTGAACGAGGCAATTGTTGTTGAAGACGACGACTTGGTAGCTATAACGAGGGGCTATCACCCAGTTGTGGCTGGGCCCGGCTATAGGCTCTATTATCTATGGGCTATGGCAGGAAGGAATAGGAAGTATGGTCGGTTCGCAGTGGATCCGAGACATGCGTGGTTGAACGCCTGTGAGCCCATCGTGAGTGGCTCACTCGAAGGAAGAATATAATGTGCCTAGAATATCTCCAAATTGTCAGGAGCTATCTGATGCCTTCGTAATTATTTCAGACAATGTGGCTAGAACTTCTTAGCCCTTCATCGACTTCAAGACCACTTGCTGGTATGCACTCAGGAGTACGCCCTTCGAGATGTCCAAGATTTCCTGTGCTGTCTGCTGCTCCTCGGGCTTCACCTCAAATGCAATAGCTCCATCGTATCCTATGTCCAGGAGTACGCTCAATAGCGAGGCAACGTCATCGGCCGAATTGATTGCCCCTTTCGTATGGAAGACGGGATGCCAGTCGAGTAACTTGTCTCCCACCTGTTTAGTACAACCGATGTGAACGTGCCTTAGGTAACTCCTCACTCGCCTAAGATCGTCGGGTTTCTCGCCCAATAGTGGGGCATGACTTAGGTCCCACATGAGGCCGATGTTCTTATCGGTCCTCCTGACGGCCTCCACGACCTCAGCAGCTTCATCCACTGGGCCTATGAGGAGCTTCTTGTCCCAATTCCTATCGAATGTCTCAAGCAGGATTTCAACGCCAAGAGGAGAGGCACGAGAACAGATCTCCTTCAGGCTTTCTACAAGCAGCCTCCTCGCACCTTCCCTTCTATCTGCCCCGGGATCTGGGCCTGAGCAGACGGCCAGCTTCCTGAGGCCTCGTTTAGAGCACTCCTCAACCTGTTGCACAATATAGGCCACCGCCTCTAATCTCTTGGGTCCTTCTGCCGAATTGAGGTCGAGCTTCTTGTTCAGAAGGTCTGGCTGGCAACCCCTCGCCACTTCCTTTCCCTCTAACATCTTCTTCATGGAGTCCCATTGGGCGCTCTGTATCAACGGGACCTCTATTGCATCGAAGAATGGATCATCGCTGATCGCCTTAAGGCTCGAGGCAAGTTCATCTTGACTTTTGGTCATAGATGGGAAAGCCATGAAGCTCACGATCCCTATCTTCCAGGGGAATTTAGCCGAGAGAGCTATGCCTCGATGCTTTATCTCCACGCTAAACATCTAGATCCCCCCTCAGGTGATCATCTTAACATTCGAGAGCGGCTTTACCTTCATAACGTCTGGATTGACGAGGCCTGGAGGCGTCTCTCCCTTTAGTACCGAGATGAGATTGTTGGCTGCCATCTCGGCCATCTTCGATCTTGCCTCTACAGTTCCGCTGGCTATGTGCGGCGCCAATATGCACTTGCCCTCCAGCTTCAGAAGTGGATTGCTCATTTCTATGGGCTCCTTTTCGTGGACGTCGAGGCCAGCCCCTGCGATGATGCCCTCCCTTAAGGCCCTTGCCAAGCCCTCGGTGTCGACCACTCCACCTCTTGCTGTGTTTACCAGATAGGCGGTTGGCTTCATCATCTTCAGGCTTTCATAGTTTATGAGGTGGCGCGTTTTGTCCGTAAGCGGAACATGTATGCTGACGAAGTCCGCTTCCCTCAGTATATCCTCCATGGGACGATAATGTAGGTGGAGCTCCTCCTCCCTCTCCTTTGGTGGCCTTATCTCATCGTAGTATAGCACCTTCATGTCGAATCCCATAGCCCTCTTAGCAAGGGCTGAGCCTATCCTGCCAAGACCCAGTATGCCTAGGGTTTTGCCGTAGACGGCTCCTCCTACCAGCATTGTGGGTGACCAAGATATCTTCCACTTGCCACCTCGGACATATCTGTCGGCCTCCGTTACCCTCCTTGCCATGCTCATCATCAGGGTCCACGCGAAGTCGGCTGTAGCGTCAGTCAGAACTCCAGGGGTGTAGGTGACATATATCCCCCTCCTCGTGGCCTCAGTCACATCTATGTGATCATAACCGACGCTGTAGGAGCTTATGACCCTCAGATTCGGAGCTGCCTCCATGACTTCCCTGTCGATCTTCTCGGTCAAGAGGCACAGGAGCCCATCCTTTTGAGCTATCTTCCTAATCAACTCCGCCTTCGCTGGGGCGCCTTCACTTCTGTTCACTTCAACTGTGCAGTCCTTCTCAAGGATTTCGATACCAGGTGAGGGTAGAATTCGAGTTACATATACCTCGGGCCGTTTCATAGTTACGTTGCTGCTTGAGATGACTGATATACCTTTCTTGCAATACGCTGAAACCCGTAGAATATGCTTTAATATCCTATAAAAAGACAACGGATATATATTACAAACCTTTCATTTTAGGCATGGACATTGAGAAGGAGCCGACCGTCGAGAATTGGCTTGCGTTTGCCGCCCAGGGCGGAACCGGTAGTAAGAATACGCGTAAGTCCTACCTCCGCCAATTGAGGGCTCTTTGCGAGGAGCTCGGAAAGGGACCGAGCGAGTTATTGGAGGAGGCTAAGCAAAACCAAGAGGCCTTTGAAGCCAAGATCGCGAAGTGGGTGAGCATAGAGAATAATCACTCCAAGGTCGATAAGTTCTGCAAGTATATGGCCTTAAGGTCTTACATGCGGGCCAACGGCGTGAGATTCATTCACAAGATGAGGAAGCCAGTCTCGCCAAAAAGAGATTGTGTTGACAAGCGGGACCTGAAGCTATTCCTAGATAACTGCCCGGTGAAGATAAGGGCATTCTTCCTAGTCGCTCGAGATAGTGGCTTGGCACCGGTTGATATCCTGAATCTGAAATATGGCCACATAGGGAAGGAATTTGAAAAGGGGACCTTGCCGATCATAATCAAGCTCATCCGAGAAAAGTCCCAAATCCAATTTCATACCCTGCTCGGAAGGGAGTCAATCGAGGCCCTGAAGGTCTACCTCGGGAGCCGCAAAAACCTCAAGGATTCAGACCCTCTCTTCGCCTCGTTCAATGGTCAATTGAGCTACATGGCCATTCGAGATAGCTATAAGCGCGTCGTCAAAAAGACGGGCATAGATATCAAGCCCTATGATATGAGGAGATTCTTCTCTACCATGCTGAGGTCTAAGGTCAATGAGCTTTACGTGAAATATTGGCAGGGCCACACACTCGGCGTGGAGACGAATTACTTCAATCCGACGGTCGAGGATCAGCGCCAGAAATATGAGGAGGGTTATTCCGCGCTGGCCTTCTCCGAGAATGGAAATGCTAGGATCACGGAAATCGAGGATAAAGTGAAGCAACTTGAGGAGGAGAACAATCACCTTCGCGGACAATTGAACGAATATTCTGGAGACGTAAAGACCCGTCTTGAGTCGCTGGAAAAGCAGCGTGACGAGCTCATGGCGTTCTTGAAGAAGAAAACTTAAACGCAATTCCCTGTATGGACTATAACAAGAGACTTGAGATGCTCTTATGCATTGATTTCCTTCAGTTTGTGTACACAGGGAGTGTCGTCGGATGAAATTTGACTGCTGGACAGATTAGCTCTCTTCAGACCCAGATAGCAAGCTTGCAAGCTAACAATACGCAGTTACAAGGCCAGGTATCGTCTTTACAACTGAGAACTCCGGCATATGGACAAATTACGCATATTCGCTCGGAGGAGGCGACTATTACCTTAAGGTTAGTTCTGTCAACTTCGACTGGCAGATAACGGTCTATGTTTACAGTTAAAGCCCCTGATGAGCTGGTGTGACTCCAGCGAAACAGTAATCTGTCGGGTATCATTAAAGCCCTTTGTAAATGGGGGCTTATTTCGCTCTTTATTGGACATATTGACCTTAAATCCCCGAGATAAAACCGTCAATCAGCCACAGCCCCACTTGTGGGCCTGCTGCGTCCAAAAAGTGCTTATAAGAAGGCCGGGAATGCTGATAGAAACGATGACCTAGTTCTAAGAAAGGTCTCTAGGATCGTATTCGAGCTTGACAAGAAGCAGGTAAACTGAGTCGCGTCCTCAACGTTGCCTTTCGAGTATCAATTATTCTGACAATATTTTTTTGTATTCTTCTTTAGATAATGTTGGATGCTAAATTGTCCAGGGATACTTCATGACCTTGACATGGCTACGGAGTTCATCGAATACGAGATTATACAAGAAACATCATGCACCATGTCTATCAGAGAAAGGGGATGGCTTAACGCCCGATGGCGCCTGGGCGGCTCCTCAAGAGGGGCCTCAACTTTGACGAGTTCACGCTTTACGAAGTCAGGTAATATGTCTACGAAACTAGAAAGAATGGAATGATGTTTATTACGGTATATAATTTAAATTATTTATATACTAGATTATATCTAGTCTATTCCGTATTACAAAGAGGTAAAAGATATGGGGAAGGCCGAGTTAGCCTGGTTAATTAAACTACTATCCCTTGAAGATATAGCTAGTTCATTTAATAGTAGACTTAAAGCGCAGAAAGCGGTCTTCCTCCTCAAACATATAGGAATAGAGGCATTCAGTAGCTACAATTTCTCACTCTACCTCAGAGGACCTTATTCGTCAAGTTTAGCATCTGACTACTATAACCTAGAAGGAGTTGAGACAACTCCTATTGATTTGGATAGCGATAAAACAGAGATTCTTCGATGGTTTACATCACACGACACAGAATGGCTCGAGATAGCTTCAAGCATTATTGACATCAAGGATCGATATCCCAATATCAAGAACGGAGAGTTCTATTCCCTTCTGAGTCTGTCAAAACCATGGGTTACGAAAGAAGCATTCACGAAGACCTTAAAGGAACTCCGAAATAAGAGGTTGATAGGGTGACATCACCCTGCAACCTTGTTATCATCTTGATACTTGTTATCTAACGTCATATATCCAATCATATATTTCAAAGGAACCAGACGAGATGGCACACGCCGCCAACGAAGCCATAAACAGAATTATAAGTAAACAACAGCCAATTAAGATTTCCGAAGTGGCTTTGGGGGAATATTTTCGGATATTGGTCGATAAGGAATTTAAAGAGGATCCAGAAGCTCTATTATCGCATGCCTTATTTAAGATTAAACAACGAACAACAATTTCCATTTGTGTCCTTCCTATAGAGAAATTGAGTCGGTTTATTAGTTTGATTGGTCATATTAAGAGTAAAAATCAACGCATTGATTTTACTGATGTTATAATCCTTGCTTGCAGTTTAGCAGATGAGGAGTGTAGATGCTTGTTAACATTTGACCAAGAACTTATCCAGAATAAGGACATTAATGATGTTGTTAAGAAAGAAACAAAAGATAGAAAGGGTTTTTTAATTACTGATAGATCGCCAATCTAAGGTGATACCAATCGAGCTACAGCTTTCAATCCTCATCACCTACATTCATTTGGATTGGCATGGCGTTCACTATGCAAAAACGGTAGCTGACGAGATCCATGTTAGCGTGCCCGACTGATAATCAGGAAAATCCTCGCTGTGTATCTTCGGTCAATTGCTCGTAGAAGGACTTCCCCCAAAAGTATCTGTCCTTATCCCTTAATGACAATTCCTTCGGCGCTGTCTCCTCGACAGCTTTCTTGAACCTTTGATAACCCTCTCAGATAGCTTCAAAATTGGAAAGCCCACCAACCTTTGAATGTCTGGTTTCTCCGGTCATCTTCCTTAACTGGTTACACACTCTAATGTCATACATCGTGAACTCCTGAGGGTATAGGACCGTGAGAATTGCTGACGCCATGGGTAGATGAAATCCCCATCTCTCAATAAGGTAACGCATCTTGTCCTTCGATATTGGTATCTCGAACAATTTCTTAGTAAGAGACTGGATGCGGTCTCCCAGACTCCCATTAGCGGGCTTGTCTGGTGAGAGGATTTTCGTCGCTATCCTAGATTTGGCGCGGTTAGCCTTCCAGATTATAATACAGAAGAAGTCGAAGGCCGAGAGGTACTTTTGGGTCTCGAATCGCTTCCGCACAGTACTGAAGAGATATGATTCGAGGTCATTGAATTGGATGTAGCCCATTGCAGAACTTGTTTCCTTGTTCCTTGTACCCAAATCAGCAACAACTCATCTTCTATAACTTATAATTTGTCTATATAAGAATGCACGCGTCTTACCAGTTTGACGCCACTCACGACCATGGCATGCTCGATGAAGCCCCCAAAGAGGAATACGCTTGCACTAGAGCCATAAAGAATTTCCTAGCTAAGACTAACTAATAACATGTTTCAAAACCTATCCTTCCTTCTTCTCTTTGTCCGTTTGTAACATATCAGCGCACATGCGATGTTTAGGAACGCCTGGTACGTGCAGTGCAGCCTCTCATACCTTACCTTCAGCCTCCGGTACTGGTTGATCCAGGCCTGCGTCCTCTCAACAGGCCAGAGCTTCCTGTACCTCATTGGCCTGCGCCTCCTGTTAAGTAGGGGCTGTATTCCCCTCCTCCTTAGCTCCCCCCTTATCTCTCCCGAGTCGTATGCTTTGTTGCCCTTTAGTTGCAGAGGCCTCTTTCTCGGTCTTCCGATGCCATGACTCACCGGGTATGGGAGACTGTGGGCTGTGGAGGCGGCTTACTCGACGTTTAAACGGCTGTTCGGGGAGCACAACCTGACCAGGATCTTAGAACATCGCAAGGGAGCTGGCGGGTAAGGTGGCGCTTTATAATATGATGAATATGTAAGGTTTGGACGGAGAGATGATGCGGGGTTGATGGATGTCTTCAACCTCTAAACACTAGTCCACAAAGCACCAAAAGTTATATCAGAAGCATGCTGAATGACATTGGGATAACTTTGGTGGAGCTAATCTGGAATCGAAAATACGACAAATCAGGAGCTAAATCCACACCCGTTCGAGTAGCTCTTCCCTTCCAGACTATTGAAACGCTAAATGAATCCTCACAACAACGTCAGAAATCTCTTGGATCGTTTTTAACCGGAAGAGGAGAGATAGAATGGAGAAACCGACTTATATGGGGAGATAAAAAATATGTCCTTCCTAGCCTCCTGCCCGAATTCTCAAATTCAGTAGACTTGGTTTACATCGACCCTCCTTTTGACACTAGGGCAAACTTTTCATATCATGTTGAAGTCCCAGATCATGGTGAAACAACTTCCTTCACGAAGCTTCCTAGTGTAATTGAACAAAAAGCCTACAGAGACACTTGGGGAGAAGGACCTTCTCAACTCGATTCATATCTTCGCTGGTTCTATGAGACTCTTATTTTCTTAGATGAATTGTTGAAGCCCAGTGGAAGTATCTATATCCACTTGGATTGGCACGTCGCCCATTACGCTAAAGTTGTAGCGGATGAAGTCTTTGGTTTTGATTGTTTTCAGAATGAAATTATATGGAAACGAGCCCTTACCCATAACGATCCAAAAGGCTACGGGAGAATTCACGATACGATCCTCTTTTATAAAAAATCCCTAGCCGAATTTAATATTCCATATGCTGAATATGATAAAGAATACATAGATCAAGCCTATAGATTAAAGGATCCTGATGGTAGACATTATCAACTCCTGCCACTTCATGCGACACACCAATTTAGTTCAACAGATACAAATACAAGACGATTTGGAGATAAGATACTTCGACCACCAACTGGAAAATACTGGCGATGGAGTCAGAATAGAATAGATGAAGCTATGAAAAAGGGACTCATTGTTGTTACACAAACAAATGTACCTAGATATAAGAAGTACCTGGATGAAGCGAAGGGAGTGCCTCCGCAGTCAATATGGGACGATATTAAGCAGTTGACTAGAGAAGAGGCATGTGGATATCCAACTCAGAAGCCAGAGGAGTTACTTGAGAGAATAATAGATGCCTCATCCAAGCAAGGGGACTTAGTTCTTGATTGTTTCTGCGGATCAGGAACTGCACCAATAGTGGCTGAAAGGAAGGGTCGAAGATGGATCGCTTGTGACCTTAGTAGATTTGCAATACATACTACTCGTAAGCGCCTGCTTTGTATTACGAGTGTAAAACCGTTTGTCATACAGAACCTTGGCAAATATGAACGCCAGAACTGGCAAGCAGCCCAATTTGGGGATGAAGTAGGTGAAAGAATAAAGTCTTATACAAACTTCATTCTAAACCTCTATAATGCTCAACCTTTTCATGGATATGTCTGGCTTCATGGAAAGAAGGGAAACCGCTTTGTACATGTTGGTTCTGTCGACTCACCAATATCTCCTATCGATGTTGGGCAGATTGTTGCTGAATTTCGGCGCTCTATCGGTATTGGCGAAAAAGCGCCGAAAACTAATGGGGTTGATGTTCTCGGATGGGACTTTGCTTTCGAATTGAATGAGCTGGCAAAGCAACAAGCTGCTCAGGCCAATGTAGACGTTCGCTTTATGCGTATTCCACGCGAGGTACTTGATAGGAGAGCTGTAGAACAGGGAGATGTCCATTTCTACGAATTAGCGTCGTTAGATATTGGAGTAAAAATATCCGGAAGAAAAGTTGTCATTACCATCAATGACTTCATAATACCTGTGGATGATGTTCCAGAAGATATTCAAAAAGAAATTCACCATTGGTCTCAATGGATTGATTATTGGGCTATAGACTGGGATAACAAGAATGATACTTTCCATAACGAATGGCAAGAGTATCGTACAAAAGAAAAACCAAAGCTACTGATAGAATCTTCCAAGACATACGACGAACAAGGTGAGTATCGCATTGTAATAAAAGTCATTGATATTCTTGGGAATGATACAACAAAAATGCTTTTGGTGAAGGTCCAATGAAGAAGAACAATAAAAATTCTAAAGTAAGAAACATATCATCAGAAGGAGAGATGAAGCTCGCAGTTCCGACAATTGGAACGGCACCTTGCGTTCCTGCTATTAGAAATGCGGTGGAAGAATGGGCAAAAAGTAACTACACCACACCCGAAGGATGCACTGAAACAACGAAAATATTACTAAATTACTGGTTTCACTCAGATCATAAATTGGCGAATGGTCGAGTTTTCGCATACAATACAGCACAACGTGAAGCAATGGAAACCCTTGTTTACTTATACGAAGTAGCTAAAATACGACGACATCGAACTATGCTTGAACAATATGCGGTTGAATCGAAGGATTTGGAGCTACTACAACACGACGATTTCACAAGATATTGTTTCAAGATGGCAACGGGTAGTGGTAAGACAAAGGTAATGGATTTGGCGGTTGCATGGCAGTATTTTAACGCCATTATGGAAAACATTCCTGGTTATTCGAAGACGGCTCTACTGTTAGCTCCCAACGTTATCGTATTTGAGAGACTGTGGCTAGACTTTGCTGGCGGTAGAATATTTCGTGCAGACCCAGTAATTCCTCCGGAGTTTGTGAATAGCTGGGA
>Ga0315282_10002479_pt1 | contig 33879 bp, 30 predicted proteins | sample YL17G07_20_MG_FD_203693 | JGI IMG/M metagenome (GOLD analysis project Ga0315282, IMG submission 203693) | Sediment microbial communities from Yellowstone Lake, YNP, Wyoming, USA - YL17G07_20 | ecosystem: Environmental > Aquatic > Freshwater > Lake > Sediment | place: USA: Wyoming | collected...
ATGCATGTCCGCGGATTGGCCACGCGATTCGGAAAGGTTGATTGGGCCTGGCGAGAGGGTAAAATGTAGGCGGCCGTTCACGGCGGGCGGTGCAAGGTTCGACTTGGCGCGGCCTTTCCTTCTGGCGTGCGTCTGCGCCTCGAGTATCTCCCCGCGGAGTGAGGGTAGGTGGTCACAGCGTCTTGCGACCCAAAGCTGACCCAACCCTTCCAACCGTTGGAGGCGCCCTCATGAATAAGCCAGGCATAATCGCATTCTTAGCCGGAGCAGCCCTCTGCCTCGCAGTTCCGTTCATTTCGACTTATTCCCAAATCCCAAGCTCGCGTCCCAATTGGCACCAGGACGTCTTCTTCGGAATCCACTACGACCTTCACGCCGATGCGCAGGACACCGAGCTGGGTCGCGAACTGACGCCGGAGCATCTCCGCGAGCGTTTGCTACGGACTCGGCCCGACTGGGTTCAGACCGACTGCAAAGGGCACCCGGGGTACACGAGCTGGCCCTCCCAGGTGGGTTCAACTTCGCCAGGCGTGGTGAAAGATTCCCTGCGCATCTACCGCGACGTCACGAAGGAACTGGGCATCAAGCTGGGCGTGCACTACTCAGGTGTGTGGGACTTCCGGGCCGTGGAACTCCACCCGGAGTGGGCGCGCCTCGATGCGCAAGGCCAGCGCAACAAGCAGGCCGTGTGCCTGCTGAGCAATTACGACGCACAACTCATGATCCCGCAGATGCTGGAGATCATCGACAAGTATGATGTCGATGGCTTTTGGGTGGACGGCGAAAACTGGGCGGACGCTCCGTGCTGGTGTGAGCGGTGCAAAGCCGAGTTTTCCCGGCGCACCGGCAACAGAGACATCCCCACTAAGACCGGCCAACCGCACTGGGAAGAGTGGCTGGCTTTCCATCGCCAGCTTTTTGTGGAGCAGGTCGCGAGATACAGCAACGCCGTCCACGCCCGCAAACCCACGTGCCTTGTCACGAGCAACTGGATGTACAGCGCGCGCGAGCCCGATCCAGTGACCGCTCCCATCGACTACCTTACCGGGGATTTCGAACACCAGTGGGGCGGGGACTCCGCCGCGCTCGAAGGCCGCATGTACGATGGACGCAACATGAGCTGGGACCTGATGGCCTGGACGTTCACCAAGACCGGGAACATGGAGGAGCCGCCACCCTGGGTCACCAAACGGCAACGCACCTCGAGCAGGAGATTTCGGAAGTGGTGGCGTTGGGCGGGTCTGTGATGGTGTACGAGAACCCGCAGCGCTCCGGCTGGCTCACCGGCTGGCACAACGACCTGATGGCCGAAGTCGCCCGCTTCTGCCGCGCGCGCCAGGACACGTGCTGGAAGTCAAAGAGCGTGCCGCAGGCAGCAGTGCTGCACCTGGCTGAGTCGTACTACCTGCACAACTCCCCCCTCTTCAATTATGGTGAGGCGGTGCAGCCGGTGCAGGGGGCGCTCCAGACGCTGCTCGAAACGCATCACTCGACCGACCTGCTGGCGGAAGATGCCGCGCTCCGCCGGATGAACGAATACAAGCTGGTGGTGGTGCCGGAACAGATGCGCCTGAGCCGGGAAATGCTCAAAGCGCTGGGAGCTTACGCGCATGCCGGAGGTTATGTGCTGGTGAGCGGGGAGCACCTGGCACGGGATTACCCCGCTCTGGTCGGGGCCTCGGCGGAGGGTCAACCCCTTACTGAAAGAATCTACCTCCCGGTTGGCAGTGAGGTTGTGCCGGTTTCCCCGCCCTGGCAGCCGGTGACCCCTGCGGAAGGAACCCAGGTTTTGACTTACCGCCTGTCCCAACAGGAACCGAAGAAGGATGCAACCGACCAGGCTGTGGTCACCAGACGGCGGCTGGGCAAGGGCGCCATCATCGCGGTGCATGGCCCGATCTTCCGCGACTACGATCGCGCGCACTACCCTTCGCTACGGCGTTTCATCGGAGATTTGGTGCAAGGGCTGGACATCCCCTGGGCGGCGACCGTCGAAGCGCCACCGCGCCTGGAGATGGTTCTCCGGCAGAAAGATGGCAAGCTGCTGGTTAACCTGATTAATCGCGGGGCTGGCGAGACCCTCTCACCCAGCCGGGTCATCGTCGAGGAGCTCGCGCCGGTTGAAAATGTGGTGGTGCGGATCCGTCGGGACACACGGCCAAAGTCGGTGTCCGTGGTGCCGGCGGACATGCCCATCGACTGGTCCTATCAGAGTGGGTTCGTCACGGCGAAGCTGCCGCGCGTGGAAACCCATCGTGTGGTGGTGCTGGAGTAACCGCGCGAGTTTTGTTCCGGCGCGAATCTGCTCGGCCAGCCCGGCGCCTATTGCTCGGCGGGCTCTTTGGCTTTACTCCGTCTCGAGGTTTTACGCTTCGTCATCTTGCCAGCGGCCCGGGCGCGAGGCTTGCGCGCTTTGCGCGCGCCGGATGCTTCGACGGCCACGGCTTCTTCCGCGGCCGGGACCATGACCGCTTCCGGCTCTGAGGCCACAAACGCCTCAGCCTCCGCAACGCTTTCTCGAACGCCTTCCCCTTCTGCCGGCGCCGGCTCGACCTCAGGAGTCACCTGAGTTTCCGCAACCGCCTCGGCCGCACTGGGTGGAGCCGCGGGAGTTGAGGAGACCGGGAAGGCGCGCCAAGTTCCCTTGCGGTCTCGGTGCAAGCGCAACAGACCTTCCCGCTGCGCCTGGTGAAGGAGGTCCAGCAGGCCGCGGAAACCGGCTTGCCGCTCATCGAAGCGGCTGTCCAAGGCGCGCATCATCTGGCGGACCTGGCGCAGATAGAGAGGTCGGCTGGGCGACTTCTCCCAGCCACTCGAGAGAGCCTGCTTCAACAGGGCCATGGGATCGACGCTAGGACTGCCCGGCGACACTTCACTCGCCGCGGGCTCAGGCGCGCTGGTGGCGGCAGGCACTGGCAGCTCTTCGGCTGTTTCCGGTGCTTCGGGCGCTTCCGCGCCGCCAGCCTCTGCTTCCATCGGCTCCACCAGGTAGCCGCGCTCGGTCTTGCGCAGGCGAACCAGGTGCGCCTTTGCGAGCTTTTGAATGAACTCCAGGAACGACCCTCTCCCATAATCGCGCTCGCTGAACGTCGCGTCGAGTTGAAGCAAGGTGCTCTTCAGCAGGCCGACCTGGGGGGCAACCTCGCGCTCGGCCAGGACCTTGAGGGCACGCTGGATGTTCGGCATCGCCGCGGAAAGCGGGCGGCTTTCCGCGCTCGCTCGACCGGACCCTCGCGCCGAGCGCGCGGCCCTCGGGCCGTCGCCTCCCCCTCCGCTCTTCAGCAGGTTCTCGTAGGCAATAAACTCGTGACAGTTCCGCTGGAGGATGCCGCTGGTGAACTGCCGGCCGCCCACTACAAACACCCGCTTGTCATACTGCTTGAGCTTTTCCACGAGCGCGATGAAGTCGCTGTCGCCACCCACGATCACGAAAGCATTGATGTGGTCCCGCGTAAAGGCCATTTCCAGCGCGTCGAGGGCCAGGTTGATGTCCGCCCCGTTCTTGTCGCCGCGCGGCGTCACGTTGCGCTGCACCATCTGCACGGCGTGCTGCGTCATCTGGCGGCTCTGCTCGCCGGCCCGCGGCCAGTCGCCGTAAGCATACTTGGTCACCACCTCGCCGCGTTCTTTCAGCGCCTCCAGCACGATGGAAACATCAAAATCCTTCCCCAGCGTGTCCTTGACGCCAATCTGGATGTTGTCGAAATCGACGAACACCGCCATCTTCAATCTTTCTTCAGCCATAGTTCCTTCTTCCCCCCTGGCCGCCGGGCCCAGGGTCCGGCCTCTTCACTTCTCGCGAGGATAACAATCCTCTCCTCCTACATGGTACTCCAGGATGAGCGCGGGGGGGAGGAGAGACTCGCCCTTTGGGTCTCCGACTCTTTACTTCGGCCGGGAATGAGAATCCCTCGGGTCAGAGAAGTCTCGCTTGCGGGTTCTTCTTGTGTGTCGCCTCGCGGATTACAGTCAGGTACTTTTCGCCTGTATCCAATGCTTGTTGGGCTTCCAACTTGGAGATGAATCGATTCACGTCATAAATTGCCCGGGGTCGCTTACGCCACATGCGGTCGAACATGGCAATCAGGCTTTGGAGTTCTTTCCCCAAATGCCGTTGCGCGAACTCGATGATGGTGACGTGATGGCCCGGCAAGCTGCGCGGGCGGACACCGAAGCGCAACATGAAGCCCAGCGAAGCCTTCAGCATGGCTTCATAAGCGAGTTGGTAGGATGCTTCCTCATCGATGACGAGTGTCTTCCTGGCAGCAGCCAGTTTCTTGGTGGCGCTCGCCAGGAAGCGCCCGATCTGGTCGAAGTCGATGGGCTGCGTCTTCAGTTTCCTCAAGGGGGACCGATCAAGGTGATTCGCTTATGTTGCCAGAGATCTTCCAGGAACGCCTCTTTCTGCTCACGGCGAGACTTGAACTCTTCCGCACTCAACAAGACGTAGTTTATCTCGCGGCTTAACTGCTTTTCCAATTTCTTTATTGGCACCTCCAGTTACAGAGGGAACTCTTCCAGGTAGAGCTCGGTGGCTTCCTTCAGGTTGGCGATTGCTTCGTCGATAGTGGACCCTTGGCTGACCGTGCCCACCTCGGGGCATTCCGCCACGTATAAATCATCCTCTTTGTGAAGAATCGCGGTGAAGGTTCGGACCGTCATCTCAAGACCTCTCAGTCCCTTTAGGCACCAATATTAAGGCCAAATTTCATCCCGTGGCAAATCAAGCTGCCCAAATCCTGCCGCGCCCTGCGCCGGCTCTACACGACTTAATCGAGGGGCTACGACAAATACTTTAGGCTTAAATCGATCAACCGTTGCGTGCCGGCGTAAGGCTCGCCCTGGCCTTCCCACTCCATAGAGAAGTAGCCCCGGTAGCCCGAGGCCTTGGCGATCTCAAAGTACTTCGCGACGTCCACAGTATGGAACTTCCCTTTCTCGTCCCCTTCGGAATCTTTCACGTGGGCGATGCTATAGGCGTGCTTGAACATCGCTTCCATGGCCCGGTTATTAAACTCCTGGTCGTGGGTGAGCATGGAATTGCAGAAGTCAGGCAGGGCGTGAAGGCAGGGATTGTTCACCTTCTCCAGAACTGCGACGATAAAGAAGGGATCCTCCGTGTAGTTGTCGTCGTTCTCGAGATTCATCAGGATATTCTTCTCAGCGCCGTAGGCGGCGATCTCCTTAAGGGTTTCGGCGGTTCGCGCGACGTCGGGTTTTACCTTGCGCGCCCCGGCGATGTGGAGCCGAACGCTCGGCGAGCCGAGCGCCACGGCAATGTCGATCCATTTCTTGCTGGTCTCGACGGCTTTCTTTCGCTTTGCAGCGTCGGGGTCGTAGAAACTGTCCTGAGCGTCCGCCGGAACGTTGATGACACGCGCGCCGGCCTTCTCCGTGGCTGCACGCACCTCGTGTAGGTAGGCCATCTCAGTCGAGGCGAAGTGTTGGTCGAGGGGCTCGATGTTGTGCAGGCCGAACCTCTTCACGACCATGGCGCCGAACTCTTTCAAATCCATGCCCGGCTTCTGGGGATTGCGAGCCCATTTGTTGGTGGGGCTCTCGATGAACTCCCGGAACGGCCACGAAGCTACCGCCAGCCGCTCGCGCGGCTGCGTCGGGAACTTCAGGTCCGGCCGGGAAGGAAAAGGCCGGAGGTTGCGGTTCCACATGAAAGTCGCCGAGGCTGCGACAAAAGCCGTGGACTGCTTCAAAAAACTGCGACGCGAAGATTTCTGCATTGTGCGTTTCTCCTCCCATGAGGTCTTCATTAAGATGAATTCGTTTTGGCACATCCAGCACGGTGATAGAATCCTCTGTCTTTCCACCCAGCGTCAAGACAAACCTGGGCCAGCTCTCAGGGGCGAGATGCAGCATCGAAGGAGTCAGGCATGGCAGAGACCATTCGAGTAGGGATCGTCGGCGCGCGCTTCGCCGCGCGCTTTCACTGGGAAGGATACCGGCGCGTTTACGGCGTCCCGGTGCAAGTGGTGGGCGTCACCTCAAAATCCCCAGAGTCCCGTGAAGCCTTCGCGCAGGAGCGTGGCATCCGCGCCTTTGCGTCGTTTGAAGAGCTGTGCGACGCCTCGGACGTCATCGACCTGTGCACTCCGGGATCGACTCACGAGCCGCTGGCGGTTCAGGCGCTGCGACGTGGCAAGCACGTGGTGATTGAGAAACCTTTTACGGGTTACTATGGCCCCGGCACACCGGATTTTCGCGGCAACACGTTTTCCAAGGAAGTCATGCTGCGCGAGGCGCTGGCGAGCTGCGACCGCATTCTGAGCGCTGCCCGCGAGTCTGGAAAGCGCATCTGTTACGCTGAGAATTGGGTTTACGCGCCGGCCATTGAAAAAGAGCGCGAAATTCTCACCAAGAGCGGCGGCCAGATCCTCTGGATCACCGGCGACGAATCGCACAGCGGGTCGCATTCGCCCTACTACGGCATCTGGAAATTTTCCGGCGGCGGTTCGCTGGTCGGCAAAGGGTGCCATCCCCTGACCGCCGCGCTGCACCTGAAGCGCGTGGAAGGCGAAGCGCGCGACGGCAAACCCATCCGCCCCGCCACGGTCTCCGCCCGCACCCACGAGATCACGCGGCGCAAGAATTTCCGCGACGCCGGATTCCTGCGCACCAGCTACGACGACGTGGAAGACTATGGCCAGGTGCACGTCACCTTCGCCGATGGCACCGTCGCCGATATCTTTTCTTCGGAACTCGTCATGGGGGGCGTGCACAACTGGCTGGAAGTTTTCGCCAACAACCACCGCACGCGCTGCAACCTGAACCCCATGAACGCCCTCGAAACCTACAACCCCAAGGAAGAATTCCTGAAGGACGTCTACGTTACGGAGAAGATCGGCACCAAGCAGGGCTGGAGCCATCCCGCGCCCGATGAGGACTGGCAGCATGGCTACCCGCGCGAGTTCCAGGATTTCATGGAGAGCATCGCCGGAAACCGCGAGCCGCTCTCCGGCGCAGAGCTGGCGCGCGACGCGGTCGCGGTGCTCTACAGCGCCTACCTCTCGGCGGAGCGGCGAGGCGCAGAAGTGGAAATCCCCCGATAGGCCGGTCAACACGCCCCTGATGACAGCGCCCCTCGCAATGCGCATCGACGCGCACCATGGAGAAGGCCGTCCGGGCTTGAATCTGTGTCATTAACTAGTACAGAACTATCGTCTCTGGGTTCTTTCTCATTCGTCTTGCTAACAGCGGCGGCTGTGGTACAATCCGGCGCAGAATTGGGCTCCCGGGTCTCAAGAATAGCTAGATGGAAAGAGTCCACGACCCGCGATGAGCGCGAAGAGGCCTGTCCACAGACGGCTCGCTGCTCAGGCTCTTGGACTGCCGCCCAGGGCATTCGGCCAGGAGGTGATGAAATGACCAAGAATTCTGAACATCGAGGGTTCTCACTCATCGAGCTGCTGATCGTGGTGGCGATCATTCTGGTGATTGCCGCGATCGCTATTCCAAACCCCATGCGGAGCCGCGCTGCCGCCAACCAGGCCTCCGCCATACAAAGCCTCCGCATGGTGAACACGGCCGAGGTCGCCTATAGCTCGACTTACGGGGCAGGGTTCTCGAGCACGCTGCTCCAGCTTGGACCTCCAGCAAGCGGGGCGAGTGCATCCTCCGCGGCAGCCGGATTGGTCGACAGCGTCCTGGCGGGAGGATTCAAAAGCGGCTACGCTTTCTCGTATTCACCTGGGGCCGCCGATCCCAAGGGCAACTATCAGGGATACAGGGTAACGGGTAGTCCCGCCCAGCCGGGGACCAGTGGGAGCACCTACTACTACACGGACCAGACCGATGTCATCCGTGGCAACATCACGGGGACGGCATCGTCAACCGATTCCAGCGTAGCTCAGTAGTGTGCTCCGCGCCAACCGAACATCGGTTTGGTGGACTGAGACTTATCTTCCAGTAGGGAGTTCCCGAAAGACCGCACCGCGCTCTTGCTCCATCATAGATCGGCGTTGAATCCCTCCATACCTCAGCGTCAAATTCCTCAACGCTGGAAAAACTCACAGGTTGGCTTTCGCATTCAGTCCGGCCTTCGACGTCCTATAAGCGACAAAGATACATCCTTCAGACGACACTTCGTCCGAAAGGATGACCGCGTGTTGGATTGAATGATTCCCGCCGCATTAGATGAGCGCGAACTCGTCAGTCCCATCAGCCTTTTTTTGTGGTGATTTGCCGCGACGTTCTAGCTCGATGCCAAATGTGGCTGCCTCTGGCGAATCAAATGCTTGTGCAGAGACGAAAGGCATCCGGTCGACGGCCACTTTGGGTACGCAGCTTCGACTTGGGAGGCTACCATTCGGGTTCTTAGCCGTTTCCTAGGCATCAGCCTCTTCCTGGCCTGGCTTTGCACAGTTTGTCCTTCTGGTCTTCTTGCCAAGGAGAACCACAAGCCGACGGGTGATCATTCTTCCCGAGAGAAGGATTTTGCGAAGTACCTGGAGATCCAGGGCGCAGAAAGGGTCGGCTCGGAGCAATGCCTGAGCTGCCATCCGGAGGAGTACAAGACCTACCGGCGGACAGTCCATTTTCAAGAAGCCGTGGCGTGCGAAGAGTGTCACGGTTCTGCCAGCCTGCACCTCAAGAGCGAAAACAGTTACGCCAAGATCGTCAAGTTCAGCGCGCAACCCACCGAAGCGGCAAACGGAGTCTGCTTGAGTTGTCATGCCCGCACGGCCGCGTTGCAAAACTGGTCTGCCGGTTCGCACCAGATGCATGACGTCCGGTGCATCAACTGCCACCGCATGCACGTCAAGGAAGCGAAGCTGGACTCCCGCCGTGAGCGAAATGAGGCCTGCATCCGCTGTCACCGCAAACAAGCCGCAGAAGGCAATCTCCCCTATCATCACCCGGTTCGCGAAGCCAAGATGAGCTGCGCGGACTGCCATGACCCTCATGGCGGGACCGCGGCCAACAATCTGCGCGCTGACAACCTCAATGAGCTCTGTTTCCAGTGCCACGCGGAATTTCAAGGGCCGTTCACCTACCAACACACCCCCGTGACAGAAAGCTGCTTGAAGTGCCACACCTCGCACGGGTCGATGCATCGGAACATGCTCCAGGTGAGCGAGCCCATGTTGTGCTTGCAATGTCATCCCGGACACCACAACGGTTCCGGCGTGCCGTTGTTGAACCGTTGCACGAACTGCCACAGCTCCATTCATGGCAGCGATGTTCCCTCCGCCACAGGAGGGAGCGTTTTTATCGACAAGCCGTAGAAGGGGTGCGACCTCGATTGGGCGGACGCGGCCTGGCCGCCGGAAGGAGGGCGACGATGAGACGAGCGACAAGCCTCTTTCTTTGCTGGCTCCTCGTTGGGGGTGTGTCTTCACCCGGCCTGGCCCAGAGCGATGCTTCTTCCCAGTCTGCCACCGCATCCGCTGCTCCCGAAAAGGGAGCCCCCGAAACAACTTATCACCTGGTGGTTTTCCCCCTTCAGTACCGTTTCGTGAGTGGTAGCGGCTTCCTGGGCAGGGTAGCCGAGTATGACAGCTTGCGGCAGTCGATCGGGGGGGACCTTACACTCACGCTCATCAATCACCCGCGGCGGGCCTCCTGGCGATATCGCGCCAACTTCCTCAGTCGCGACGAGTACGATATCAATTCGCAACTCCGCCTGGGCCAGTACTTCACTCTGGGCGTGGACTCCCGAAGCTTTATCCGACACCTCGATAACGTACCCTTCGGGACCAACCTCAGCCCCGACGACCTCATCCGCAGCGAGGACATTCCCGCGGGGACGCTGTTTGGGATCAAGAGGACGCAAAACGCCGTGAACCTCCGGCTGAAGGTTCCTCAAGTGCCGGTCACGCTGTTTGTGAAAGGCGGCTGGCAAGCGCGGCGGGGACACACCCAGTTGCAATACTATGACATGGGGGGCGACGCAAGCTGCGGATCGTGTCATTCTGCCGCGCAGTTCCGCACGGTGAATTACACCACCCGCAACGTCGGCTTTGGGGCCGACGTAAAATTGGGGCGAGCCTCGCTGACCTACGAACACGATTTCCGCAGCTTCGTGGATCGGCTTCAGAATCCTTTTGATCTTTACGGCTCAACGCTCAGCATCCCCGGGGATGAATTACCGGCGGGTGTTCCGGACACCATCCAGGGCTACTACATTCATAACGTCCTGCCGCGCCACCGGTCCTTTTCAGATACTTTGCGGATGCGGGCGCCTCTCGCCCACTCCCTCACCTTCAACGGCAGCCTCACGAATGGCTGGACGCGAAATGTCTTCACGACGAACCCGCAGAATTTTCTGAGCGCCGACGCCACCCTGAACTGGAAATACCGGGACCGGCTTTCCACCCTGCTGGACTACCACCAGCAGAACACACTCAACGAATTTACCCCGCTCTATCCTTTATTCGCCAATCCTTCTTTTCACCGATACTGGTTGGGCGCGCGAGTGGAATACCGAGCCAGTTCTCACTGGGGCGTGGAAGCCCACTATCGCCGCACCAATGTCACCCGGACGAATGCCGACCTCTTCCCGCAGTTTTACTCTCCTCACAACGCTGACGTGCGCAGGGTCATCCCGAGCACGTTCTCCAATACCGCCGGCTTTTCCGCCTCCTACCGGCGCGGCGAGCTCTGGAATGTGCGTTCCGGTTACGAGTGGGTGGGCACGCACGCCCCCGGTTATGTTACCGACCCCGGCGCCGCCGGGCGCGTCTTTGCCGCGGCCACATTGGCGCCCATTTCTTGGTTCAGTTTGACGAGTGATTTCAGTGTTCTCTCGCAATCCAACTTCTCCAATATTCAGCGGCATAATCGGTTCATCCTCAACACCAGCTACGTGACGCTCAAGCCCGTTTCCGATTGGTCGCTGGGGGTCGGCTACGCCTACTTCCAGAATAATCTCAGGACGGACCTCATTTACGGCACCGATCCCTTCTATCAGGAGAGCCTGGTGCCTTTCAAAGCTCTCAGCCAGAGTTACACCGTCTCGTCGACCTATGTGTTCAAGAAGAGGCTTGCCTGGCAGGTGGATAGTGGCCACGTGGCGTCTCGCAGTGATTTCCGGCCGCAGTTGGCCAACGACTTCTTTCCTATTGTATTCTGGGCGAGCGAATTCTCGCGCGTCAGTGTGCCCCAAGGTTCCCTGAGCTCGTCACTTGACTATCGCTTCCGGGAGGGTATGAACGCGGGCTTTCGGTTCCAGTATGGGAGTTACATCGACCGCGTCCATACGGAACAAACCGGCCATCTCCGGACCTACGTCGCCTTTGTCGGCAAGAACTGGTAGCCCCTGCCGCTCGCCAAAGCCATATCTTATTTCGTGATAAGAGGGAAGCAGGAAGGTGATAGTCCGCCGTCGGCAGGGCAAGCGTGGCGATGACCTCAAACGGCTGCCTGAATCAAGCCGTCGTGCCAGCTTCCAGCCGCCATGTATTCATCATTCCCGCCGTTTGAGGCGGAGCGCGTAAACTTCGCCTCCAGCCAGGTTTTTCTGGAAAACCGTCTTCCCTGCTGTTAAATGGAAGGGCACAGGTTTGTCATCGCTCAAAGTCCGAATACCTTCCACCGCCCATGGGATCCGAACGGAGAAAGTGGCGGCGGCGGGTTTCTCCGAGTGATTGAAGGCGAACAGAATCTGGAAGCGGTCGTCCACCAGTTGCCGCACTTCCACTTCGGAAGTGCCGGGGCCTGAGACCTCAACTTCCGGGGTGACCCCGGCAGACCTGGCAAAGGCCAGCAACAAGTTCTTTGTCGAGGCTGTCAGGTGGCGCTGATAGGCCACGGCCAGAAAAGAACCCACCAGGATGGCCTTGCCCTTGCCATAGGATTTCTCGACGATCGCCGGCTGGCCATTCGAAAATCGCCCCAGCACCCGCGTGCCCGCTTGGGGTTCCAGGTCTTCCTCGAAAGCCTCCCCCACCACCGTTTCTCCGGCCTTCAAGCCGGCGAGTCCGGAGGAAGCCTCGAGCTGAATCTGCGCCTTCTCGACAGGCCGGATGACCTTCTCCCGCGCGCCAAAAACTTCCGCCAGCCCGAAGCCTGGAACGATATCGCTGGAAAACCCCCGCTCGTCATTCCAGGCGAGGCGAGCTTCCGCCACCACGCTTCCTCCGTTTTGGATGTACTGCGCCACCGCCCTGGCCACGTCTCTCGAGAGCATCACGGGGAAGGGCAGGTAAAGGATTTTGTACGGGCCGAGCTTGTTCTGAAGAACATCGTCGGGATGGACAAAGTCCACGGGAATTTGCTGTTCGGAGAATGCCCGGTGCAAACCCTCCAGGGAATCCCGCGGGGCGTTGCCCAGCTTGGACAACGAGGGCTGCGCTCCGCCTACCATGTAAGAGAGGCGATTGTAAAGGATCGCCACCTGGGCGGACGCGGGTTCCGCCTTGAGAATCTCGCCGCCGTTCCGGCTGATGATCTGGGCGACTTTTCCGGCGGCGCGCGCGCGGTCGGTGAGTGTTCCATCCAGATTGATGAGGCCGTAGCCGTTCGACTCGAAGCCGGCATTCATCGGATACCAGGCGTACACCGCGATTTCCCGCGCCCCATGCGCGATCACCTTCCACATCCAGTATTCCAGGTCGTGAGAGTTCACGGGATCGGCGATGCGCATTCCTGTTACGCCCTGCCCGGCTTGCAGCTCGCCAATCCACCATCTCTTGCCAAAGCTCCGTCCCGAGGAGCGTGTGAAATCCAGGCCGGCAGAAAGCATCTGGTAAGGCCACGGACGCGTGGAGGCAGCGTGCTTCGGGTACATCGACGTGCCAAAGAAGTCAGCGCTCGCAGCCATCTGCCAGTCGTCCGGCTCGCCATATCCGTCGGTGGGGTCAGTGAACAAGCCGGGGACCGCCGCGTGGCTGGTGACGGGATGGGCTGAATCTACGCTGCGCATGGAGTCGACGCGAGTTTTCAAATCGCCTGCAATCTTGTCGGCGATAAATGCCCGCCAGTCGAGGTAGTCGGTGTAGGAAAGGATCGTACTGGAGCGCGGCGGCTCCACCTGCTCCCAGCGCTCGAAACCGCGATACCAGGCCGCGTTCAGCGCGTCGAGGGTTTGGTACTTCGCCTTCAGCCATTCCCGAAAGCGCGCCTGGCTCGAGGGGCAGAAGCAGAACTCCGGATTGGAGAGATAAGGGAATTCCGCCCAGTTGATGACGTGAGGCTCGCTCCACACATCCCAACCGTAAAGCGCCATGGAGCGGTTGGCCTGCGCCGAGAGGGCATGCAAAAACTTCACGATTTCGGCGCGCACGCCGGGATGGTCGATGCAGAATCCCGGCGCGGCCTGGGACTCGATCACGGCGCCGCTTCGGTCCACGAAGCGGCCGTCGGGATAGCGTTCGCCCACCCAATCCGGCGCAGAGTCGAGATAGGTCTGGATGACCACACGCAGCCCGCGTTCCTGCGCGAGGCGCAACAATAGGTCGAGGTTCTCAAAGTTGAAAACGCCCGGCTTTGGCTCGGCAGTCGCCCAGTCGACCCAGCACTTGATCGTATTGAAACCGACGGCCTTGATCTGGTCCAGGTCCTTGCCCCAGCGTTCGGCGCTGGTCGAATCGACGCGTTCGAGCATGGGCGCGCGGGCCTTGCCGCCGCCGTACCAAACAGCCACGGGAAAGAAGGCCTCGAATTCAGCAGGAACGGCGCTCGGGGCTGTCAACGCGTGCGCAAAGATTGATCCTGCCACGGCGAGGGTCAGCACAAAGAGGGCCCTCAACGATCGAACTTTGAAATGCCCCATAGTTCCTCCTACGGTTTGACGGGCGCCTCTGCCTGTGAAAGCCTGACTTATTTCTTCAGGCTGAAGCCATTGGGGAAATCCCCCACGGTGACGGGAAGCTGACCCTGGAACTTGATCTCGCCAAAAATCGCGCGGACCATCGCCGCCTCCGCGCCGGGATAGAATTCGTAGGCCAGGACGTAACTGGGAAGTTCCGGGAGGTTGTTCAGCAGATAGGGGCTTCCAAACATCGCGAAGACGAAAGGCCCCGCGTGCTGCGCGAGCGATCGCAGGAGGCCCTGCTGGACTTCGGTGATGCCGACGAAACCCTTGGAGGAAGCGATGCGGATGGAACAGGATACGACAAGCGTTTTGTAGCGTTGGGCGAGCTGGCGAATCAAGTCAGCTTCGCTGCGCGCGGTGGTGGGCGTAACCTGGGCGAACAACGCCTTATCGTGCCGCTTCAAGAATTCCGCGCGAAAAGCAGCGCCTGGAGCGTCCGTGAACTCCGCGCTTCCCGCGTCCACGAAATTCACCAGCAGGACATCCTCGTCCTTGCCCACTTTCAATGGCAGAGAGTTCTTGTCGTCCTTCACCAGGGTCAGGGCGTATTCGATGATTTCTTGGGATTTTTCCTGAGCAGCGCGCGTGCCCACGAGGCTGTCCACTTGGTTGAAGTCAGGAATTCGCCGGGTGTTCAGCCCCACCCACGCCTTGGCGGCGAGCAGGCGCCGGACCGATTCATCCAGGCGCTGCTCGGTAATCTCTCCTTTACTGACGGCTGCCTTGAGAGCCTCGAAAGCTTTCGGCACATCCGCAGGCTCCAGCGCCACGTCGGCGCCAGCCTGGAGGGTCATCACCACCGCTTGCTCGGCGCCGAAGTTCCTGGCGATGGCGTGCATGACCAGCGCATCCGTGAAGACGAGGCCCTTGAACCCCAATTCCTTCCGCAGCAGTCCCGTGGTGAGGGCGGCAGAGAGCGAGGCGGGAACAGCGGGAGTTCTTTCAAACTGAGGAAGGTTGATGTGCGCCGTCATGATGACGTCCGCCCCCGCCTTAATGGCCGCGATGAAGGGCGGAAGTTCGATCAGGTTCAGACGCGCGCGGTCGAAATTGATGACCGGTAACTCCAGGTGGGAATCGACGCTGGTGTCCCCGTGCCCCGGGAAGTGCTTGGCTGTGGCGAGGGCACCGGCATCCTGTGTGCCCTTTATGTAAGCCGCCCCGAACTCGCCCACTTTCTGCGGGTCCTCGCCAAAGGAGCGAATGTTAATGATGGGGTTCTGCGGGTTGTTGTTGACGTCCACTACAGGGTAGAAGTTAACGTACACACCCAGGGCCTTGGCTTCTTTGGCCGTGAACGTCGCGGCGTCGTAAGCGTATTGCGGATTTCCGGTTGCCCCAATCGCCATGCCCCGGGGAAAGCGCGTGGCGCCTGCGAACTGGTATCCGGCGCCGCCCTCAAAATCCCCGGTAATGAGGAGCGGCAGCTTGGCGAGTTGCTGCATCCGGGTGACCAACAAGACCCCCGACGCCGGATTCCCGCCCGAATAGCCCTCCAGGTGGTAGCCGCCCACGTGGCACTTCTGAATGTTATCTTTGATCTTCTGGAACTCATCACTGTCCTGGTTTGTAAACACACCGGAAGTGACGGGGAAGATGACTTGCCCGATCTTCTCGTCCACGGTCATTTGCGCGAGTGTCTGGTCAACCCAGGCTTGCTGCGCCGGGGTCAGTTGGACTTGCGCGGATGCGGGCGTCAAGACCATCAGCAGCACACTAAGAAGATAGCCGAAGCGTTTCATAAGCAATTTGTCCTTCCGACGACGCCGTCAGTTGTTCGTAGCAACTGACCACTGACGACTGACCACTGACAACTTTTCCTCAAATCGTCCTCGTCACGACGTTGAGCGATCGCGGCTTATCCGGATCAATCCCCTTCACCTCCGCCAGCAGGGCCGCGAAGATCTGGCCTGGGACGATGTAAGGAATGGGCGTGTAGATCTCCGGGATGGCGCCGGGGACGCGGATCACCCGGGTGGCGGCGGGGATGCGAGCGGTCGGGGAAGAGAATGCCACGATTTCCGCCCTCAACTTGCTCAAGCGCGTGGTCAGTTGTCGCAGGTCGTCGAAGGTCTTTCCGGGAGGCATCAGAACGAACGCCGGAAAATCGCGCTCGATCAGAGCAATGGGTCCATGGAGGAAGTCCGCGGAAGAAAACCGCTCGGCAATCACATAGCAAGTTTCCATCAGTTTAAGAGAAAGTTCGAAGGCGTTGGCGTAGTTGATGCCGCGCGCCATCACCACGCAGTGGTCCATATAGCGGTAGCGCTCCACCACCTCGCGCAGCTCAGGAATGAGCTCGAGCGTTTCCTTCACGCGGCCGGGAATTTCACTGACGTTGGAGCGGGTGATGTGCGAGCCGAGCGCCGCGGCCAGCAAGTAGAGGAGCATGAGCTGCCCGGTATAAGTCTTGGTGGCCGCGACCGAGTGCTGCTTGCCGGCGCGCACCAGGAAGACGTCGTCCACCAGCTTCGCCATCGTCGAATGTGCCTCGTTGGTGATGCCGAGCGTATAGCCGCCCTGGCGCTTGGCGGATTCGAGCACCATGTTGACGTCTGTCCCCTCACCGGATTGCGAAATGCCCACCACCAGGGCCTGCCGGAAGTCCAGCTTCGCTTGGTAAAGTGTGTGCACGGAGGGCGCGGAAAGCGACACTGGAATGCCGGTGGTCAATTCCAGAAGATAACGCCCGAAGCGGGCGGCGTTGTCGGAGGTCCCGCGCGCTACCAGGACAACCAGACGGAAGTTCTGTCTTCGGGCGAACTTCCTGAATTCCAGAGCATGTGCGCGCTCCGCCTGGAAAGTCCGCGCCAGCGCCCGCGGCTGCTCCAGGATTTCTTTAATCATTAAAGACATAAGATTCCTTGTCACGAATTATCAAGTATCGGCAAATGATGGCCGCGGGAATCATAGACAACGGGAAGAACCTGCGCAAGCGGGGGACCGGGGTATTGGAGCGAGCGCCGAACAAAACCAGTAGGCAGGGTGACGGATCTTTTGTAGAGACGACCCGCCGGGTCGTCTCTATATGTCGGGCAGAGCCTTTTGCAGCGCTTCCAGTTCGGGTTCGCCGGAGCCCAGCGGCAGCTTGACTTTGCCGTGCTGAACCACCGACCGGCAGATCGCCATCATGATCTCAAGTCCCTTGTAGGCGCGTTCACCGTTGCAGGGGTGAACCTTGCCGGGATCGTCCAGCCAGTCGACGATCTCTCGGATGTAGGGCGGCATATCGTGCGCGTAATCCATGTTGCCCGCGCCGGAGATCACGCCCTTCGAGTCACGCGTAACAGCGCGCCAGCCGCCCCCGGTGAGCACCTCGGCAAAGCCTTCGGTGCCCTGCGCGCCCATGCGGCACTTGCGCCACCAAGCTTCCACTTCCGGGACGTCCGGCGCTCCGTCCCCGCTCTCCACGACGCCGCGCACACCGTTGGAGTACTGGATGAAGCCCGCAACATAATCCGGTGAGGGATGATTGTCCGTGAACTTGCCTTTTCCTGACGCCTGGCCCACCACCCATTCGGCTTCGGCATAGTCATTGAACCAGCGGGTGTATTCGATCAGGTGGGTGAGCATGTGCATCATCCAACCCGTAGCTGTCCCGTAAACCGTGTGTACCCGCCCGATGGCGCCGCTCGAGATGATTCCCTTCACCTTCTTGTAATGCTCGCCGTAACGGTGCTGGTGGCTGACAACCGTTTTGACGTTGGCCTTGCGCACCAGGTTCATGATCTCGAGCGCTTCGTTGGTGGAGAGGGCAATGGGCTTTTCATAGGCGATGAGTTTCGCGCCCGCCTCCACGCCCAGGCGGATCATCGGCAGGCGCAAATTCGGCAGCGTGCAAAAGCAGAAGACGTCGGGCTGGGTCTTTCTGAGCAGAGCAGCGGTGTCGGTGCTGGTCTCAGGATTTCCGACCTGCTTGGCCGCAGCCTCGGCGCGCTCCAGGGCAATGTCGCTCAACCCGACGACCTCAAATCGTCCGTTCTTGAAAAACGCTTCAGCATGATGCACACCGCGCTTGCCGCAGCCCGCTACGACGACTGTATATTTTTTACTAGCGCTCATAGCTGAGAACTCCTGGGCCGAAATACTGCGAGCGGTCCTATAGCATCGCAGACCTGGAAGGTCTGCGCCCACCGTCGCCAAGATTCCGCGCGCATGCAGCGCCGATTACAGAAGAGCCGCAGAGTTAAGGAACACCTCTGCGCAACACGGCGATCACGCTCGGTGTGTCCTCGCGCTGCGCGTCTTTTCCCAGGCGCGGACGGCGTCAATCACAGCCTTCACTTCCTCCTGGGTCAGTTCCGGAAACATGGGTAGTGAGAGCACGCGTGCCGCCGACTTCTCCGTATGCTCGAGAGAACCGGAAATGCGCCCAGCGCGGCCCCAGGGGAATCCCTCTTGCTGGTGGATAGCGATGGGGTAGTGGGTGAGCGCGGTGATTCCCTGCGAATCGAGGTACGCCTGGAGGCCGTCGCGGTCCTCGCTCTCGATGACGTAGAGATGGAAGACGTGCCGGAAACCCGGGCGTGTGTACGGCCGCTTGAGCGAGGCGCCGGCGAGCCCTTCGTCATACTGTTGGGCGTGGGCGCGACGCTGGTCGCTCCATTTGTCCAGTTGCTTCAGCTTGACGCTCAGCATGGCGGCGTGCAGCTCGTCCAGGCGACTGTTGTAGCCGATGCTGTGGTAAGAGCGCTTGAGCGAGCCGTGGTTGCGCAGCTTGCGGACTTGTGTGGCGAGCGTTGGGTTGTTGGTGATCACGGCGCCGCCGTCTCCAAAACAGCCCAGGTTCTTCTGGATGATGAAACTGGTGGCGACCGCATCCGAGAGCTCGCCGATGGCAAAGTCATCGCCGCGCGCGCCGAGCGCCTGCGCGCAATCCTCGATGACGAACAGGTTGTGCGCCTTGGCAATCTTGGCGACGGCCCGCATGTCCGCGGGCTGGCCGTAAAGGTGCACGGGAACGATGGCCTTGGTCTTGGGCGAAATGGCCGCTTCCATCAAGCTGGCGTCGATGTTGCAAGTCTTGGGGTCGCAGTCCACAAAGACCGGGGTGGCGCCGACCAGCCAGACGGCCTCGGCGGTGGCGAAGAAAGTGTTTGAGGTGGTAACCACTTCGTCACCCGGCCCGATCCCCAGAGCCAGGAAGGCCAGCCAGAGCGCGTCGGTGCCGGAGTTGACTCCCACTGCTTCCTTCATGTTGCAGTAAGCCGCGAGTTCCTGTTCGAACTGTTTCACCTTGGGGCCGAGGACGTAAGTGCCGCTTTCCAGGACTTCAAGAATCGCCGCGTCGATCTCTTTTTTCAGGTTGTGGTACTGCCGAACGTGGCCATAAAAGCCGACTTTCACCGGGGCCATACTATTCCTCCATAAACTCGGGATCGCATAAACCTTTCAGCCTAATCGCAAACCCTTCTGCCTCGCAAGAACTTTTATTCCCACGCGGGAGGGTTCGTTCACGATGCGAGACGTGCCCAGCAAAGGCAAGGACAGCAGTCTCCGCGATGCGCGCCAGGCCTGCGGCGAAAAGGCCGCTAGCCGGCTTTGAGCTTCTTGAGTTCTTCGATGAGAGGCGGGACAACTTCGAAGAGGTCGCCGACAATTCCGTAGGTGGCGACTTCAAACATCGGCGCCTCTTTGTCTTTGTTGATGGCCACCACGGTGCGGGCGCCTTTCATGCCGACTTGGTGCTGGATGGCCCCGGAGATGCCCAGGGCGATGTAGAGCTTGGGGGCGACGGTCTGGCCGGAGCTGCCGATCTGGCGGTCCATGGGCAACCAGCCGCTGTCGCAAATGGGCCGCGAAGCGCCGAGCTCCGCTCCCAGGACTTCCGCGAGCTTTCTGGCCCATTCGAGATTCTCGGGGGCCTTGATGCCGCGTCCCACTGCAATGATGGCCTCCGCCTGCGAGAGGTCCACGGCCTGCTTGGCTTCGCGGAAGCGCTCCCCGGGCTTGGCGCGGAGGGAATCCGCGGCGAGTGGAAGCGCGACGGCGGTCACCTTCGCGGGCGCGGCGCCGCGCCGGACCGAATCCTCCCGGAACGCCGCAGCCTGGAATGCCACCAGGTAGGGCGCTTCATCCACAAACTCCACATCCGCGCAGTATTTGCCCTGGAAAACCTGGCGAACGAAAACCAACCGTTCGTTCTCTTTTCGATAGCTCAGGCAGTCGCTTACCAGACCACGGTCCAGCGAAGCAGCGAGCTTGGGCGCGAAGTCCCGGACCTGATAGGTGTGGCTGAAGATAACAAAACGCGGCTGGCGTTGGCGGATGACTTCCCGGAGCGCCTGGCTATAGCCGTCCGCCGTGTAGTCGGCGAGGAACGCGGATTCGCCGCTCAGGACTTCCGCAACGTCGACCGCCGCAAGTTCGGAAATGAGGCCGGAAAGGTTTTGCCCCAGGATCACCACGCAAACCTGCGCCCCGACGTCCTGAGCCAACCGCTGCCCAGCCGCCAGTGCCTCCCAGGTGGGACGAAGCAGTTTGCCTCCCAGGTGCTCAGCAAAAACCAGGATTTCCTCAGCCATGGTGGGATCGTGCGGGCGTGCCGCCTGGAAGGCAGCGCGCCTGGGACTTTCCAGCTACGGGTGCTGGCAGTGGGGCGCCCCCACGAGCCACGAAGCTCGCGGGAACGAACCGGCCATTCGAGTTGCCCGGCCAGCCGTTTGCCGGCCTACTCGCCTTCCACTGTGGGGCCGGTGAAACCTTTGGGAGCTTCGGCCTTTTCGCTGCTCTCGGCCGGCGCTTCCTTCTCAGGGTTCTCGGCCTTCTCAGTTTTCTGAACTTTCTTCGCCTTCTCGACGCCTGGCGCGCTAAAGGAGGCCAAAGATTCGCAGACCAGCTCCAGCGGGATGGTCTTGTAGAACTTGCCATCCTCAAACTTCTTGATCTGTTCCCGCCACAGCGGGCGGGTGCGTGCCGCTTCCAGGGCATTGTGATCCCGCCAATAGACCACCCAGAGGTACTGGGGCTTCTTGGCTTCGAACACCTTCAGGAAGTGGGCGTCCAGGCAGCCATCGATTTTCTTCAAGGCAGGCAGGGTAACCTGCCGGCCGAATTTCTCGTACTCCTCGAACTTCTTCTTGCGGGCCTGCATCTTCCAAATATGCACGTGCATCGGAGACCTCCCTCGCGGTTAGATCACCCGTGCTTCGTTCTTGAGCTTGTCGACCAGCCGGGCGGCAATCTCCTTGGGGCTACCTTGTAAGAACTCCGTCTGAGCGCTTTTGACCGGAAGGTACACTTTCGAAATCTTCTGCCGAGGCGTCAAGTCTTCCCCGCTCAAGCCTAGATCCGCCGCGGTTAGTTTCCGGATGGGCTTCGACTTGGCCGCCATGATGCCTTTTAGCGTGGCATAGCGAGGCTTGTTAATCCCCGACTGGATGGTGAGCAGGGCGGGCAACGGCAACTCCATCCACTGGAACCAGCCGCCCTCGAGTTCGCGTTTCACCTTCAGCCGGTCCCCCTCCACCTGGATTTCCATGATGATAGTGGAATGAGCCACGCCCAGCAGTTCGGCCAGGATCACACCGGTTTGGGCAAACCCACAATCATCTGACTGGAGGCCGGTGAGCACCAAGTCGGGCCTCTCTTTCTGGAGGGCCCGGGCCATGGCGCGCGCTACTCCGTGAGCGTCCAGGCCTTCGAAAGCGGGATCATTCAGGTGCAAGGCGCGGTCGGCGCCCTTCGCCAGCGCTTCCTTGATGGCCTGCTGAGCGCGCGCGGGACCCAGACAACAGATCACGACTTCCCCGGTGTGCTTCTCCTTCAGGCGGAGAGCTTCTTCCAGGGCGTAAATATCAGGTTCGTTGATCTCGAAGTTGATATCCGTTTCCTGGACCCAGGTTGCCGCCGGGTTAAACCGCAGCACCGCATCGCGCGCAGGTACCTGTTTGAGGCAAACGACGATTTTCACGGTGAAGCAATCACTCCCGCATCGAACTAACAAGCAACCGTTGAACCTCTGGGGCTGGCACCCGGAGAATCATTCGGCCACGCCAGGAAGTCGTCACAGCCATCAAGGGACGGCCCTCCCCCAGGGCCGGTTCATTTCCCTTAGTTCCTGTAATGCTTGAACAGCAACGCCGCGTTGGTCCCCCCGAAACCGAAGGAGTTCGACAAGGCATATTCAATCTCGGCTTTCCGGGCCTGGTTGGGGACGTAATCCAAATCGCAGTCGGGATCCGGGTACTCATAATTGGCGGTGGGGGGCAGGATCTGGTCACGCAGCGCCAGCGTGACAATGCCCGCCTCCAGGCCCCCGGCGCCACCCAGCAGGTGCCCGGTCATCGACTTGGTGGAACTGACGGGCAGCTTCGGCGCATGTTCCCCGAAAACTTTCTTGATGGCCAGTGTCTCCAGCCGGTCGTTAAACGGCGTGGAAGTTCCGTGGGCGTTGATGTAGTTCACCTGTGCGGGGAGGAGCTGGGCGTCGGCGAGGGTATTTTGCATGACGCGCACCGCCCCGTCGGCATCTTCCGAGGGCTGCGTGATGTGGAAGGCGTCTCCAGCCATCCCATAGCCCACCACTTCCGCCAGGATGTTGGCGCCCCGGCGGCGAGCAAATTCCAGTTCTTCCAGGATGAGGATGCCGGCGCCCTCCCCCATGACGAAGCCGTCGCGGTCACGGTCGAAGGGACGACTGGCCTTTTCCGGCGCCTCATTGCGCGTGGAAAGGGCGCGCATGGCCGCGAACCCACCCACCCCCATGGGCGTGATGGCGGCTTCCGCGCCGCCGCAGATCATCACGTCGGCGGCGCAATGCTTGATCAGGTTGTAGGAATCACCCACAGCGTGCGTGCTCGAAGAACAGGCTGTGCAGGTGGCGGAATTGGGGCCTTTGGCGCCCCAGCGGATGGAGACAAATCCCGAAGCCAGGTTCACGATGGAGGCCGGAATGAAGAAAGGGGAGATCTTGCGTGGACCACCCTGGAGCAGGGCGGTGTGTTCGCGCTCGATCACATCAAACCCGCCGATGCCGGAGCCGATGTAGACCCCGGTGCGCCCGGCGATGTCTGAGGTCACCTGGAGGCCGGCCTGTTGCATCGCAAATTGCGTGGCCGCCAGGGCGAACTGGATAAACAGGCCCATCTTCTTCAGTTCTTTCTTCTCCACGAACAGAAGCGGCTCGAATCCCTTAACTTCCGCCGCGAAGGTCACGGAGAAGCCGGTGGTATCAAAGTGCGTGATGGGGGCTGCGCCAACCTTGCCGGCCAGAAGATTCTTCCAGGTTTCTTCCGTGCCGACCCCGAGGGCGCTCACCAAACCCACCCCGGTCACGACGACTCTTCGTGCCAAGCTACGTCCCTCCTGTGGGGGCATGCCCTGGGGCGGTCAATCCTTTGGGGGTTTCGTGTGGCTCTGAATGTAGTCAATGGCATCCTTCACGGTGGTGATCTTTTCGGCGTCCTCATCGGGAATTTCGATTTCAAACGCCTCTTCGAATGCCATCACGAGTTCAACGATATCGAGGGAATCTGCACCCAGGTCATCAACAAAATGCGCGGTTGGGGTTACCTCGGCCTCATCGACTCCAAGCTGCTCAACGATGATCTGCTTGACCTTTTCTTCAGGCGAAGCCATCAGTCTAACCTCCTAAGAATGCATGGGGCGGCCATTCTAACAGTGACCAGTGACCAGTGACAAGAGCAGTAGACGGTAGACAGCAGCTAGGACTTGACCAGGCGGCTGTCGCCCGTATGCCGTCTACCGTTTACTACTGCTTTCAGGCCATAAACATCCCGCCGTTGATATTGAGCACGTGACCGGTAATGTAGCTGGCTTCCGGCGAGGCCAGGAAGCGCACGCCCTGGGCCACTTCGCAGCCAGTCCCCATGCGACCCATGGGGATCAGGCTGAGCATCTTCTGCTGAACCTCCGGGGGGAGGTTCTCCGTCATGGGGGTGGCGATAAATCCGGGCGCAATGGCATTGACGGTGATGTTCCGGCGTGCCACCTCGGCCGCTACGGCCTTGGTGAGGCCAATCACGCCCGCCTTCGAAGCGATATAGTTGGCTTGGCCCACGTTCCCCACCTGGGCCACCACCGAGGAGATATTGACAATGCGCCCGTAACGTTGGCGCACCATGCCGGGCAGTACGGCCCGGATGCAATGGTAGGCGCCATCCAGGTTGGTGCGCAGGACGGCTTGCCAGTCCTCGGGCTTCATGCGCATGACCAGATTGTCTCTGGTAATGCCGGCGTTGTTCACCAGGATATCGATCTTCCCCCAGCTCTCGACGACGCTCTCCGCTGTCGCTTTCATCGCCTCGTCATCCGCAACGTCCACGCAGAACTGCAGAGCTTTTCTTCCCAGCGCTTCGACTTCTTTGACCGCCTGCGTGAGTTTCTCGGAGTTGCGGTTGATCAGCGCAACATCTGCGCCTGCTTCCGCCAGGGCCAGCGCACAGGCCCTCCCGATACCCTGGGCGGCGCCCGTCACCAGCGCCACGCGCCCCTCTAGATTCTTCATACTTCCTCCTGCCCTTGCCTAAGCCACCGCCGAGCCCAGCCGCGCCAGGACCTCGTTTAACGTAGCAACGTCTTCCACGCGGAGGCACTCCGCCTGCCGGTCGATCTGTTTCATCAGGCCCGACAGCACCTTCCCCGGGCCAACTTCAATGAACAGCCCCACGCCCTCACTTCGCAAGCGGCGCATCGACTCTTCCCAGCGCACCGGGGCGGTGACCTGTCGTTTCAGACCGTCGCGGACGTCAGCCGCCGAACGCACCGCCTGTGCGTCCACGTTGTTCAGCAGCGGAACCTGCGGGTCACTGACCTCGGCGCAATCCAAATCCTCAGCCAGGCGGTCCTGCGCAGGCTTCATTAGAGCGCAATGGAAGGGTGCGCTCACGTTGAGCATGATAGCGCGTTTGGCGCCCCGGGTCTTGGCCAGTTCCACCGCCCTCGCCACCGCCCGCGCCTGCCCCGCGATCACCGCCTGGCCGGGGGAATTCAGATTGGCCGGGGATAGCACCTCACCCTGCGCCGCTTCCCTGCAAACCTCATCCAGGAGGGCCGGATCGAGTCCCAGCAGCGCCGCCATGGCACCCTGCCCTACAGGCACCGCTTCCTGCATGTACTGCCCACGCTTGTGGACTAACTGGACGGCATCCGCCAAACGCAGGGCGCCGGCGGCCACCAGCGCTGAGTATTCGCCCAGGCTGTGCCCGGCCACATAATCCGCGCACACACCCTTCTCCCGCAAGACTTCGGCCGCCGCCACCGACACCGTCAAGATGCAGGGCTGGGTGTTGGCGGTAAGCTGGAGCTCCTCCGCCGGACCCTCGAAACAGAGTCCCGACAGGGAGAAACCCAGGGCCCGATCGGCTTCTGCAAAGACCTTGCGTGCGCCGGGATAGCTGTCCGCGAGCTCCCGTCCCATGCCAGGGTACTGAGAACCTTGACCGGGAAAAATAAATGCTATCTTCGGCAAGACGACCTTCTTAGGATCGCATGACTTCTTAATTGATTCCCTGAGTCATTGCACCGATTTCTACAAATGAATCAATGGTCCGATCGATCAATGAGAAAATTCCTTCACCAGCGCAAGAGCACGGCTCCCCAGGTGACGCCGGCGCCAAACGCGGACATCAAGATCAAGTCGCCCTTCTTGATGCGTCCGCTGCGAACGCATTCATCCAGGCAAATCGGAATGGAGGCTGAGGAGGTGTTTCCCACGCGCTCGATATTGGAATAAACCTTCTCGGGGCTGACGCCCAGACGCTCCCGGACGGCGTCGGTGATTCTCTGGTTCGCCTGGTGGGGGATGAAAAGGTCTAATTGCTCCGGGCGAACTTTGGCCTGCTCGAGCACGCGCCGCGAAACCTCTTCCAGGCTTCGGACCGCCACCTTGAACAATTCGTTGCCGCGCATTTTGATGTAGTGGTCACCCGCCTCGACGGTTTCGCAGCTCGCCGGCCGCGCGGTGCCGCCGGCCGGGATGAAAAGGTGATCCGCAAACTGTCCGTCGGTATGCATTTGCGTCGCGAGGATTCCGGAAGGGGGCGAGACTTCCCCCACGATCCCCGCCGCCACGCCGTCACCGAAGATCACGCAGGTGGCCCGATCCTTGTAATCCAGATAGCGGGAGAGCAGCTCCGCGCCAATCACCAGGACGTACTTTGCCTTGCCGGTCTTGATGAACTGGTCGGCCACGGTGAGCCCGAAGAGGAACCCCGAGCACGCCGCCGCCAAGTCAAACGCGCAGCAGGCCCGCGCCCCGAGTTGGCGCTGGATGAAGGCGGCGGTGGAGGGGAGGGGCATGTCCGGGGAGATCGTGGAACAGATGATGAGGTCCAAGTCCCGCGGGGTGATTTCCGCCATGTCCAAGGCTTTGCGCGCGGCTTTCACGGAGAGGCTGGAAGTGGTTTCGTCCGCCGCAGCCTGCCGGCGCTCCTTGATGCCGGTGCGCTCGGTGATCCACTGGTCGGAAGTTTCCACCATTTCCGCGAGGTCTCGATTGGTAATTACTTTCTCGGGCAAGGCTGAGCCGGTTCCTATGATGCCCGCAAAACCCATGGTCTCTCCTTCGTGGTTCTCAACTCTTTCGGGTGCTTCCGGCAGGCTAGCTTTTCCGCAGGCCCTCCCCCGTCTGCGTTTGACCGCTCCCGATCAGGCGCGATGCAAGCGAGCCCCGGCCAAACCGCTTTCGATCTTTTCGTTGACTCGCCCTTCGGCGAACTCCGCCGCGACACGAATGGCATTCTTGATGGCATTGGCGTTGGAGCCGCCGTGGCAGATAATGCAGGCGCCGCGAACACCCAGAAGCGGCGCTCCCCCGTACTCGGAATAGTCCACCCGTTTCTTGAATTGCTGAAAGGCCTTCCGCGATAGCACGTAACCCACTTTGGAGGAAAGGGTGCTGGAGAGAGCCTCCTTCAGCGTGCTCGAAATCATCACGGCGAGTCCTTCGCTGATTTTCAGCGCCACGTTGCCGATGAACCCGTCGCAAACAATCACGTCGGCCCGGCCATTGTAAAGGTCTCGGCCTTCGACGTTGCCAATGAAGTTCAAGGGCAATTGCTTGAGCAGCGACATGGCCGCATGTGTCAACTCGTTCCCTTTGTGCTCCTCTTCGCCGATGGAGAGCAAACCCACGCGCGGGCGCGCGACCCCGAAAATCACCCGGTAATAGATTTCGCCCATCACCGCAAATTGCTCCAGGTGCTGGGGCTTACAGTCCACATTGGCGCCGACGTCCAGCAGCACGGCGGCCGTGCCCTGGGCGCTGGGGAAGACTGCCGCCAGCGCGGGGCGGGCCACCCCTTCCAGAGTCCCCAGAACAATCTTCGACGTCGCCATGACGGCGCCGGTGTTCCCGGCGCTGACCATCCCGTCCGCCTCTTTGTCCCGCACCAGCCGCGCCGCCACGCGAATCGAGGAATCACGCTTGCTGCGAAACGCCTTGCTGGCCTCGTCCCGCATGGTGATGGCCTCGCTGGCATGCACCACCTGGATGGGGAGGCCCTTCACATCCCGCCGAGCCAATTCTCTTTCCAGCTTGTCTTCGGGACCCACTAGCGTGACTTCGGCGTAATGCTCCCGAACAGCCAGAATCGCTCCCTCAACCTCCGGCTGGGGGGCCACGTCGGTGCCCATGGCGTCCACGGCAATACGTCGCATGACAGTCGGGTCAAACCAGGGAATAGGCTGAGCGCGCAGAGAGAATCCCCGCGGGCTCAGACCTCGGCTGTACCCACCTTGACCTCAGGCCGTCTCTTCCACGAGGATGACTTCCCGCCCGCGGTAGTAGCCGCAATGCGGGCAGGCCTGATGAGGTAGTTTGGCTTCGTGGCAGTGCGGGCACTCGGCGAGCACGGGCGCGCTGAGATGATCGTGGGCTCGCCGGCGGTTCCTACGCGCCTTGGAGTGTTTTCGCTTCGGATTGGGCATGGTTCTTTTCTCTTTCTCTGTTCGTAATCCGGGGAAGGGATGCGCCGCCAAGACGGCGGGATCGGTCATTCCGTGGGAAGCACTCCCCAACGGAGCGGCCTCGCTCGCACAAAGCCCTTAGCTGGTGCCTCGCCTGCCTACTTCCCCAAAAGCGAGGCAAATGGCGAATCGCCTCGTGGCGCGGAACAGTGACACTCCTCAAGATTCCGGTTCTTTCGGCAGACGGGGCAAAACCCCTGGCAATCCGCCCGGCAAACCACCTTCATGGGAACCGCGAGAATGACTTGCTCTGTCACCACGTCGGCCAGGGCGATTCCGTCGCCCGAATAGAAGGCGATCTCCGTTTCCTCTTCGGGAATCTGGATCTCCTCTTCGCGGGCGATAGTCTTGAGTGGCCGGTAGAACAAATCGAAATCGCGCTCCACCGGAATCTCCACCGGGCTCAGACACCGGTCACAGGAAGACTCCAGCCGCGTCCTGATATGGCCTCGGACGCGGATCTCGGAACCAGCCAGTTCCGCCACCGCATCCACTTTCAACGAGCCCACTTGCCGGAACTCCGCTCCATGATAATCGAGGGCGCCGGGGGCGTAGTCCTTGGAGACCACAATCCGGTGGAGCTCCAGCTCGTGCAGGGTAATTAACACTGGGGCCTCGTTTACCCAAAGCTTTAATTATAGCTAGCCCGCCAGGGTTGTCAAGAAAGGCTCAGGGAGCAAGCACTTGCGGTCCACCTTCCAACCGGTCGGTCAGGAGTGCTTTGCGGTGATGCCGGAAACAGCCCCCCCTCCCAGCTCATGAGACGGCACGAAACTTCCGATACCAACACGAGGGATTGCCGAGTGGGCCTACCTCTGAAACCGGCGGCCTCGGCTGCTGGCTGGCTGAACAGGTGAACGCAGCCCAAAAAGACGGAGGGGTGATCACCTCGCAGGGCGAATGGCTCTACCTGGGCAACTGGCACACTTACCTTGTGGCACTCCTAGGGTTCCGCGAGCAGAACTGGTTCAACCTGGTCGATCTTTACCGTTGCTCCGCTCCGGACGGAACCCGAAAGAAACGCCAACAGCAAAAGCAACAACCAGACAGCTTCACAGGGGACACTTCTAATGAGGTAAGAAAGGGGACATTTCTAAAGAGCTTTGACAGGCAGAATAATTCAGTATTGACAGATTGAGCGGCCCATTGTAGGCTGGTGCTTCATGTTCCGCACACTGGCACATCACCCCCATTACTTTAGCTTTAGGGTGACGTGTCAGTGGGTTGCGTAGGCCGCAGAAAAAGCTTAAAGCAACCTAGAGCCCGCTGACACGAAAGCTCAGCGGGCTTTTTCATTCATGGCACAGGAAGGATTATCGACATGGAACTGAAGTACCAGGACGGGCTGATCCCGGCCATCGTTCAAGACAAGAGAAGCGGCAAAGTGCTCATGCTGGGATACATGAATTCTGAAGCCTACGAGCAAACCCTGAGGTCCGGCGCTGTAACCTTCTACAGTCGCAGCCGGAAGAAGCTATGGACGAAGGGTGAAACCTCCGGGCACAAGCTCGTGGTCCGCGAGGTCCGCGTGGATTGCGACCAGGACGCTTTGCTCATCCAGGCCGAACTTGCCGGGCCGGGGTGCTGTCACATAGGATACAAGTCCTGTTTCTTCCGCAAGGTCACCTCGAGCGGTGAGGAAATCATCGCCGCGCGGGAATTCGACCCGGCCAAGGTCTATGGCCAAACCCCACAGGAGAACCAAACATGAAGTTGAAGCTTGGATTGCCCAAGGGAAGCCTCCAGGAAGCCTCCATCCAGCTTTTCCGCCGGGCTGGCTACGAGCTCTCCGTTAATCCGCGTTCCTATTTCCCCATCATCGATGACGACGAGATGGAGTGCATGCTCATCCGCGCCCAGGAGATGGCGCGTTACGTTGAAGACGGCATCCTCGATGCGGGGCTGACGGGCAAGGACTGGATCCTCGAGAACGAGGCCAACGTCGTGGAAGTGGCGGACCTGATCTATGCCAAGCAGACTTTCGGGAAGGTTCGTTGGGTGCTGGCTGTCCCGGAGAAATCGCCTTTCCAGAGTGTGAAGGATCTGGAGGGCAAGATTATTGCCACGGAACTGGTGAGCGTCACCAGGCGCTACCTGGCCCAAAACGGGGTGAAAGCCAAGGTGGAATTCTCCTGGGGGGCCACGGAGGTGAAACCTCCGGTGCTCGCCGATGCCATCGTCGAGGTCACAGAAACCGGCTCTTCCCTGCGCGCCAACGGCCTGCGCATCATTGAGACGGTGCTGGAGTCGAACACCAAGCTCATCGCCAACACCGCCGCCTGGGACGATCCGTGGAAGCGCGGAAAGATCGAGACGCTGGTGATGCTGCTCAAGGGGGCGATTGAAGCCGCCGGCAAAGTTGGTCTGATGCTCAACGTGCGGCGGGAAGACCTGGAAAACGTTTTGAGCGTCCTCCCGGCCTTGAAGCGCCCCACGATTTCCAACCTGAGCGACCCGGATTGGGTGGCCGTGAACACCGTGATCGAGGAAAAGACCGTGCGGGAGATTATCCCTCGCCTGAAGGCCGCCAACGCGCAAGGGATTGTGGAGTACCCGTTGAACAAGATTGTGATGTGAGGTGAGTAATGATGAATTATGAATGATGAACGCTGAATGGCCAGGAGTGCATAGTTCATCATTCAGCATTCATCGTTTCAAGCAAGATGCTTAGGATTATCAATAGCACCGACAAAGAAGCTCTCCTCCGACTGTTCCGGGCGCGGGAGAGCCAATTAGCCGAGGCGGAGCGGGTGGCGCGGAGCATCCTGGAAGACGTGCGTCGCCACGGAGACCGCGCGCTCATCCGCTATGCGCGGCGCTTCGACCGGCTGGACCTGCGCAGGAGCGGCTTCACCGTGGGTCGCGAAGAAATTCGCCGGGCTTATGGTGAAGTGCCAAAAGGGTTCGTGCCGGCGCTGCGCGTTGCCGCCCGGAACATTCGTCAGGCGGCCCGCCGCCAGTTGCCGCGTCCCTGGCAAACCAACACGACCGCGGGAGTGCGAGTCAGCCAGGTGGTGCGTCCGCTTGACCGCGTGGCCTGCTACGTTCCGGGCGGGCGGTTCCCGCTTCCTTCGAGTGTCCTGATGAGCGTGATTCCCGCGCAGGTGGCCGGGGTAAGCGAGGTGGTTATCACCTCGCCACGGCCGGCCGCGGCGGTGCTGGTGGCCGCGGACGTCCTGGGCATCACGAAGGTCTTCCGGCTGGGGGGCGCGCAGGCCATTGCGGCCTTTGCGTATGGCACGGAGAGTGTTCCGCGCGCCGATAAGATTGTAGGTCCCGGGAACCGTTACGTGGCGGCTGCCAAGAAACTCGTGGCAGGCGAGTGTGGGATTGATTTCGTTGCGGGGCCTTCGGAACTGGTGGTGGTGGGCGGGCGCGGCAAGCCGCAGTGGATTGCCGCGGACCTCGTGGCTCAGGCCGAGCACGATCCCGATGCGGTTGCCATCTTCATCACACCCTCGCGCCGGCTGGCGCTCCGGGTTCAGGCCGCGGCGAGTCGGATTGTTACCGACCTCCACTTGCCCGGCGCGGAGAAGTCCCTGGCCGGACAAGGCTGCATCATCCTCACGCGGAACCTCAAGGACGCGATCAACCTCACGAACCAACTTGCTCCCGAACACCTGACGCTGCTCGATGACGCCAGGGGATTGCTCGACGAGATCAGGTCCGCGGGTTCCATTTTCCTGGGCGGCTATAGCCCCGTCGCCGCCGGCGATTACGCCTCCGGGACCAATCACATCCTGCCCACCGGGGGCGTGGCCCGTTTGCGCGGTGGCTTGAGCGCCGCGGATTTCGTGAAAGTGATCGCCGTGCAGCGGCTCAGCCGGCAGGGTCTCGCCCGGCTGCGGCCCACGATCGTCACCCTCGCCAACACCGAAGGGTTGAAGGCACACGCGCATTCTGTAGAAACGAGGTTCAAACGCTGATGATTCGACCGCGTAAAGCTGTGGAACGCCTGCAAAAGTATCGCCCGCCGCTGGAAGGTCGCAGCGGCAAAATGCGGCTCGACTTCAACGAGAACACCGTCGGTTGCCCGCCACCGGTGGTGCGCGCGCTGCGTCGCGCCCTCAACCCCGAAATGCTGACGCGTTATCCGGAATATGACGAGAGCCGGCAGACCCTGGCGAAGTATTTCGGGGTGGCGTCGGAGGAAATGCTGCTTACCAACGGCACCGACGACGCCATCAAGATGATCTGCGACTCCTTCGTGGATCCCGACGACGTGCTCTTAGTCCCGGCGCCCACCTTCCCCGTGTACGAATTCTTTCACAACGTCGCCGGGGGGAAGATCGTGCGCGTGCGCTATGATGAGAATTTCCGCCTGCCGGTGGAGCGGCTCGTGGCGGCTGTGAATAAGAGGACCCGTTGGCTGCCGCTGGCCAATCCCAACAACCCCACCGGAACGCAGATCCCCAAAAGCGACCTGCGAACCATCCTGGAAGCGGCTCCCAACACCCTGGTCCTGGTGGATGAAGCCTACTACGACTTTTCCGGTGAAACCGTTCTCCCCTGGATCAAGAAGTATCCGAATCTGGTGGTAACGCGCACGTTTTCGAAGGCCTTTGGCCTTGCGGCGCTGCGCATGGGGTGTTTGTTCACCAATCCGGAACTCGCCGAAGCTCTGCACCGCGCGCAGAACCCCTTCGCCGTCAACTCGCTCGCGCTGATGTGTGCCTGTGTCGCCATCCAGCACGAGGACTACGTTCGCAAGTACGCCGAAGAAGTCCGAAGGAACCGCGCGGAGTTCTGCCGGTGGCTCGAGGTGATGGAAATCCCCTACGTCCCCAGCTCCGCCAATTTCGTGCTGACCCGCGTGGGCGAGCGCGCTCCCGAAATCGCCCGGCGCCTGCGCGCGGAACAGATCCTGGTGCGTGACTGGAGCTACGACCCGCACCTGAAGGGTTACCTGCGTTTTACCGTCGGTTCCGCAGCGCAAACGCGCCGCCTGATGGAAGAACTAGAGCGCGTGGAACACTTGATGGATAAGCAAAACGGTACGAAGGCCTGGCGGAACTTCGTCACCTACTCCCAGACAGGATGGTTTGCATGAAGGCACGCGCGTCCAAACTGCGCCGAAAGACCAAGGAAACCGATATCCGCGCCAGGCTCCACCTGGATGGCCAGGGGCGCTATGCCATCTCGACCGGCATCCGGTTCCTCGACCACATGCTCGAGCTCTTTACCCGCCACGGAGGATTCGACCTCGAGCTCCAGGCACGCGGCGACCTGGACGTTGACCAGCACCACACTGTGGAAGACATTGGGATGGTGCTGGGGCAGGCGGTGCGCGAGGCTCTCGGGACTAAGAAAGGCATCAACCGCGCCGGTTATTTCCTCACGCCCATGGACGAAACGCTGGCGGTGGCCGCAATTGATCTGAGCGGGCGGCCCTACCTGGTGTTCGATGCCCCCCTCAAGGCGCGCACGGTGGGCGACCTCCAGACGGAACTGCTGGAAGATTTCTTCTACGGCTTCGCGACGAGCGCGGGAGCCAACGTCCACCTGAAAGTGGCCTACGGCCGTTCCAGCCACCACGCCGTCGAAGCCCTGTTCAAGGCCTTTGCGCGCGCCTTGCGCTATGCCTGCTCGCGCGACACGCGCCTGAAGCGGCAACTCCCCAGCACCAAGGGGCTGTTATGATCGTGCTCCTCGATTACGGCGCGGGCAACGTCGGCTCAGTGCTGAAAGCCGTGCAGTACCTCGGCTATCCCGTGCAGCCGGTGGATCGCGCCGAACTGCTGCCCCGCGCGACAAAAATCATCCTTCCCGGGCAGGGGCATTTCGGCGCGATGATCAAGGCGCTCGAAGAGCGTCGCATGCTCGCTCCCCTGCGCAGGATGATAAGGGACGGGATCCCGTTCCTGGGGATTTGCCTGGGTCTCCAGGCGCTTTACGAGGCGAGTGAGGAGGCGCCGGAAGTTCTGGGCCTGGGACTCCTCGCTGGAAGTGTAAAGCGCTTTGAGGGCGTGTTCAAGGTGCCACACGTGGGCTGGAGTCAACTCGAAATCCGTCGTGGGGACGGGCTCTTCAAGGGTGTTGCGGACGGCAGCTTCGTTTACTACTGCCATTCCTACTACGGCCCCCCGACCCCGGAAACCTCCGCGGTGACCGAGTACGGCCAAACCTTCACAGCGGGCATGGAAAGGAAACAGGTTTGGGCCGTGCAGTTCCACCCGGAGAAG
>Ga0315282_10002480_pt1 | contig 33873 bp, 29 predicted proteins | sample YL17G07_20_MG_FD_203693 | JGI IMG/M metagenome (GOLD analysis project Ga0315282, IMG submission 203693) | Sediment microbial communities from Yellowstone Lake, YNP, Wyoming, USA - YL17G07_20 | ecosystem: Environmental > Aquatic > Freshwater > Lake > Sediment | place: USA: Wyoming | collected...
AGAATAAGTAGGCCTTGGCTCTGTCGTACTCCCTGGGAATCGCTCCATAGCTTAGATTTAGATTGCTTGTCATAAGCTAGGTTGTGGGGTGGCTCCCATTAAATTTTGATCTACTGCATATCCAACTAATGGATCGAAGGGACATTTGCTATGGTAATCTATTCCAAATCATCTGAGATAGGCTCGTAGGCCCTCCTCTACTTCATCGAAGGAGCCATATTCTATGATCTTGATGCCGGGCATCCCTCGTAACAGGTGCGAGAGTTTTGTGCCTTTCTTATAGAGGCATATGGTGTCCTTCCCAAGCACATGAGCGAGCATTACCTCCATTCCTACCCCATGACTTGGCGTTGACACTTCAGCTACAAGGCTGTCGCACATCCTAACACCTTTGGTGTCCCTCTGATAGACCGCCTCAGGAGTCAGGCCCCAACCTGGATCTGATGCGATTACCCAATCGGAGATTATCTCGTGACCTAACCTTTCTATGATCTCAGCAATGGTCCTCGCCAATTCGATGTTCCTGCCCCCAATGATGGGCACAGCTAGATAGATGCTCTCCACCAAGTTTGGTAGCCTCCCTTTGACGACATTAAGGGCAACACTTACAAGGCTTATGGTCTCGATTCAACATTCGGGAGGCCGAGCGACCACGGGTAGCCTCAATTTGACTGCTGTAGGGGTTTTAGTAGCGGACATCATAGCTGCAGATCTACCAAAGGTAGCGAGTCCAGGAGAGCTTGTCGTCTTGCCTAGAAGCGTTGAACTACATATTGGCGGCCATCCAGCCAATATCACAATAGATCTAGTCAACTTGGGGCAAGTGGGTAGCAGGCTCAAGGCGGTCGGAGCCGTAGGTCAAGACATCTTCGGCGAGTTCGTCCTTAACACGCTAGCGGCAAATGGGATCCGAACATCCATATCCACTTACGATGTTGGAACGATGAAGAACATCATCCTTGTTGTCAAGGGGGAAGATAGACGGTTCCACGTAGAGCTCGGTGCCAGTTGGGAGCTGAAGGCTGACGAAGTCATCGCTGCACTTGAGGAGGAGCCCCCTAGAATCTTTTATATCGTCTCTGGCATGTGCAGAGATGTTGACAACAGAATCGCTGAGATAATGAGCAGAGCAAGCGATCTGGGGTGCATAACTTTCTTGGACGTTATAACTGCCATCGGTATAGATTGGGGTGGCATCAGAAATGCCATGAAGTATTCCGACGTGTTCCATTGTAATACGCTTGAAATGCTAAACCTCACAGGCAGTTCAGACTTCAACTCCTCCACAGAAAAGATGCTCGGGTTGGGTGTCAAGCTCATGCTCCTAACGGACGGGGAGAAGGGAGCGTATGCCATAGACAAGGAGAAGAAGGTAACTCAACCAGCTTTCAGAGTTGAGCCCATCGATCCAACTGGGGCTGGCGACGCCTTTTGCGCTGGTATCATGGATATGATGTTCAGAAGAGATATGAGAAAGGACCAATTGAGCGATCTTCCTGCGCCCCTGATGATCGAGCTGCTAGAGAGGGGCCAAGCGGCTGGAGCCGCCTGCGTTACGGCCATTGGCACGACAACGGGAGTAACGGCGGAACGGATAGCTGATATAATACGGCTTCAGGGCGAGGAAGTGAGGAAAAGAACGGCAGTTTCATTCCGGTCAAAGAGAACGTAGGAATTTCAAAATATATAGAATCTCAATTGAGGCTGAAAGGCCACCTTTAGAAGACCTCGAATAAGGGCAGAGAAGGGCCAGTGATGTCCTTTGGGGGGAGAATTGAGAAGAAAGGGGTGAAGGATGAAAGCTTTACTGAGTATAGATAGGACAGTCATCGGTACGCGCCCATGGACTACTTCTGGCCCATATAGAGGACGCAACATATTTATCCGATGGGCATCTATGTATTTCCACTATAAGAGGGGATTTCACAAGTCCCAGAAGATGAACCATGATGGAACTCGAGCCAGCAGAGGAAATGATGCAGGAGATACTGAAAAGATACGACAGAAACCCGAAGGGATGGCAGTTCCTTGTCGGCAGAGGTGCTGGGGGTTTTCAGGATCTCTTCTTCATCCAAAACTCCGATGAGCAGATATGGCAGATAAAACAACATTACCTAAATCCCTACAAGATCATAGGCTTTGGAGCCAGGATCGAAGGCCTTCAGCGCAGCTCCCTTGAGAGCCCAGAATTCGGATTGAGGCCCTTGCCACAGGATGAACTTGTGAATATATTAAGCGAGAAACCGTCGTTGAATATCCTTGAGGAGGTCCTCCGTCGCAGCCCAGTTCCCACGAATGAGGCGATGCGTGGGGATGGGTTGTTGAGTGGGCCCATAATCCACTTCAAACAATCTCCTGCCTTCTTGTCCAAGGAGCAGGAGAAGCTCGATCTAAAGCTCAGGCTAGAACTCGAGAAGTTCCTCTGGGAGCATTATCCGGAAAGGATGAGGCTATCAGTATAAGTTGTAATATTATAGAACCTTGAAGATCACATCGTTTGGTCTCACCTTCTCCTTGACCTTGATTCCCACGGAGGACCCTTTCTCGGCCCTCTCAACTGGTTGCCGGTCGATCTCCATCGACTCTAATTTCTGGACGAAATCGGTCTTAACTCCCTTTATCCTGATAGAATCCCCCACTTTGATGGCACCGTTTGTGATTTCTATGGCTGCAACGCTAAGGTGAGAGAAGTAGTTGGATATCCTTCCGACCTCTTCCTCGGACATCTCCACCGCTATAGTAAGCGTATACCAAGGAGATATTTTTTCCCTATTGAAGCCATTCGAGCCTCTCGAGAACTTCGGAATGTGGAGTGGACGCAAAGGTTTTTCTATGCCCCTTCTTCCCTTCTAAATTGACTTCGATGGCATGTTTGAGTTGAGTTGGCGAGGTGATGAAGCTGACAATCGAATCTAAGATGCTAGAATCACCCATTGTCCTCATCGGACTCGAAATCCCGTTGAGCTAGAGCTCAAGGACGAGTTCTCCACTGCCAGCTCACATCGCTTAATACTAAACTTTTTTGTAGCTGTCCCTCAGATTACAGGGGAAAGCCTCCGAACAGCAACACATGTCCTGTCTGTCTCGGTCTGCCCGGCGCCCTGCCCTTTCTCAATGGAAATGCCGTAGAGGCGGCCATGAAGATATCACTGGCGCTGGGCTCCAGGATCTCCCCTCGCACTCTCTTCTTCCGCAAGCAGTATTTTTATCCAGATATGAGCAAGGGATTTCAGATATCTCAATACGACAAGGCAGGTGGTATACCCTTTGCGATTGGTGGGCACATATCGTTCCGTATTGGGGGCGAGGAGAAGCTCGTAAACATCAGGAGGGTTCAGCTGGAGGAGGATCCCGCGAGACTCGTCCATTCATCCAGCGATGGCGGTGAAGTAACTCTGGTGGATTACAATAGATCTGGGATCGCCCTTGTTGAGATAGTGACAGAGCCCGATATGAGTTCTCCACGAGAGGCGCGGTTCTTCCTGCAGAAGGTGCAATCGATACTCGAACATCTCGAGGTTACGGATAGCACACTGGAAGGATCAATGCGATGCGATGCCAACATCTCGGTAGGTGGGGGATCGAGGGTGGAGGTGAAGAACATCTCATCCTTCAAAGATGTCGAGAAAGCCCTGAATTTTGAGTTACTCAGGTTGAGGATTATACGTGGGGCTGCGAGAAGGGCCACGAGGAGATGGGACGAGGCCAAGAGGGTTACAGAGGAGATGAGGGTTAAGGAGGAGGAGGAAGATTACAGGTATTTCCCTGAGCCCGACTTGCCTTATTTGGAGTGCTCTCAAGAGGCCATCGAGGGCGTATGCAGGGTGATGCCCGAACTGCCCGATGCCAGGAGGGGGAGGCTGGTGGAACAGTATGGCTTGGATTCATACGACGCAACAGTCCTCGCACTGGACAAGGGTTTGGCTGATTACTTTGAGGAAGCCACCAAGTACTATCCCAATCCAGTGAGCCTATGCCACTGGGTCACGACTGAGCTACTGAGGAGGCTGAATCACCACGAGATAGTGGCACAGGAATGCAAGCTCAGACCTAAGGGTTTCACGGAGCTATTATTGCTCATCGACCGAGGAGAATTGACGGCGAAGATCGCCAAACTGATGCTATGGGATCTCGTAAGGGATGGTGGCTCACCATCCGACCTCGCTCATAGGGCCCATTTGAAGAGAATTGGTGACAGGGACAGTCTGAAGACCATCGTGAAGAAAGTTCTCGAGGAAGAGCCGAAATTATTGGAGGATGCACTCCATAACGAGAAGGCCGTGAACTTCGTAACGGGAAGGGTACTGGAGGAGACCGAAGGACTGGGCGACCCGAAGATAATTTATGGGATAGTGATGGAGGAGCTCGATTTCTGGAGGAGCGAGCTGAAGAGGACAGCATAGTCCACATGTTTGGTCCATGAGGGCAGATGAGCACCAAGTTTATTATCCATGAGACAGACAATAATTGCGGTTTGGGTGGCATCTCTTGGTCTTGGATGAGCTTGGAAGCTCTTTGAGCACCGCCATATCTAGGCTATTGGGCAGAACGATGGCTGACGAGGTAGCCATCAAAGAGTTCGTCAAAGAGATCCAGAGGGCACTCTTGAGGGGAGATGTCAATGTGGACCTCGTCCTTGAGATGTCCAAGCGGATAGAGAAAGATGCCACTAAGGAGATCCCCCCAGGGGTTTCAAGGAAGGACCAGGTGGTCTATTCAGCCTACAACGAGCTGATAAGGATCTTGGGGGAACATCCAGTCGAACCGAGGCTTGATAGGGGCCGAACCAACATATACATGCTCGTGGGCATTCAGGGCTCTGGCAAGACCACAATCGCCGCCAAATTGGCCTACTATTTCCAGAAGAAGGGCTTCAGGTCGGGCGTGGTCTGTGCCGATACTTACCGTCCCGGTGCCCTTCAACAGCTACAGCAGCTCTTAGAGCCCTACCTGATACCGGTATACGGTGAGCCCGATGGGAAAAATCCAGTTGAGATCGCCATCCATGGCATTGCCCAATTGAGAGTTAACTGCGACCTCATAGTAGTCGACACTGCCGGGCGACACAAGGACGAGAAGGCCCTAATAGAGGAGATGGAGGAGATGGCCAAGGAAGTCAAGCCAGACAGGATCATACTGACCATTGACGCCACCATAGGGCAGCAAGCCAAACCCCAGGCCCAGGCCTTTCATGAGGCAGTAGGCTTAGGATATATTTTCATGACGAAGCTAGATGGTGCTGCCAGAGGTGGAGGCGCCCTATCGGCTGTCGCTGCCACGGGAGCGCCGATTGTATTCGTCGGTCTTGGAGAGAAGATCGGTGATCTCGAGCACTTCGATCCCAACGGCTTTGTCTCGAGGCTCCTGGGATATGGCGATCTGAAGGGCTTGGTGGAGAGGTTCTCCCAGATGGAAATAGAGTTCTCCAAGGAGAAAGCGAAGGCGCTGGTATCCGGGAGATTCACCCTAGATGATATGTTGGAACAACTGCAAGCCGCCGGCAAGATGGGCCCTATAGATAACCTACTGAAATTCTTCCCGGGTGGAAACAAGATACCCGAAGGTGCATTGAAGGATGCTGATCAGAAGGTAAAGAAGTGGAAGGCCGTAGTGCAGTCGATGAATAAAGATGAAAGGGAGAACCCCAGCATACTGGATTCGCAGAGGATAAGGCGCGTGGCAAGGGGTTCTGGCACATCAGAGAGAGATGTTAAGGACATGCTCAAGCAGTTCAACATGGCTCGCAACATGATCAAGAGGTTCAGGGGGAGCAGGGAGCTTAGGAGGAGAATGCTGGGCAAGATGTGAAGATGAGCATCATAGAGATATGTAATGACGTGATCTCGGAATATGCACTTTGCAATAGCTGTTTAGGCAGACAATTCGCCGGCCTTGATCGGGGATCCACCAACAGGGAGAAGGGCCATACCCTCAAGATGGTGCTACACATGAACGCGCAGATGCCAGCACAATCAAATAGGAGGGTGGCTTTCAAGTCACTTGAGGCACTGGCTAAGAGCGGGTATGAGCCCTCCCTTGCCACATTGAGGAAGATGAGGAGAAAGTCGGATGTAGCTGCGAGGCCGTGTTACATCTGTTCCGGATTTATGAACAGGCTCGAGGAGTTCTCCATCAAAGCCGCCAGCTCTTTGAAGGACTTGGAATGCGCCACGATTACGGTGGGATGCAAGATGCCGCTTGAGGTGGAGGAGAAGGAGGACGAGTTGAAGGCCCGTTTCAAATTGAGGCATGGGGAGAACATAAGGTATGAGGTAACGCGGGAGATCGGAAGGCACGTTCAGGCACTGGCCAACAAGAAGGTGGACAAAATCCGACCTGATGTGACACTGATCATAAGGCTCCCAGAAGGAGAGGCCGAGGTCAACATCAACCCGGTCTTCTTCAGGGGCAGGTATAGGAAATTGGTTGGCGGGATATCTCAGACAAGGGCCCCGTGGCTGAAGGGGGAATCGATTGAAGAGATCATAGGCATGCCACTTCTTGAGGCAACTCAGGGGGATGACATGAAGTTCCACGGGGCTGGAAGGGAGGATGTGGACGCTCGAATGACCGGGAGCGGTAGGCCCTTTGTGATAGAGATCATCAAACCTAAGAGGAGGACCATAGACTTGACGACCATCGAGGAGGCGGTCAAGGGGGAGCAGAAGGGGCGGTTGGAGATACTGGGCCTTTCAAAGGCCGATAAGAGGGATGTGGCAAATGTCAAGATGTTTGGGGAGAAGGCCAAGAAGACCTACAGAGCCACAATAAAGCTGGTAGGGGAGATCCATGAAGCAGACTTGACTCAACTCGAGCAGAGGCTTACAGGTATTATTATCGCTCAGAGGACCCCAACAAGGGTTGCGAGAAGGCGTGGGGACAGGATCAGGCAGAAGCGCCTCTACAGTGCTCGTTTCAAGATCATGTCTCAGGACACCTTTGAGGGCACATTCCAATGCGATGGGGGCCTCTACATCAAGGAACTGATAAGTGGCGACGAGGGCAGAACTAGGCCCTCCGTGTCCGAATTGATCGAAAGGAAGGCAGAATGCGTTGAGCTCGAGGTAATGGACATAGGGGAGGTATAGGCCTCAAAGGAATTTATAGTGGCTATAGCGAAGAATGGAATCCCACTGTGCAGTGAAGACGTATGCCAAAGACCCATGGATATAGAGCAGGTTCGAGGGCTCTGATGAGGAAGGGGATCAGGGAGAAGGGCATAAGGCCCCCCGATTACCTCCTCCACGAGTATAAAGTCGGCGACAAGGTCCTGGTCAAGATAAATTCCGCATACCACAAGGGAATGCCCCACAGGAGGAATCAAGGTAAAGTCGGCACCGTTGTGGCATCTAGAGGGAGGGCCTTTATCCTAAGGGTCAGGGAAATGAATAAGTTGAAAGACATAATTGTAAGACCTGAACACATGGTGCCATATGGCGGGTGAGTGTCGGTGGTCAGGCGAATAATATCCGAGAAAGATATCACAATCTCAGAAGCCAATAAAGCCCTTAAGGCAAAGAAGGAAGAGGAGCTCGATCAGTTCCAGAGGAGAACTATAGAGTATACAAGCAAGTTCTCCAAGCTGGATCCCGAGAGAGCTGAGAAGCTAATCGAGCAGCTCTTCCAGGAGACCGGGATTCCAAGAAAGGAAGCAATAATGATCATCAACATCCTGCCAAGGAGGGCTGAGGAGCTGATCGGTCTCTTCTCATCTTCTATGAAGAGGATCATGAGCAAGGCAGATGCAGAGAAGATCCTTAAGATAGTAAGGGAATCATCAAAGTAGCGATTCATTATACGACGGTTCCCATAACCCCTCTGCTGATCTATCCCGTATCGTACTGTATGATTATAATTCTGCTCCTCCTCCAAAATACAGTACATGGTAAAGCGGTAATCAAGCTGAATAATTAGTCATGCTCTTGGCCCCCGGGTTCGTATCTCGCATTACTTCTGTCAAGGGATCGAATGACTTAAGGGTAATCGATTGGGCTTCTCCTTTAAAGCCTAAGTGCTCTCCTTCACCCTCATGATCTTTACTTTACCAAGGGCCCTCCAGTACTCGACCGTCGAACTCGGCTGAATCTTTCCAGCCAAATCCTGATCCGTCGGCATGGGCGCCTCTAGCATCTCATAACCTTCCAGATCCATCAGTTGAATTCCTGATGTTGAAATTGAGAGGACTTGCCCAGACCGCTTCTCTATCATTGGTATCTCGATGTTGGAGTTAGTAGGCGCCATCAAAGTCTTTTTCGTGCCCGAGAACAGTGACATTGCGACAAGCCTGGCCTTTGAAGAGCCATGCTTCCCGGTCTTCGAGTGAACAACTTCAACCACTTGACATGGTTCACCATCGATGTTTATCCAAGATCCTTCCTTCAATGTACCGAGCAGAGCAACCCTACTCATGTCATATCATATACATAATAAAGGGGGAGCTATATAAGGAACGCAGTAGTATCTGGAAGAGAGCCCGAGTAAAAATATAGGTAAGGGCTCAGTTCATACCCAGAAATAAAAGGCGAAAAAGAGGAGCAGAAGATGGCAAAGACGCTCAGGGCAATAGCGCTTCAGACACAGATCGAGTTGGAAGACTACAGGAACAGAGCGAGCTTCGAGGCATTATTGACGGTGGAGATGGATAAGGTAAAGCCCCAGCTATCGGGGGAGTACCCCAACTTGGTCGTCTTTCCGGAGGACATCGGGGCACCCCTTGTGACCCTTGGTAGCTTCAATGCGGTAAAGAACTCCAAGACCCTAGATGAGGCTGTAGCTGCGATATCGAAGAGGGCCATGGACTATGTGCTTGTCAGCAGGATCAGGCACAGGGCCGGTGGAACACAGGCAGTATTTCTTAGCAAAGAGCCTATGATGAGAAAGACCTACGAAGAGGTCTTCTCGTCACTTTCTCAGGAATACAATACTTACATCCTAGCGGGAACCGTAGTGCTGCCGCCCGAACGGCACAGGCCCACAGCTTCGGCTACGGATCCGCTTCAGATCCTGAAAAGCGTGCGAGAGGCGACGAAGAAGACGAAGTTGTATAACACAGCCTACCTCTTCGGTCCCAATGGGGACACCTTGCTTCGACAGAGGAAGGTGAACCTAATTCCACTCGAGGAGGAGAACGGCCTCGGTCTCTCTCCTGGAAATTTGGAGGGACTTCAGCCTTACACGATAGAAGGCATCTCAATAGGCGTAACAATATGCTATGATGCCTTCTTTCCGGAGATAGCCAGGTATCTGGCGGATAGTGGTGCCAAGATACTCGTCAATCCATCTGCAAACCCAGAGCCTTGGACAAATGAAACGGAAGAGGAGAACAAGAAGGGGCTTTATGCCAGAGTGCAGGAAGAACCGGAGATCAAATACGGCATCCAAGCGATGTTGATTGGCAGGATCTTCGATCTCACATTCGAGGGGAAGTCCTCGATGGTGACAAAGAGGCAGAATACGCAGGACATGACCGGAATCGTGTGCCAAACTAAGGGCTCTGATGAACCAGAAGTACTCGTAGCGGACTTGACCGTATAGGGTACCATCTGATATCCCTTGAAAACATGGGATGTCCCACTAGGCTCTCTCAGCTATAAGCCAGTTTCCATGGGTTTCTGCGACCGAACTCCTGTATCACAAATCCCAACCACCTCCCTCTGGGAGTAAAGGAAATATTCAAATCGCCCACAAACTAGCACAGTTCCCACGTGCGGGAAAAAGCGGGGGTTGGTCGTAAAAAACCACCCACTGCCAAGCCAGGTCAAAGGCGTAGGACTGAGGCTCCTATGCGCACACTGGCGCGCGGAGGGTCCTTCAGGGGTTCGAGATCGGCGGGATAGACGATGCCGACGAGAAGGTTCAAATCCCTCCCCCCGCACCTATCTTAAATCACATCAGCCTTTCACCAGCTCAGAAGCGAAGTACGATCTCATCCAGAACATATCAAAAATAAGGCGCTTAAGAAGAAGTACCATGGATAGCGATCACAAGAATGTAGCACCTCCATGGTCAAGCTATTTCATCGCTTATATTTTCGCAAATCTATTAGCCATCAAATGTTTACTTGCTTGGATTTCTTTCCACTCATGCCATCTATGTCGATCCTACAGATGATAGTCCCTTTCAGCCTTTCTATGTCGAGTCCGGTAATAAGATCCCCTGGCTTTCGATCCAGTTGCTTCATCATGCACTCGATGGCTGAACGCTTCTCCTCAAGGTCATCTACGAAAGATGCCTTTCCTCGGAAGTGGACTGAAGCGTAAAGGTGGTCGCACTTCCCCTCAACATAACCGTAATCCAGCAGCGCCTGTCCCCACACAACGTTGTTAGATCTCAGGTAGTCGAGCTTCTTGCCCACTGTGGCACAATGGAAGTAAATGCAGTTGCGCCCCTCATCGTAACCGTGACTTAGCGAAACGAGGTACGGCTCATTATCCTTTGAAAGGGCAAGGGTTACGTACTTCGTATCCCTTAGTATCCTCTTGAGAACTGCGATATCGGCGATTTCCTTGTCCTTTCGCTTCACATGATATGACATGACGCCCCCCCTTTACGCGTAAGCATTAATCTTTGTGGATCTAGCGTTTTGCCGAAAGGATAAAATCCAAGTTCCGAGATTAAATCGATTATGCGGCTTCTGAAAGAAATGGGCTTGATGGCAATGGTCTTATTGCTATCCCCATCATTGCCCTACAGGGGGCTTGCTGATACGGTGCCTCTAACCGTAACTACCCATGACGGGCTTGTTTTATCCATCGCGGAAAATGGTACTATAAATTCCCTCGCAGTCGATGGTGTCGATTTGCCCCGCCCAAGTAAAGGTTCTCTGAATAGTGGATTCTTTGTAGGAGACATAAAGGATTCCTTCGCCGATCTTTCGCCAAATACGCTCCTCAACCCAGGATTCGAATCCTGGGACGATTTGGCCGATGGCTGGAGCGCTTACTCCTCAGGTTACTCAAGGGATACGCAAGCGCACAGTGGAAGCTCTTCACTGAAAGCTTCTGCAACGAGCACATCGATCTTGGCAGGCGCCTATCAAGTGGTAAGGTTCAATGAGTCCCAGGCACATTACAGAACGCTCAAGGTTTCGGGGTGGAGTCGTGCGGAAGCCGTATCGGATAACATCGATGACGATTACTCCATCTACGTGGACGTCACATACGATGATGGAAGCCATCTCTGGGGTCAAACCGCCAGGTTTGTAACTGGAACCCATGAGTGGCAGTATGCACAGAAGATAATTGAGCTCGAGAGGCCCGTTGTGGAGATCTACGTGTATTGCCTCTTCCGCAACCATGTTGGGACAGTCTGGTTCGACGACATTAAGCTCGTGGAGACATCACAAAGCCTGCCACATTTAGAAGGCGAACTTTCGCTGCAGGATCAAGGGATAGTCGAAACAGCTACGATGGCCGATTCCAATATCAAGTTAGATGCCAAATTCGAAGGCCTAGATAGGATGATCAAGATTGAAACCACGGTCTCGGACACCTCGGGATTTGACCGCGCCCTCAGCCTCTACTTCAAGCTTCCCATGAACCTTACGGGTTGGATCTGGGGAGACGACATAAGTTCATCGAGGAGGATCGGAGAGGATGGGCTCTATAGGAACAGTCAACCACTGGGGGAGGAAAGGTGGATCGCAACATATCCCCTCGCATCGATCTCGAGCCCTGAGAAACACTTTGGTCTATCTATCGCGGTGCCTATGGATCAGCCGAGGATAGTCGAATTCCAGTACCTCCCCGGGGAATTCTCGATCAAGTACGACTTCGCAGTCTCCGGCTTGACAAGGAACTTCCCCAACAAGGCAGTTTTCACCTTCTACATCTACAAGAATGATCTTCCGGAGTGGGCATTCAGGGGATCCCTGAAGAAATACTATGAGCTCTTCCCCCAATTTTTCACAAAGCGCGTCACCAAGGAGGGCATCTGGATGCCTTTTACACCCATAAGCAGGGTTCGGAATCCGGAGGACTTAGGATTCATGTTTCACGAAGGCGACTCCGACGTGCCCTACGATAATGTCCATGGCTACTATGCCTTTGTCTACATCGAGCCCTGGGATTATTGGCTCGACATGGGCACAATCAATAGGGAGCCCACATCTGCGGAGGTCCTCTCCGCCTTAAAGAGCGATATCAATAGCACGGATCAATCGAGGCGCGAGAATGCTCGGGCCGTCATGACCTCGGGGCTCTATAATATAACAGGAGGGCTTTACTTCAGGACCGTGAATGCCCCTTGGATAAGCGGATCAGGTTGGTCGGCGCTTTTCCCAACGAACACGGATCCGTCGATACCCAGCAACGAATCCTTTCCCAACAAGGCATACGTGACGTGGGAATTGCAGCTCGACCCGGCCTTCCAGAGGGCCGAATCCCTGAAGGCCAAACTCGACGGCGTCTATTTGGACTCCTTTCAGGGGTACTTCCCAGATACGGAAAACTACAGGAAGGAGCACTTCAGCAACGTCTCATTTCCGCTCCAGTGGGATCAGATGACCTATGAACCAGTGCTCTTGGACCTATTCACGCACTATCCTTTGACTGAGCAGATCTCCATGCGGATGCACGCCCAAGGTAAGCTAGTCATGGCCAACACCATAGACACGCTGTCCACCTTCTTCGCCCCCCTCATCGATGTCGCGGGCATAGAGGTAAATTGGCTTCCGGGAGGACAGTACACGCCGGACTCCGATCAGATATTCAACTTCCGAAGGTCCATCATGTATCAGAAACCCTACCTTCTACTCATGAACACGAATTTTGATCACATGACCTATGATGTAGTTGAGAAATACTTCAAGCGCTGCACTCACTACGCGGTATTCCCGAGCATGTTCAGTTCCGACGCCTCCACAAATCCGTACTGGGAGAACAGTGCACTCTATGAGCGTGATAGGCCGCTCTTCAGGAAGTACATTCCGATCATCAAGGAGTTGTCGAAAGCAGGTTGGGAACCTATCACATATGCCCACACTGAACCATCCGATGTAAGTCTAGAACGCTACGGTCCATCTGAGGGGGTGACATACTTCTCGGTCCACAACCCCAGCCAGACGGACGCTAAGAACTTCACACTCATGATCGATGCGAATACCCTATCGCTTGGGGAGGAAGGGCCTCAGATCGTTGAGATGATTGGAGAGCAGCAAGTCACCTTTACTAGAGGAGATAACGAGCTCTATATTCAAGGCAACCTTGCACCATACGACACGAAGGTCTACATGATCCGGACCGAAACCCACCTCCTTCCCTCTAACATAACAGCATACTCATCGAAGGAAACCATAAACAAAGGGGAGCTGATAACGATCTCGGGTCTGATATCTCCGCCTCCTGGCATCTCAACTATATCCCTGACATATACCAAGCCGGATGGAACCAAGGTTCTGAGGACAACTAACTGCACGGCATCGGGTGCCTTTGGCGACACCTACTATCCGGATGAAGTTGGAAAGTGGTACGTGTTCGCGGAATGGGGAGGCAATGACAGGCTTCTAGCCTCAGCAAGCGAGATGACTCAATTCACCGTGGAAGAGGCATTTCCCGTGATAGTAGCTCCCGTTATAGTCGTTGCAGCAGTAGGAAGCCTGCTTTACGTTAGATGGCGCAAATCAAAGAGACGATGCTAAGCTTTGGGCGAATTGGAGATACTGCTCTCACTACCGATCTCTTGTGCGAATTGATGATAACCCTCTGTAGCCTCATATCTAGTCCGTTAGTCCTCTTGCCGCCACTGTCTCCGGGTTCAGTGGATAAAGCGGCTTATGACCTCTCAGGACCCTTGTGACATCCTCTGCCACAACTATGGCCATGCGTTTTCTGTTCTCCTCCGTCGCCGAGGCTATGTGGGGGGTTATGATCGCGTTCCTCGCACTAAGAAGAGGATTGTCAGGGGAGGGCGGCTCGTGCTCGAGAACGTCGAGGGCTGCGCCGGATATCGAGCCCTTCTCCAAGGCCTCGGAGAGAGCAACTTCGTCTATCACAGCCCCTCTGGACGTATTGACGAGAAATGCCCCATCCTTCATGAGCGATAGTTCCTCCCTCCCGATCATGTGTCGTGTCTCTTCTGTCAGGGGTGCGTGTACGCTGACAACGTCGGCTTCCCGGAGGAGCAGATTCAATGGTACATATTTCGCTTGAAGCTCATTCTCGAGCTCAGGGCTCTTTCTGATGGTGTCCGAATATAGAACAGTCATACCGAATCCTCGCGCCCTCCTCGCAACACGAGATCCGATATCACCCAGCCCTATGATCCCAATGATCTTATCATGCACATCATTTCCAAGTTCAAATCCTCTATTCCAACGGCCCGAACGAACGTTTTCAATCCCTTGGGGAATACGCCTCATGATTGATATGATTAGACCAAAAGTGAGGTCGGCGACGGTTTCACCAAGGATACCTGGAGTCCAGGTGACAACGATCCCCCTCTCCGTTGCTGTGGACAAGTCGATGTTGTCAAAGCCCACACCATGTCTACCGATCACCTGAAGTCTGTCAGCTGCCTTGATGGCCTCGGCGCTCAGCTTCTGCGGGCCGATGATGAGGGCATCGACCCCCTGCAGGGCTCGAATCCATTCACCCTCTTCCCGTAAGTCGGGGCGAAGGATCACTTCTCCCACTTCGCGGAGGATCTTCAGGCCTGCCTCGTGAACTGGGAAAGCAATCAAAATCCTGCATGACGGAGCCATATATGAAACCCGTGGCGAACTTTCAAAAGCCTTTTGAATGTCGAGGACCGAATTCCCTAATTTACGCCTTAATGGTCCTACTCCGTTACTATGCTTTCTCCCTTAACATAACATATCCAAATTTTGCAAGCGCACTGAACTGTTTCATTAGGGCCGAAGGATCGTATTCGCCCGACATCTGCCTATGAAGCCTTGCGATCTCGAGCACCGTCCTCTTTCCATCTACCCAGTACATGGCGTTCGGATATCTGTACGATTCCCCAGCCTCTTTTCTCTGTGGCTCTGGAAGATTTCTGAAGGTTAAGAGACCGGGTATGAGCTTCTTTGGTATTATCCTACCCGCTTCCAGCTCCTCATCCACCGATGTCTTCTTCAACGGGATTCCTTCAGATGGCATACTTCCGGTCGCCAAGGATAATAGTTGGCGTAGCTGGAACAGCAGTTCGTCGCCTCGCTTCCTAATGCCCTCTTCAGCCGCTGAAACCATCCCCGAAATCCACTCACGTTCATCTTCTCCGATCAGGGGGAGGAGCGTCTTCAAGGTACGTATTGCATTCTCTTCTGTATATCGTATCTTCTCGTCGGTTGAGGTTATCGCTCGATCCACAGCATCCGGTTTCTTCGGTCTGCCGTTGACAAGGGTGGCGAGGACTACTTCACCAGCTTCAGCAAACTCCCCCTCGAGCCTGCACTTGCCATCGGATACGATCCTCATCAATAGCCAGGTGGCATCCAACTTTGAAATGTTTGCGACGAAATACGCGAACGCCGCAGGTATCGGACCTACGATCTCCAGATCTCCCCTAGTGAGTAGATCCGGCGTATCTTGGGACGTGTGATAATACTTGTTAGGGTGTTGAATGAGGCTGGTCATCTGAATACCGATGAGTGGGTCATTTGCGACCGCAGGATCGTTGCCCCAGAAGGGTCGGATGACAAGTTTGAGATACGGATTCTTCCTCTCGAACCTCTTCCTGACCATATCCTCGAGCAGAACATCCGTGTATGAAGCAATCGCGTCGTGATTACGAACAAGGAGATACGGGGCCTGTGTCTTCTGTGGGCTGCCTCCTAGGGTGTCTACATAAAAAGCGCCAATTATGTTCTTGATCTCCTTCGGATTAGTTGCCGTGTAAGCGGAAATGCTGTGGAACTCCATGCCGAATAGAAACCTCATGGTCCTCTTGGGGTATGGGATCTTCTCGCTTGAGATCAGCTTCATTAGTACACATGCGGATTCTAGGAGGATACCACAGCCTGATGCGTTGTCTAAAGCTCCCGGTTCATAGAGGTGCGAATCGAGGAGTACCTCCTTATTGGGTTCGGTTCTTCCTCTGATGGTGGCGGTGACCATCGATACCGTTCCATCATAGAGACGCGACTTCACAACCGCCCTGGCGCGCACCCTCTTGCCCTCGCGCTGGCTCCTCCGTATCAGATCCTCGAGCCATCTGCCCTGCCGTGGGGTTATCACGAAGCCGAATTTCCCCCCCTCGTTTGCGGGCTGAAGGGCATAGCCGTGGTCCCATCCCCTCGCATCGGGGACGTCGTTCCAATCTCTGACATGCGGTTCGGTGGAGATGGAGGATGTGATGTAACCGACCGCCCCTGACTCGAGGGCCTTCGTAATTCGCCCACCATCGTTGCTGAACACGATTGTGCCCACGACATCGGATTCCACCGAGCCCTCTAGGAGCAGGATGTCTGCATCGATTCCATCCGGGGGAGTTGGTGCACTGAACGTTGTAACCGATAGTGGCTCCTCTACGAAGCTCGCGAGAACCTTCTCAGCCTCTGTGGGATAGATTATCCTGAGCGTTGCATCATCTATCTCCCACGCCTTCGGCATTATAAGATCCCCATTGGCCGTCTTGCCATCAGCGGGTGATTCGATCGACCTAACGTCCATTAGTCCTGCCTTTCTGAGTTCCTCGGCACAATACTGGGCCGACCTGTGGAAATTTCTATTATCCATCGTACGATCCCAACGGAAGATCGTGATGGCGTGATCCAAGGCCCTGCTGCCAGAAAATTCCTTATCAACCTCTGCCAGGATGCTTTGATACATGAGTGGCAATCACCCTACATCGCCATATATGATGTGCGCCGTGCATGCTTACTGAGGTTTTTTAGCCTGTCTTATGATATCCACGAGCTGCCTTTCCAAATACTTCACGAGGTAGGCAGCTGCTATTCGTCGCACTAGACATAGGCACACTGAGCAGAAAACACGACCACATGTTGATCTAGGAGAACACAACATTCCAGACATTGGGTTTGAATTCTCTCAGGCCGACATCGCTGATCTTCTCCAGAGCCCCAGCAATCTTGGAGGATACGGCCTCCGCTAGGTCATAAGTATTCGTAATCGGCCCTACTATGACATCTTTGGCTGCGTTGGCGACACTCGCTGCCAAGCCATCACCCTGGTAGACATCCCAGGCGGACTTCAGGACCAGGGCGAGCATGACGTAGGACAGCCCGGCATTGGTAAAGGCCCTCCCGAGTCAATTTGCGTAGTGATTAATGGGCAAGGCGGCAGAACCAAGTCATCACTTCCATTTTGTGAGTATTTCCTCTCTCTGGAACGTAGCCTTACTGACAAAGAAGAGAACAACATCTATGATAAAGACAGCACATGCCAGGATCAGTAGATTAGTATCATTGAGCGCGAAGAAACCAAGTTCAGATGCGAAGTATAGTCCAATGAACGGGAGCATGAGTAGCATTCCCAGCTGTTGCGCCGTTCGCACGTCATTTAATCTGGATGAGATGATAACATTCATCTCAACGCTGAGAAGAGATGCAAGCGGAGCCACAAGCAAGATCGCTCCTATATGCCAATTAGGATAGTAGAGATAACCCAGCGTCAATCACTTATGGTCACCTTGATGTGTTAGTTAATCCAGTATTTTTCAGCAGTTTTCTCACTTTACCATCTGTTATTCTATGGGTATTTCACCCTTTAATTGTCTTCGTCACACCTATTCTTAGTATGTGATACCAAGGAAAAAGGGCCACTACGAGTATGTGAGGACGATAGAGGAGGTAGTAATACGCGACCGAGGGGGATTGATCATAGACCACTGCCCATCTTTTATAATCTCTCTGAATGGCATTTTTTCTTCGCTTTTCAGGCCAAATCCACACGTGGGTTGATAGAGGCCGTGCAGATGAACAGGACTCGGATTATGGCTTCTTGAACAACTCGGAATTATTGCCCTCAGATCGCTTTTGTGAGGAAATAAGCGACAGAGGCCGTTGAGAATAAGGACATAACATAGGCTACTAGGTTATCAACGAATGTTGGCTCGCCACCTCTTACAACGAAGGCATTGGTAGCGATTATTATCACGTAGAGCCCAACAAGGCACGAGTACATTACAACGTAGAAGTGTTGCGGGTCGTATTGGCCGATCGATTTCGGATCATGTGCAACCCTCTTGAGTAGCCTGCCATATGCGGTCACCTCGCCCCTCTTTGCCCTATAGGACTCTGAGACCAACCATCTTGAAATGAAGGTCAGGAATAGGATGTACATAACCGACCATATGTAGTATAGGATCAAGTTTTGAGAGCCCGCTATGCTTTTGACTATTGGGTTCCGCTCGGTCAGAAGTTCACCTTGCCTTAGGAAGACGATCGTCGTCATTAGGACGTCGAGCACTCCAAGGGAGGGCAGGGTAAGTGGAAGCAATCTCTCGCCGGACGAGGCCATCAGGCCGTTCTTAAATTTGGTAATTAATTTATCTATGTCCTTCAAGGAAAGTTGGAGAAGTTCGAATCTGGTCGGACTTGCCCAAAATATGGGGTAGGGTATGTTGAAAATGCATTATTTGGCCAACATCGGTGTACATCTCATGGAGTTACTCACCAAGCATAACCTGTCAAAAAACTAGCTGTAAGCAATTCTGGGTTCATTACAACATGTCTTTACATATCCGAAAACGCATTGGTGACTCGATCGACTTCTTTAAGCTTTTATAGTCTTAGTCGTACCTGACCCCTAATTTAATCGTATCCTCTGGCCTCTCATCGATCATCCTGTACGCTTCAACCGCCTCCTCGAGCCTCACGATAGGCGTTAGCATTCCCTCAACGGTAAGGCCCTTCCTGCGGAAGAGCTCGATGACCGTATCGTATATGCGCTTCATATTCCAGCGCGGGTGGTCACGATAGGGCTCGCTCTCAACTCGCGCACCCGATACCATGATCTGACGATTGAAATGCCACTCCTCGCCGAGATCAAGTCCCTTCGGTTCGCCATGATACCACGAAACAGGCACCACTACCCCTCCGTAGCTGGTTGACCTTATCGCCATCTGTAGAGCTCGGTATGAGCCGCTCGTCTCCAAGGAGATGTCAACGCCTTTCCCATCGATCAATTTCTTGATGGCCAGACCGACATCCTGCTCCTTCGGGTCGAGGATTTTGTCCGCGCCGAACTTCTCCGCGAGCATACGCCTCCTCTCTATCGGTTCCACGCAGATGATTTGCGTGGCGCCTGATAGCCTGGATATCTGAACAGCCATGAGCCCGATGGCTCCACAACCGAATATCGCAACAGTGTCACCGATCCTAAGAGAGCTCTCGCGAACGGCCATTAAGGCAACAACTGAAGGATCGATGCAGACCAGCTCCTCGTCCTTCAATTCAGGTGGAGCCTTCATTACGGCATCTTCGTGGACGGTGTGTGTCTCCCGAATGGGAAGGTATCCGTAGGCCCTATCGCCAATCCCGAGATGGGTCACCTCGCCCCCGATCTCCGTTACCAAGCCGACGGTCATGTTACCCAGGCTCATTGGGAACGAGCCGAATGCTTGGCCTGCGCCAGCATCCCTTGGCAAGAAAATGCCCATTTGTGGGTCGTAATGCCTCTCTGAAAGAGAGGACGGTCCACGGTAGATCGCTAGGCTCGTTCCATGCTTCTCGGCGGAGAGCCTGCTCTTCAGCCGAATTTCCGCCGCCCCTAACGTTCTCTCCTCGTACTCCCGTATGATGGGAGTCTTTGGGGCAGTGGCGACAAGTTCTTTGGGCAAAGGTATCGTCGTTTAATCGCGTTCGGACTTGCATTTATATGATTGGGCCTTCATAGAAGAAGGCGGCTCGATACGCCCAATCTAGAATTCAAAGGCTTATTATGCCCTCGCCGTTATGCCGGTAAGCGAGAATGAGTTGGAGAAGCAGCGGCTCAGATTGAAAAGTGCTTAGGTGGATCAAGTGGCCGCGCCGTTCGATTTGGATGGATTGCTTTCGCGAATTCGATCGCAGATACCTCGTCGTCCATTCATTCCGAATGTTACCGAGGTCGCATCAGCATGCCTATGTCCTAGGACCGTTCTCCTCAAGATGATATACGGAGCGACTGGGGAATACAGCCCTGGTCTCGCGATAGGGTCCATCGCTCATTCTGCTCTCAGTTTTTTGAGTCAAAGGGAACTGGTCATAGTAAAGTCACTGCCATCAACCGACGACGCCGATGTGCTCGCGGATTTGATATTCGAGAATTGGTCTGAGGTGATAGGCCCTATAATCGATGGAGAATGGAGGCGCTTTGCCGATGCGAAGATACCCATGGACGAAGGACGGTACGCTGTACTCGAGAAGCTGCGTGGCTTTGCGAGGAATTTCGGAAAGGAACTGGCAAGCGGCAATTATCGGCTCGCCGAGGAGATAATCACGAATCACGCTATCACCCTTCCTTCGATCCCCCTACAGGGCGTTCCCGACGAATACAGGATCTTCAAGGCCGATGGGAAAGTTGACATCGAGGTTCGGGAGTTCAAGGCATTCGGTGGATCCAAGATCAACGAAGGGAACAAGCTACAGGTTTGCGCATACCAGATGCTCCTTGAGAATATATTTCCCAATGCGACTTTCTCCCTTAAGGTCATCTCCACCGATGAAGTCGTGAACGTTAAGTTCACCGAGAAACGGCGCACGAATTTGCTTGAGGGGATTGAACTGGTGAAGGGCATCTTCGAGAGCACTCGCGCAAGTGCAAGGGCAATCCCAAGCATTTGTGAGACCTGCCATGTGAATGAAGCGTGCGAGTTCTATTTCAGTGATACTACACCGTTGAACATAAGGCGATACTTCTGGCGGCTTAGGATGGAGACGCTCGAGGAAAAAGCACTGAATAATAGTTGGAAATGGATATGCAACGCCACAAACCTGCAAGAGAGAAGAGAAATCGGCAGTGCGGATGGAGACTATGACCTGGTAGAGATCGCGGATAGAATGGCCATGCTTCGCAAGACGACCGGAGTAGTGGAGAATGTGCTGAAGGGCGATACGGTGGTGGTGAGCTCCGGAAATCCACTTACCGACCTCTCGGTTACGGGAGAGATATCGGGCATCTCAGGTGATCTCGTTGAGATTACCTGCTACTCCCCGATACCATCCACGTTTCCCAAGCACGATCTCGCGATCGACCAGTACGATGTGGACTTGTCGACAAGGGAGCTGAACAACATCGACGCAGCTCACAGGGCAACGAGCCGCGCTGCGGACCTCATCGATATAGTTCTCGGACGCCGGACGCCGAGGCCACTGACGGGCCTTCCAGGAATTGAGTTGAATAGGCCACTGAACGAGTCCCAAGAGATCGCGTTGAAGAAGGCACTGGCTGCACCAGACGTCTTCGTCGTGATCGGCCCCCCGGGAACCGGCAAGACGACGGTGATCGCGGAGCTGCTGGTGCAACTTGCGAACTCGGGGAAGAGAGTGCTGGTCGTGTCGATAACGAACGGCGCTGTGGATAACATAGTTGAGGCCTTGGCGCAGAGGGGCGACGAGATCGGCGTGAGATTTGGCAACTGGTACAAGATACGAGACACGGCCATGGACAGCACTTTGATCAGGTTGATAGACGGTAAAAAAGACAAGGCACTGGCCGCAGTTGAATCGATGAAGCAAACGAGCGTGGTGCTCACAACATGCAGCAGTGCCTGCCTCGATCTGGTGAGGGTGGCTCCATTCGACATCGTGATATTCGAAGAGGCGAGTCAGGTCAAGATGCAGAGCGCATTCATTCCGATCACACAAGCACAGAAGATCGTGATCTTTGGCGATGACAAGCAACTTCCACCGGTCTCCCAGCTCCATAGGCAACCCGACAGCCTGCTCAGGATAGTGCTGGAGAGCATCGACCGCTGTGGAATGTCCCACTCTTTGGTTGGGCACTTGGATATCCAATATCGGATGAAGGGCAAGATCTGCTCGGTCGTGAATGAGCTCTTCTACGGCAACTCACTCAGGACGCATGAGAGGGCTGAATCGCAGGCCCTGAAATACTCCCTGCCACCATCAATGCCAGCTTGGGCTGGTAGAGTGCTCGATCCGGATGTGTCCGTATCAATCGTGAATGTGGAATCCATCGAGGAGTCAAGAGGGAATAGCCTGTTCAACAGATTAAGCGCCAAGGTTGATGAGCTGCTTGTGGAGGCGCTCAATGAAGCGGGCCTCAGAGAGGGGCAGATAGGCCTTATAACGCCGTACAAGGAGCAACAGAGGCTGTTGTCCACCCACCTCGAGAAGAAGGCTGAGATAGATACCATAGACGCATATCAAGGAAGGGAAAAGGACATCGTGATCTTCGACCTGGTAAGGGCAAATCCAAACTTCCAACTTGGATTCACGGTTCAGCCGAACAGATTGAATGTAGCTTTGAGCAGGGCAAGGCAGAAGCTCATAATAGTGATGAACTCTCGAACATTCGAGAGGAATGCGACTTTTCAACGACTGATCGAGATAGTTCGATCGAAGGGGCCCATCGTGGACGTATCAGCCGGGGATTTACGCATGGCTCTCCCCGGATTCAGGGAAAGGAATGATATCAAAATTAAGGTCGACCTTTTAGGACAAGGGATGATCGACATTTCTGAGCAGAGGGTGAGCGATTCCGAATACACCGGGAAAATATAAGATATACTCCATTGTGAATGAGCTATTGTGCTTCTTTGCTTATAAAAAGACTTAAAGCCTACGCACCCCATCTTTATAACTTGAAGGAAGGTAAGAAATGAGTTCTAGTGAACAGTTGCTCAAGATACGACAAATAAAAAAGGAGGAATACTCCATTCTACATGAGATATTTAAGTCGTGCATAGGTAATAAGGAAACCACTCTCAGTCTCGATGAATTTGGTAACATAGCTGAGAGATTGCTTATAGAGATAGAGAGTTTGTACAACATCGCTCTGTTCGCACTAATAGAGCTGGAAAGCCTGAAACCGACTAAGAGACTAGCAGATGAAATTCTCAAGTCTCTTTCTGACACAATGAAAAGCGCTGAGGAACGACAGAAGAAGGACAAAGAGCTATTGGAAAGAATTACACGCGGCAGAGAGAGACTTAGGGTCTAATCATCTGAATGGGCAAAGAGCTTGAGCAGAAGTCCACCGTTCACAAATCTCCAAAGCTCTCTCTGGGACCCATCTGGAGTTACATATAGGTGCGTCTAGGCGAGATATAGTAATCGGGTTTAACTCCTAAGAATAAGAGGAACAGACCACTAGGGAATAGAGCAACTATAAGAGATAAAGACCCCATGTTTACTTACCGTTTTCGCCTTCGATTATACTTTCGGTCATGACTCCTACGTCTAGGCATGTAGAGATTGAAGTGAACAAGATATATAAGAATTCTAACATTGCAGATTGCTCCGAAAAATGAAAAGAATTAAAACTGGTAGACATTATAATTGAAACACGCTCCTTGCTATTGGGCTGATGATGGGTTGATATAGGGATTGAGTCGCGACTTCACCTTCATACATACTGCGGACACTCATCTGGGTGCGAACTGGCCAGCGATTGCTGCCAAAGACAAGGTTCAGATCCCCGCTTTCGGGGAGGCCTTCGGACAGGTCGTTGATTGTGCCATCAGGGAGGACGTAGATTTCATAGCGCACGGCGGTGATCTCATCGACCATCCGAGGCCATCCGTCGCCGCAGTCTCGCGTCTGCTAGATGAATTGAAGAAACTCAAATCGGAGGGGATTCCGTTTATAATCACAAAGGGCAGCCACGACGCCAGTCCTAGCTTCTTCGAGCGAATGGGTGGAAATTGGCTCTACATGTTAGATGAGAAGCTGGACTTGCTTAGCTATGTTGATGTCGACTCAAATCCAAGCGCAGATGTCAAATCGGATGATGCCACCGTCGTCCGAATCTATGGGCTTGGTGATTATGGCATTCAGCAAGAAGAGATGCTGAACCAACTTATCCCAAAGATGAATCGCGAGGGTTCGGATTACGTGGTCCTCATGATGCACGGTTCCATTCACGAGATGCCCCAGGTCAAAGGTTCAGTGATCTCACTCGCCAAGATAACTCCCTTGATTGGAAGTGGCCTCGTAGACTACGTAGCCCTAGGACACAATCACCAGCGTTGGGAGGATGATAGGGTACAAGCGATGAACCCCGGGAGCACCGAATTCACATCATTTGCGGAAGCGTCGAAATCATACTATTCCTGGGCGAATGGAGCGCTCATGGCCAAGGGCACTCAAGAATCCCCAAAGGGTTTTTACGTCGTCCATGTCGAAGGCGAGATAACAACTCCAGACTTCCGAACTTTGAATACGAGGGATGTTCGAGACGTTATCGTCGAGTTCGATGGGGCAACACCCAAAGATGTCGTTGAGGGTTTGGTTGTAGCTCTGCAGAAGCACTCTCATCCTCGGGCAATCCTGCGGCCCATTGCCACCGGCTCCCTAGCTGGACAGCATCAGGCAACCGACATTAAGATCACCGAGGTCGTGCAGGGGGTAACGGGTTCGCTATATGTCGCTTATCCGATCCTCAGCTTTAGGGGTAGAACCGAACCCCTTGTGAGATACAGCGCTGGCATGAGCTACCAGGCAGTTCTCGAGCAGGCGCTCTCGGCCAGATACGGAAGGGCGTCCAAGGACGTCGCTCGACTTGCCGATTCGATCGTCGAGAGCTACCGTACGCTTGGCCGTAAAGCCCCGGCTAAGGTAATCCAACAGATTGAGGCGTTCGATCTCTCCTGTTTGAGGGAGGGTGCGGGAAAAGATGCTGAAAAGGCTTGAGATGCAGGCCATTTGTAGTCATAGGGAGACGGTTATCGAATTCGGAGAAGGCAAGAACGTGTTCACAGGAGTCACCGGCTCTGGTAAAACCTCAATACTGATCGCGATTGCGTTCGCGTTCCTCGGCCCCCAGGTTCCGGGCTGGAATCTTGGCGAGTTGATTACCGATGGAGAAGCACAGGGACGGGTCATCCTCGATTTCGTCGACCACTCGACTGGCCAGACCTACAGGATACGTCGCACGATATCGAGGAGCGAATCCAATCCAAGTAGCGGGAGCCAAAGGGAGTGCGAGATAGTGAATCTGGACACAAATGATCGGAGTGTGGGCGATAAGGCAGTTGCTGACACGCTCAATCAACTCGGTTTCGATCCTGCTGTCTTCAGTAATGTTGTCTACATGAGACAGGGGGAGTTCACAAGGATCGTTCAGGAAACTCAGGAACAGAAGGAAGTGCTCGACAAGCTCTTCAAGGTCGCAAGTCTGGAAAATGCTCATGTCGAACTCGGGAAGCGCTCTGGGCCTATTCAAGAGCTCGAGACGAAACTCGGCGAATTCAAAATTGAAATCGGATCACTCAAGCAAGAGGCGGACAAATTGGGGTATGAGGAGACGCTGCTCAAGAAGCTGGGTGAGGAAAGGCGACAGAAGGAGGAAGCCTTGCGGAAGGACAGGAGGAGACTCGAAGAGGCATCGGCGATGATGGAGCGGATAACCCCAAAACTTGAGCAGCTCAATGCCGCAGAAGAACTGATCAAGAAGGAGGTCTTTCGGCGAGATGGCATCGCGAGAACAATCGACAATCTCAGGAGAGGATTGCCTTCAGTTATTGAGATAGAGATGAAGGATGACCCGCTTGAACTAGCCAAGGGTATGGCCTTCAGGTTGAAAGGTGAAGTCGATTCTAGAGCTACGACAGGCGAAAGGATCAAGGAGGTCGATACTTGCATTGAATCCCTTACCAATGAGGAACAGAAGCTGGTTGTAGCGATCCAGGCGATCGACACCGAAATGGCAAAGATGAATGAGCAGAGGGGAGAGATCGACCTCTACCTGCAGGGAAAGCGAGAGAAACCGGAAGTCAGGTGCGATAGGTGTGGCAGCATCCTCACAATCGATCAGTGGAATCGCCATCTGAAAGAGATCGAGAGCGAGATCGGAGCGAGGGAAGATAGATCATCACCATTGCGATTGGGATTGAAGGAAACTAAGGAACAATTATCGAAGAAGAGGCAGGAACTGGCTGCCCTACATGAGGATGAGAAGGTATTGGAGGCGATGCGCTTTGCCGCCAAGCAGGCTGATCAGATATTGAGCGACATCAAGAGCTCATATGCCTCGATCGGAGAGCTCACTAAAGCTAGGGATCGGCACTTCAGGGATCTAGTGGAGATCGTTGAGGTTGACGGATCCGATCGGGGAGCTGAGAAATTAGTTGCCAAGATGGTTGGCGATATTCAGGCTGAGGTGAGCGTTCTAAAGCGCGAGATACCCCGGCTTGAGAAAGAGCTTGCGGATTTCGAAGAGCTGCAATTTAGACCTCAATCCGAGAGGCTCGAGCGTGTCAAGGGAGCGATCAGGAAATATGAAACGCTGCTGCCGGTTATCTCGGATATCGAACTGCGGATGCATCTGTTGGAGGACATTCGCTCAATCCTAAGGCGGGTGCAACCCGCTGTGCGTAAACAATTCGTACAGGCCGTTTCCTCACTTGCCAACAGCTATTTCGAGGATATTTATAGCAGTGGCGATGTGAAGAAGCTGAGGCTCACGGCCGACTATGAGTTCATAGCTGATCGCAGGGATTACTCAAGACACGCCATCGGGCTGAGCGGTGGACAGCGGGTGGCGGTGAGCATCGCATTTCTGCTCGCGCTATCGGAGTTATTGAGCACAACTGGATTCGTAATCATGGATGAACCGACCACACATCTTGATGAAAAGCGCAGGGAGGATCTGGTCGCGGTGCTAACGGCACTTCAGAATGTCCCTCAGCTCATAATCGTCGATCATAATCCAGAACTGAAAGAGGCCGCTGACTTCAGATTCAATGTGTCCTTGGACGACGAAGGCAACAGCGTCGTTGAGCCAGAGATGTGATCACCCGTACAATCGATGTGCGGCACTTGTCCCATAGAGGAGAGGACTTAAAGTGGTCCTCAATATGCTTTCATGAGGAACTGCCATAGTTTTAAAGAAAGGCCCGAATAGCACCTAACTTACAAAGTGCAAAAAAGGAAAGGGAAGAAGTATTTGATCACGGGATGAATACTGCCAACGTTCTACAAATTGCTATATTATGATGTGCGCAAACAATGCCTTTGCCGTGTGTAGCCTATTCTCGGCTTGGTCGAATGCCACGCACTGCGGACCGTAGGCAACTCCTTCCGTGATCTCCTCGCCTAGATGCCACGGTTGGCAGTGGAGAACTATCGCATCTGGGGATGCGTACTTCAAGAGCTCTTCGTTGACCTGATACATCGGGAAGAAAGCCTTCATCCTCTCGGCCGCCTCCTGTTCATGCCCCATGCTCACCCAAACATCGGTCTCTATGACATCAGCCCCCTTCACGGCTTCTATCGCGTCGCGTATTAGATTGATGGCGGCACCGCCCTCAACAATCCCCTCTGCCAACTTTAGGGCCAAGGGATTGGGCTCGAACCCTTTGGGAGTTGCCAGATTCACGTTCAGGCCCATCTTCGCGCAACCGATGAGAAGACTATTAGCGACATTATTTCCATCACCGACAAAGGCTAGCTTCAGGCCTGAAAGGCGGTGTTTCTTCTCCCAGATCGTGAAGAGATCTGCGATAATCTGGGTCGGATGGTAAAGGTCCGAGAGGGCGTTGAAAACCGGCTGGGTGCAGCTCTCGGCCAGATCCTCGACGGTGCTGTGAGATACAACCCGTGCAGCTACACCACTGAAGACCCTCGAGAAGAATCTCCCCGTGTCGGCAACGCTCTCGCCTCTGGCCAGCTGCAGGCTACTCCAATCAAGAGACACTGGAATGCCACCAAGCTCGCTGAAGGCAAGCTGCAGGGCGATTCTGGTCCGCGTACTTGGTCTCTGAAACATAAGGGCCAGGCTCCTTCCCTCAAGCGTTCGCCTTGAGATCCCAGCTGCCCTCTCGCGCTTCAGCTCTGCGGAGGTCTTCAATATCTGCCAGATCTCCTCGGGACTCAGCTCCTGAAGCGTCAGAAGATCCCTTCCCTTTAATTAGCTCACGGTTATGTCGTAAGCTCATCGATATATGAAACTTAGGCAATAACTTTCGCATTAAGCTGGCTCTAGCTAAGTTTCTATACATGTAATACTGGGGATCTTTGGGGAGAATACGATTACACCTCTCGCCATCCGCAAAGGAGATAAAGTCACATGTATGTCTGTCGTTGAACAATCTTGGGTCTATGGGATGAGATCATAAATCTCCTAACATCGGGCCAGTTCTTCTCTATACCTACGATTCCCCTGATGATAGCCTCGTTCATCATAGGTCTCATATTGGGATATATACTGAAGAAGGCGATCAAGATCCTAATCATCGTTGCCATAGTGGCAATAGTTGCAGCATATTTCGGGTGGCTCGGCCTCAGTTTTGATAAGCTGAAGAACGCCGTAGAGCTGTATGGGCCTCAGGTAGCGCAATATGCAGCAATCTTAATCGGTGCACTGCCGCTGGGATTGGGATTCCTGGTAGGCTTCCTACTCGGTTTTGTCTTTGCTTAGTTTAGAGGGGGCTGTAAAGGCCTAGCGTAGTCCCGCACGAGCGCGCGCAACAGTTGGCAATATCCGTAGCAAACCTTTTTTCAATGAAAGATATATGAATGTTAGAGTGTTAAGTTATAAGAGCGGTGAAGGTTTCTGACTAGTAAGTTCGATATTGTTAAGATCCTTGAATCTCGAACTCTCTATGAAAAACATGAGAGGGTCGTTGTCGAGGATATCTTGGAATTTGCTGATGGCTCAAGGCATGAGTGGATCTACTTCAGAGTTCTGGGCAAGGCTGTGGCAATAGCTGCTTTTACCGAGAACAACAAGATGATCCTCACGAGGCAGTATAGGCATCCTTTCGGCAAGGTGATTTTTGATCTGCCTGCTGGCGGAATGAAGGATGGTGAAACGACAGAACAGGCAGCCCTAAGAGAACTTGAGGAGGAAACAGGCTACACTGCAGAGAATCTCGAATGGATAGGACGATTCACTTGGGCTCCAGGAGCCATGGGACCTGGGACGGTTGAGATATTCTTCACAAAAAGCCTCAAGCCAAAGGGAAACTTCGACCCCAATGAGATAATGAACATAGAGCTCATCGACTTCAACGAAGTCTCAAATGGGGTGTTAAGAGGCGATTTCATTGATTCAGCTTTAGTCATAGCGACTTTACTTGTCTCTGCGAAGAAGCTCATTTAAATTTAAGGACTCAAGTTTTTTAGTCAAATCGATAGGCACCAGAAGCGGATATCATGACTTCTCGCTCGTGCGTGTGTCCCTTAGATCTTTCCTCTGTTGAATTATCCCTTTCTTATCTTTGGCATTGTCGAAACCCCAAGTAGAATTCGCGCACATGCTCAGCTACGGTGTTATGGATGTCTAGGCTTAGCGAGCACTAGTTCGCAAAATTCACCAAAATGGCGGTCATCTTCTAATTTTTGTCTCGACACTGTATTCACAAAATTTATCTTCATGGTCAATTGCCAAGGAATACGCGACACGTAACCATGATGGGTCACTCGCTCACTCTCAATTCTTTCTTTGGACACAATACGCGCAGATGGATCCTACTGCTGCCCTCTATCAACAAGCTCTCCTCAACCTGACGCTAACTCTAGCCAAGTATAATGTCGATGGGATCCAACTTGATTCTTTCCCACATGGCCGTGTACCCATATGCTATGACAAAGACCATGACCATCCCATTGGTGGCGGTAATTGGTGTTTTCATGGCTGGCAAGATATATTAATAAGGATAAGGAATGAGGCCCGCAAAATTAATACAAACTTCGTACTTACAAGCGAAGGAATTGCTGAGGTTTATTTACCTTATCTCGATGGGTTTAATGAGGAAACCATTAATACGATTTCACCCGATTTTTTTAAGAGCGCATTTACGGATCTCTCTAAGATAAGCTTCATTCCTCTCTGGCACACTGTCTACCATGAGTTTTCTGTCGCTTACGGTGTTAACATCTCCCTACACTCAATTCACATTACGCAAACGAATAATTCTAGCCTCACATTTTACCTCCGTGCAATTGGTATGCATGCAATGCAAGGCATCATTCCAAATGCATGGGTTAGTAGTAGCACTTTCCTTACATTCAGTCCCGAACTCAACACATATTTCCAGAAGGTAGCCCTTTCCTTAAAGACCTATGGAAAAGATTTTATCCGCTTTGGTGAAATTCTACGACCGCCCAAGATCAACGTACCAATGATACAGAGCGGTTGGGTTTACCAATTGCCTGGCTCAGGCTTTTCCTATCCACCTTTCACCTTTCCAAGTGTGATTTCATCAGCTTGGCTTAGTACCGATGGTCGCATCGCTTATTTCTTCACTAATGTTGCAAACCGGACGATCGATTTCGATTTCACCATAGATCTCACAAGCGAAAGCGTCCCCAACGAAACTAGGGCTCTTTACGAAATACGCGATGGAAGCATACATAGTTTAGGCATCTACAATGGATTTCTGAAAATAATAAAATTAACCATAGCCCCTAGAGAGATCTTGATGCTGTTACTCGCCCCATTGAATGAAGATCCAACGGTCACTACAAAAGCTGTAGAGATGGGTGGTAAAATTTCACCTTAATGATAACTTCTAACTCCAGCATATATTCCTTAAATTTCAACTTATCCCAAAAACGCTAATTATCCAGATGTTCGGATCAACTGAAACCAAAGGGTATGTTAATATTACTATGCCTAAAGAGTTACTTTCAGAAAAGTATAGATGGACTGTATTAGTCGAAGGAATTAATAGATCTATTAGTCGTATCGATAATTCGACACATACATCGCTCTTTGTGTCTTACGATCATAATAGCTATTCGCCAATAGTCCAAGAAATTATATTTACAGGAATTGAACAATACTTCTTGAATGTAGTATCAGCTTATGGAAATTGTACAGGAAAAGGATGGTATGACAAAGGTAAGACTGCTACCATTGCTATCAAGAAAACTACCATCGATATACGATTCGGGACACGAGTGATTTTCACAGGTTGGACTTGCGATTTCTCAGGTTCCGAGCCTAATTCCACTTCTGAGACATCAGCAACAATTGTTATGAATTCATCGAAAATAGTTGTGGCCAATTGGAAAACACAGTACTATCTAAAGGTAATAACACAATATGGTAATGTATCAGGTGAAGGGTGGTACGATAAAGATTCGATAGCCAATATATCAATCACTCCCCAAACTATTGGTTTTCTCATTCGCCAAGTTTCACTGGCTGGACAGGCGATTCAGTTGAAAAGACACAAATAATATCGCTAAAAATAGATGCTCCCAAAACAGTTGTAGCTAATTGGAGCACAGACTATAGCCAATTAATTATTCTAGTAATATCTGTCTCTATCATTATACTAGTAGGAAGTATACTGGCAATAAGGAAACAAAAGCCAAAACAACGTGAATGAAGATGAGAGTCATAAATACAATACTAAAATATGTGAAAATAGATAATCATCGAGCCGCAATGTGTTTCACTCAAAGCACAGGATGCTAGACTGAACAACTGGATAGCTTATTGGGATCTCGTTGCCTGTGCAGAGGTTCCGTATGGACCGTAAAAAGCAGAACAGAAATGGCGGGCATTGGTGGTCTAATGAACAATAGGGCAACTAATGTTAAGGAGGAGTGAAGTCAAATGAATTGAAGAAGGATCATTCATGATGAAGATCTGGCGGAATGAAGGCGTTATCCTTCCCATAACTTAGGCTTTCTAGGCGCTGCTTTTAGGCTTGGCGGACTTTTTCATCCGTTTAAACGGACTGGAAGGTCGGGGAAGGGTCAGTGAAAATGGAACTATTATTTCCAATATCAGGCGAATCTTATGAAACAGTAGGCAGAGAAGGGGGGCTTGGCACTGAGTTGTTAGTGCATGTTAGTTCTCATTCTATCAGGCAAAAGATCATCGCGTAGGAGGAGCTGGTGATTACGGTCAATGACCTCCGCACCGACTGGGTGGAGGGCATGGTGGTTGAGTTTGGTTGGCGCTTACTTGAAGTGAGGGAATCTTAAGGACTTGTGTTAAATTTGTTTTGTTGTTTAACCCGAGATATTTATAATAATCTCGCCAGAATCCACGCTAGAATCGACCCTAGAACCGCTGGTACAATCAAATCAAGCACGGCAAGGAATTTTAACCAACGATCTTGTTTCTCTTGGGACTTTGAAGTAAATGGTAAGAACTTTAATGCCTGTCATATAAGTCTATGGTGTTTTTTCCTGAAGAAATAGGCAGATTTAAAGGGAAGATAGTTATTGGCAAGACAAAAAGCAAGGAGGTACAGAATTGACTAAAGAAGAATGGTTCTGTAAGGATTGTAGCCATGCTGCAAGGATTGGAAATAAGCCTGTATGCTGTAATTGGTCTCTAGACCATGAACTGAAGAAGCCAAGGGAAGCTTGTTTAGGCTTTGAATTATTTCGCCTTCCTCTAGCCTGGAAGGCCGCATAGAGGAGTTGCAGAAGCTGGTAGAGAGTTCGAACTAGGTGTCACTACGTTAACATGTGTATGCATACCAGTCTAGTAAATGGCATCTCTTTCAAGTCTAAGCCAGTTTCCTAGTGCTATTTTATTAAAGTCAACGCCATAACCGATGATGTAAGACTCTTCCTTAATGTGTCTTCGTCAAACGACTCATGCCAATTGCATTTTAGACTTGGAGATTCCTCCCGAGAAGATACTCAACGCCAAGATAGCTCCGGATTTTAAAAAGCATTCGGTTTAACTAAATTGCTTTAACAATCCGTAGTGATACGTTTCTTTGTTTTTGCCACAGCGCCAAATCCTTTCTTATTCTTTTTTCAATGGCCAACTACCGAGGTGCTGGGATCTCTCCCTGCTGAGGTGCCCTCGGCCTCCTGAAGTGTATGAGCATGTCCTCGTGGGTGAAAGCTGCAAGTTCATACTCGGTTGATAGCTTGAGGGCGCCGGGAGAACAGCTCTCCTCGCACTGTCCGCAGAAGGCGCACTTGTCCAAGTATACCTTTAGCTCGGCTTTAGCTCGGCGACTTCTCATACGGATAGCGTAGCGTTGCTGGTTTCTTCGCCAGGGCCTTCAACAGTTCGCTTTCCATCGCCATTTTCGAATGCCTCCTAGACGAGAAAGAGGGCGCAGACCCTTTGTAGAGACTCTCTTGCCTCCTTGCTGGCATCTCCGATCAATTCGCCGATCCAATTCGAACTCACTCATTCCCTACTACGATATTATTATTCAATATATAACCTAATGGTTCGCTCTCATAACTAAAGTCTCTAGATTTAGTATTCTGATAAAGAAGACAAAGATGCAGGATTTGTAGGAGTTCGTTCTTTAGCGAATATAGCTGTCTCTCTCAACTTCTGCCTTCTTCAGCCGCTCAACTGACTCTCTGTCGTGCCAGAGCTTCATGATATCTCTATCATACTCCAGAAGTCCAAATCCAATGCGGAGCAGGTTCCCAGCTATATCCCGAACCATCTGGTCGTCCATCTTCTCCATAATAGTGAAATCCATGAACCAAGCATCAAATCCCCTTAAGCTCTGTTGACAAGCTCCTATGAGCTGTCTGCAGAATGCTATCAGCTCCGCCTTGCTCATCAGCTTCATCCTCTCCTCGATATTCCCTCTTGTCTGCAGGATGTAATCGATGTACTGCACCCATGAAGTCATGCAATTGTCTCATTCGTCCCTAATGAAGTTATACTTAAACATTCAACGGGTTCGATGCGATAAAGGTATCTACTATTCTGTGGGTACACGCGTCGATTCTACTGGATTGTCACCCTATGACCTGACAGAATAGGAAATTTTATGAGCAACTCATTCATATCAAACCTTGCATCCTAGGGAGGAGTGACAGGTGACAAAACAGGTTTTAAGATTAATGACCGACGAAGAACT
>Ga0315282_10002481_pt1 | contig 33864 bp, 31 predicted proteins | sample YL17G07_20_MG_FD_203693 | JGI IMG/M metagenome (GOLD analysis project Ga0315282, IMG submission 203693) | Sediment microbial communities from Yellowstone Lake, YNP, Wyoming, USA - YL17G07_20 | ecosystem: Environmental > Aquatic > Freshwater > Lake > Sediment | place: USA: Wyoming | collected...
AAGCAGATCACTAAATTTGGCACTGGAGCAAAGATTGATGCCCCTAAAGAGTTTATAGGAAAGAAAGTTTATGTGTTGGTAAGAAAAGAGTAAAATTCTTTTAAGTATTTAATATCCGCGCAATGCCTGACATTTCAAAACATTTATATAGATTTATAATCAAATCACTTTAAAAGGTGACATGATTGGAAAGAACTGCAAGTACTGGTTTAACTACAGCAGAGGCGTGTAGAAGGGTATTTTTGTCCTTGGGAATATTGTATGGTCAAATAAAAGGCCATGACAAGTCTTCACCGCTTAGCAGGATTCAGTATGATGAGCAGGAATTTCAGAGGCTTCAGATTTCAACTGATCTTGTAAGAAAACTTGAGGATGCTTTTATAAAAAGCCTTTATCGAGATGCAGCAGCTATTCAGGCACAAGTTCAGAAAGATCCTAAAACTGCTGAACAGGTTGAACGAATACTGAAGCATATCGAAGAGCTTTTGAAACATGTTCAGAGGGAACAATATTATGATATGAAAAAAGGAGATTTTTTAAGGAGACTTGCTAGACACTTAAGAGGAGAAACCAAGCTTTTGGGAAGGCAGCTGAAAAGGTTTGAAAAGAAATTGGAGAGAGAGATTGGAAGGAAATCATTAAGGGAAAGAAAATTATATAGCGCAAAAAAATCCTAGTCTAAACTAAAAAAGAGGTGACATATTATGGAAATCAAGCTTACAAAGAAACCTAAGAATCCAATAATCATTGAAGGATTTCCCGGATTTGGTTTAGTGGGGACGATTGCTTCTGAATTTTTGATAGATCATCTTAAAACCGAACTGATTGGCAAAATATTGTTCGATGAAATGCCTGCAATGGTTGCTATCCACGATAACAAGGTTGTTGAGCCTTTAGGCATTTTTTATGACAAAAAATATAACCTTGTTATCTTACATGCAGTTACTGCCTCACAGGGCTTTGAATGGAAGCTTGCTGATGCATTAGTTAAGATTGCAAATCAATTGGGGGCAAAAGAAATAGTAAGTCTAGAGGGAGTTGGCTCTAGTGAAGAGGTAAAAGAGTGCCGAGCTTTTTATTATACTAATAATCCAAAAAAAGAGGATATGTTAAAAAAAGACGGAATGACTCCCTTAAGGGAAGGTATCATCATGGGTGTGACAGGGGCGCTCCTTGTGAAATCTGAATTGCCATTGACATGCATATTTGCTGAGGCACATACAAATCTTCCTGATAGTAAAGCTGCTGCAAAAATAATAGAAAAATTAGATAAATATCTTGGATTAAATGTTGATTACGGTCCCTTATTAAAGCAGGCTGAAAAGTTTGAAGGTAAAGTGAGAGGTATATTGGAAAAAAGTCAGGAAGCAAAAGAGTTGGGAGAGGAGAAAAGAATGAGTTATGTTGGCTAAAAGCTAATCTCTTTTTTATTGTTTTTATCATAAATTTTTATTTGTCTGGGCTCTATATCATCCTTTACTATCATTGATTTTTCATCTTTTAAGGGTATAACAAATATATGTCTTTTAGAAGTCTCACTTTTTAATAATAAGCTATATTTTCCCTCTTTGATAAGCTTTCCAGTTTTTGGATCTATATAAGTGTATTTTATGTATTTGCCTTCTTCCACAAGAATTCTAACTTCTTTGTTATCTGTCAAGGTTTCTAATGGGTATTCCATAGTATTTGTTTATCATGTAACATTATATAAATTTTTTTAATTTTGAAAAAAACGATAGGGAATATTATTCTGCTACCTTTCCTGTCTAAATTTAAGTCCTCACCCTCCTTTTATGTAGATTTAAAAAGGTTTAAAGTTTAAAATTCATTGGTTTAAGGCTGTATAAATTGGTTATCCATACTGCATTTCATGGTGCCTAATGATATTAAGAGATTATCTATTTTTGATTTTTTAAAAATTTTGATTGTTTTTTGGATTTTCATCAATTAACTCTCACTTTTCGGTATTATTATGATAAAATATATGTATTTTATTAGATAGTTTATAGTATATATCTCGTATAGGTTATATCTTATTATATATTATTTAAAGTATATTTTAGAGATGAAATTAATATTCCTTTAAGAATTTTATTATTGAAAAAATATTATTTTAATAATATCATTTTAGGGACTACTTTAAGAATAGTTTTAGGGACTATATAACAGATATTTACGAATAAAAAACTAACTATAAAGATCATCTAATAGCGGTTTGACTTGTTTAATTCTGTCTTTAAGAAATTGCTTACAAATTTTATAACATTTACTCCAATTTGGACCTCTTTTAACAATAAAAAGTGGTATTTTTTCATAGGTAAGCCCGTATTTGTTAAAGATAATATCCATAATCCACTAATCTTAGATTTTTATCAGAAACCGTTTTTTCAACACCATTATTAAGTTGGCTCCTTATTTTCGGTAAATTCAGTTAATTTAATATATTTTTTATCTTTAGGCTTTTCTTTAAATTTTCCAATCAGTCTTTCTTCATATAATTGCTGAGTATCATTGATTGAAGGGATACCATACATCTGCAAAGTTGTTCTGGCGTCGGCATGTCCTGCTATTCTTTGAACCATATTAAAAGGAATACCAGCTGCAAGGCTTAACCTAGAGAAACTATGCCTGAATATGTGCGGATTCATATTTTTTAGATTGGGATTAGGGTTTTTAATACTAGCTCTTTTAGCGCAATTAGACACAATCCTATTGATTTGGCTCAAAGATATTCCTTCATGAGCCTTTTTGTTGCTTTGTATAAGAAAACCGCTCTTACGACCTCCAATGTAGAATTTAAGCGTCTGAAGGGTATCATCATCAATAGGGACTATCCTGGACTTTGGATCTTTTTCTGAAGCACCTTTACCTTGTGAGATAAAAATCCTTTTTCTGTCAAAATCAACATCCTTAATCTTTAGATTAGCTAGTTCAAATCTTCGCATACCAGTTCTTGCCAAAACTTTAATTATGGCACTTTCCTTAAGATTTTTACTTGAAGAAATTATGCTGTTGATTTCACCCCAATTGAGATAATATTCGTTAAATTTTTTAGCCATTACAAACAACCTCTTTTTTGAAAATAATGCAACACTTGTATTTAAATGTTGTGTTTTACTTAAAAAATGGCTAAAAAAGGCAACAATAGTAGTAGAAATGTTGCATTTTTAGGCAAATTTGTAAGAATGCCCTACTTTGCTAAAAAAGGGTTGGGTTTTTGGGCAAAACATATGGGTGGATTTTTTGATTTTTTGAATTTCAATTTCGGGATTTTTAAAAAATTTTGTTTTTAAAATTTTATAAAATTCTTTTCATATTATTAAAAAAATAATTTAGAATTAAATACTCTATTTAATTTAATAGCTAAGTAAAAGTTTTAATAATTTCTTAAATGTTTTAGAATTATATTTAACCGAAAAAATTAAAAGCAAGCTTATCAAGAAAGTATTGTGAACGCCTCTAAATATGAGTTTCTTGGAATTCTTTTGATTTTTGAGATTTTGGTTATACTGTTTGGAAAGCCTGCATACCCTCTAACAATTTTAAAAGAGTTATGGGTTCTAGGTTTGTTTCTTATTATAGTTGGGATTTGGTTATTTGTGTATTGGGACATATTTTGGTTCCATCATGTGACAAAAGCAGGTTTTAAAGGAGTTGTTAGCTCTGGGCCTTTTAAGCATGTAAGGCATCCATTGATGTCCGCTAGTATTATACTTTTCTTTGGAATCGCGATATTTTTTAATTCATCAAGCGGATTAATAATTGCCATATTTTCTTTAGTGATAATGATGTTTGGTGCTAGAAAAGAGGAGAAAGATCTTATAAGGAGATTTGGTGCACAATACAAAAAATATCAGATGAAGGTAAAATATAAGATTATTCCAAAAATATACTAAAAAAGGCAAAATTAATGTCTAATTTTTCCCGATTGTAATACATACAATTATTAATTTTTTTGTGGGAAATAGCCTAAATTGAATGAAATTATTTATAGGGTCCCCTGGGGGCCCCCCTCTTTAAAGATAACCCCCTATTTGCGTCAGAAAAAAGTGTTATTGCGATTATGGTTTTCTTTTCAGCATTTGTATTATAATTCCAAATCCCTTTCAATTTTGATTATACAAAACGTTCTTCTCAGAGGTGTTACCTACCCCTTATTTTTTATTTCCGGTATTTTTGCAGAAATATTCAGTTAGTTTAGAAAAATATTTTTTCAATAAAATATAACAATCTTAAGAAAAAATTAAAATAAAGTCTTCTGGTCTATCTTTAGAATGTTTTGCTTTGCCTGGAGACTTTTGAAATAAGGATTTAGCTGCAGGTAGGTTCTGTTATTAATATGCTTTCTCATAATTGGGACGCCTTTTTTTAAAAGACTTGCAATGTACTCAAATATAAGCTCTTCAGTAAAACCGGTTCTTTTTGCAACATCAGAATAGGTAATCTTTTCTTTAATCCCATCCAATGTGTATAAAACAAGAAAAACTTCTTGCTCTCTTTTGTTTAAAGGTTTCACATCAAACTTAGGTTTTTCATCAACTTTCAAGCCAAATTGCTGCAAGAACAATTGGATCTGATCAAGTCTTTCATTTGTCTTGTCAAGCTTCGCATCCAATTCGCATAAGTATTCATAGTTCGCCTGGATTTCATCTGTGTTCTGGTTAATTGCATCAAGATGGTCTTCAAAAACCTCTTTTAATTTAGATATCACTTTTTTTTCTGTAAGATTATTTTCAAAAAGTGGATTAATCTCACTGCCAAACTTTTCTATCAAAATAAAACACCCCAAAAAAAGTAAAAATGAACCTATTTAAATAGTTTTCTATTGTGAAAAATCTATAATTTTTTAATCATTTTCAAAATATATTGCTTTTCCTTGCCATTTCTTGCGATAGTTATTTCATCACCATCCTCTACCTCAGTGAGGATGCGGTAGAAAGAGCTTTTTGAGCATAATCCCTGCTCATCTACAATCATTTCTTTTAGTTTCAACGCAGGTATTTTCTCGTATTTTCTTATCAATGAGATGATGACATTTTTAATATATTCTTTCGAATTTCTTGTTATTCTCTGAACAAATTTCTCACGGACAGTTGCCTGCCTCCTTTCTTCAATATGCTTTAACCTCTGGTTTATTTCATCCAATTTGGAGGTCTGAGCGGGAGTCTCAGTGGGACTGGCCAGTTTTGCCTTCAATGATTGAACGTCGTCGAGAGTTGCCATATTCCTAATCCTAGTCCTAATATCATCAATCTCATCTGGGACTGACTTTTGCCTTGAAATAAGCAGGTCAACCCTTTCATTAAGCTCCTGAATTTTTTTTGAAATATTTTCGTAAGAGTAGTATTGATCAACTATATTTTTTACCTCTTCCTTGGACTTAGGCATGTAATCCAGTTGCTTCTGAACGCTGACGAGTCGGTCATTCAGGTAGTTAAGCCAGCTGAAGATGTTGTATATGTCTTTACTTACATTTTTAAAAGATAATTCTAGCATGTTGCTTAATTGCATAGTGTTTTCAACTGTTTTTCTTCGTTTGAATAACATAAAGATTATGTAGTAAAGCTTATATTTAAACTTTTCGCTCAGTCTCACATGGGAATTAGATAGGACTAGGACTGAGACTATTTCTCGACGATAAATTGCTGAGACTGGGACTATCTTAGGACTATGTTGGGACTATAGTGGGACTAATTTGGGACTATATCTCGACTATAAATTCTCAGTCCTAGGACTAAGATGGGACTAATCTGGGACTATCCCAGAACCAGTGCAGGATTGGCATTTTTTGGTGAGAATTGCGTTAAAATCAAGATGTTTATGGGAAATTTATTAGGAACTTATAAAGGAGTTTTTTGACCTAAACAGTAAATTTTTACTGAAATAACTTTTAGTTAGCCTTAAAAATAAATTGAAAGAGATTTTAAATCCAAACAATTTTATTTTTTAATAATCCAAAAATCTTTTTTTAGGAAAAATAACTACCCAAATTGGTAACATTTTTTAAAAGATATACCTAGCTTTTAGATTAATTAAAAATAGTTTTTGTTATCTTTTAGGCAATTAATTTGGAAAAACATTAAAAAGGGGCATATCTAAAAAAGGATAATAAGCCAGATAATCCTTATTTTTGATTTAATTTTTGTATAAAATTTTTAGAAAGAATTTAAATAGATCTTAAATTGAAAAAAACAGTTTTTGAAAAGATTTAATTTTATTTGATTACGGAAGAAATTATTATAGCTAGGAACTAATCTTAATTTTATTAAAAAAGTAATTGAGTTTATTATCAGTTATCAAATAATAAATATCATAATTTAGATATATTTATCATATAGTCTGTTTATCTGAAAATGATTTAGATCCTATCATGTTAATTGGAATTCTGTTCTTAAAATAAAAAACATAAGCCATGTAATTTTTTCAATATTACCATTAGTTAAAAAGTGATAGTTCACGGAAGGTAAAAAATATAAAAATAAGCTGGATTAACCAAGTAAAAACCTATTGGAAAATGAACATTCTTAAATTATTATTTTCAATGTTATTATAAGGTATTAGTTGAAGATGCAATGATTTGATGATATGACTAATTTTTCGTTATATGCTTATTTTAGTAAAAGGATTGGCAATATATATTTATTTTCAATATAGTAATTTGTTAGAAAGTGAGAGTTAATATTGAATAATTGTTTAAAATATAACCTAAAATCAGTGAATTTTAAGCTATTAATGTCCATAACTAGCATGTCAAACCTACTATTAATTATTTTCAATATTGAAATAATTATAAACATTTGTGATGGCTTGTATACAATTGAAATAAAGAGTTAAACACTAATAATTTGAATTATTTTCAATATAGTAATTAGATAGAAAGTGAGAGTTAAATTAAGGGATTGGCTATTAATGTCTAATGGGTCTCTTCAAATATTTATAAATTAGATTAACATACTGATTTGTTTCAATATAGAAATAATTTATATAATGAGCGAATTGATAATAGTAAGTTATATATACTCATAATAATTCTAAAAAAGTAATGAAAATCTTATCAAAATCTGGTTTAGCTATTGTGTTAAGCACACTAGATGGCTTTAGAGAGCAAAAAGTGAGGATTGAGCAATATGTTACTGACTCTGAAATAGCCGCTTCCATATTATGGGATGCTTATTTGAGAGGAGATATCGAAGGTAAGACAATAGCTGATCTTGGCTCTGGAACCGGCATTTTAGGTTTGGGAGCACTACTACTTGGGGCAAAGAGAGTATATTTTGTAGAGATAGACGCAGATGCAATGAAGATTGCTGAAAAGAACTATAATGCGTTAAAAAGTGAGGCTTCCATTGAGGGAGAAGCCATTTTTGTAAATAAAGACATCTTCCTATTCAATGAAAAAACTGATGTCGTAGTAGAAAATCCCCCTTTTGGGGTAAAAAAAAGGCATGCAGACAGGGTTTTTTTGGAAAAGGCCATTGAAATATCCTCTATTACCTATAGCTTACACAAGATTGAGAGTCTAGGATTTATAGAGGCTTTTTGCAGAGAAAAAAACATCAAATTTGATATGCTGGCTAGTTTTAGCTTTCCTTTAAAGGCTTCCCTTCCATTTCATATAAAGAGAATGCATAGGTTCAAGGTAGGCTGTTTTAGACTTAGGAATAGTTAAATATTTAAATAAATAGATTTTTCTATGTGATTGTGATAGAATGAACATCAAGATTCTTGAAGATAAAAAGAACAAGCTTACATTTGAGATTGACGTATCACACACATTGTGTAATGCATTAAAGGTAGAGCTATCTTCAGATACAAGTGTGAAAAATGTTGGGTATAATGTTAGGCATCCCTTGATCAGCAAACCTGTTTTTATGATAGAAACAGACGGATCTGATCCAAGGAAAATATTGTCAGCTGCTGCTCAAAGAGTAAAGAAGTTATGTGAAAAAGCAGAGGCTGGATTATAAGAGGCAGAATATGCTTAACCTTGAACAAGGTAAAAAGCTTATAAAATTAGCGCGAGAGTCCATAACAGCATCGTTTTCTAGGAGAACTGTTAAGGTTAATGCAGCATTAAAAATTGAGTTTGGAGAAGAAAGAGGCGTGTTTGTAACTTTAAGCAAAGGTGGCTCGCTTAGAGGATGTATTGGTTATCCTGAGCCTGTGATGCCACTATATGATGCAGTTATTAGCGCTGCAAAGTCAGCTGCCTATTCTGATCCAAGATTTCCGCCTTTGGAAAAAGATGAAGTAGACGAAGTTGCAGTGGAGGTTTCGGTTTTAACCTTCCCAAGGATGATAGAGGTAAGAAATCCTGAGGATTATTTTAACAAAATAAAGGTTGGAAGAGATGGTCTTATTGTAAAAGGGGTATACCAAAGCGGATTATTACTACCTCAGGTTGCAGTAGAATATAAATGGGATGCAAAAACCTTCTTAGAGCAAACATGTAGGAAGGCTAATTTGCCATCAGATATATACTATGATTTTAACCAGGCAAGAGTATATAGTTTCCAAAGCCAGGTTTTTTCTGAAGAAACACCTAATGGAAAGATAGTGTTAAAGATGTAAAGTGCTTGAATTCTGCGCTTATAGAGCCTATAAAAAGTAGAAAACTATTTATAGTAATGGTGCCTAACTAATGGTATGGCCTTTATAAGGATTAAGAGGATTAGGGGATATGAATATGCGTATCTAGTACAGAGTGTCTGGAGGAAAAGGCAGAAAGACTCAAGGCAAAAAGTAAAGAAATTTCTTGGCAGGTTTTACAGATCTGAAAATAAAAGAGATACAGATTTCTTGAAATATTATAATATTGATTCCATTGAAAATTATGTAAAGTTTAATACATTCAAAAAAATTGCCAAGGACCTAATTATACTTGAATTTGAAAAACATGATGCAAAAGAGTTTTTTATTGATTTTGATAAAAAAGTTATCTTAAGGAATAATAGGAAAGCAGTTCTGCAATTGAATGAGGGTTATCTATGTGATTATACGTTAAGTAATTTGTTGAATTTTAAGTTGAGCGGCAATGAAGCCGGATTACGTCTTGCAAAGGCTTTTGTGGAAGCAGGTGTACAGGTTCCACAGGAGCTATTTATAAAAATTTTCGAAAAATTGAGTTAGAAACATATATAAACAAGCTATCCTTCTTTTTTAGGCATGATACCAAAACACATTGCAGTAATATTAGACGGCAACAGGAGGTATTCAAAAAAGAAAGGAATATCTAGTTTTCAAGGTCATTATAAAGGCGCCCAGAAAGTAGAGGATCTTATAAACTGGGCAATTGAGTTCCATATAAGAGAGCTAACATTGTATAGTTTTTCCCTTGAAAATTTCCAAAGAAGCAAAAAAGAGGTTGATTATCTATTTGATTTATTTAGAAGGAATATCAAGAAAATTGGGAATAATAAGGGGGTTCATAAAAATAGAATTCGGATTAATTTTATCGGAAGATTAAATATGTTTCCAAAGGATTTGCGGGATAGCATGATTGATCTCATGAACAAGACTAAAAGATATGATAACCTAAAAGTAAACTTTGCAATGGCTTATGGAAGCATAGGGGAAATTGTGGATATGGTTAAGAACATTATAAAGAAAAAGTATAAGAAAGTTGATGAAAAAATTGTTTTGGATAACCTATATCTGAAGGATTCACCGGATCTATTAATAAGACCTGGAGGGGAGAAAAGGCTTAGTAATTTTCTGTTAATTCAAATGGCTTACACAGAGCTATACTTTACAGAAAAGTTATGGCCAGAGTTCAAGAAGAAAGATTTTACCAAGGCAATTAGGGAGTTCGAAATACGAGAAAGGAGATATGGAAAATAATTTTCAGCAAGCAGTTTTACTGTCCTGTTAATGTCTCTGCATAATTAAGGTCCTTTTTCAGCTGCTCAGAGCCAGGATTTAATGCAACTGCCTTTTTGAGATAATATATAGATTTAGTGTAATTTCCGTTCAAAAGATATAATTTACCAAGGTTATTATAAGTGCCTGCATCATTAGGATCGAGTTCTATGGACTTCTGAAAATATTTCTCAGCTTGGCCATATTCCTCTTTTTTTGTAAAGATTATGCCAAGGTCCTCATAAGTGTTTGAGTTAGGTTTATGGTTAATGGCTTCTTTAAGCACTTCGTAAGCGTAATCCAGTTCGTTTGCCTGAATAAAGATATTAGCTAAATTGTTATATGCTCTTATAAAGTAAGGATCTGCCTCTATAGCATTTGCGTAGGAAGATCCTGCTTTTTTGGGAAATCCTGCGCTAAGGTATGCATTGCCAAGATTGAAGTTTATCATTGCGCTATTAGGATTTTGTTTGGATGCAGTCTCCCATAATGCTATATCATCTTTCCAGTGAACGTTTCTATTTAAGGAGAGAGCGATGTAGAAGAGAAGTATTAAGAGTATTATAATAACCGAAACTGATTTGTATTTTTTATTGAGCTTATAAAGAAAAAAACCCAGTAAAATACAGAATGCCACGGAAGGTAGATACAAATATTTTTCGCTCATTATAATGGCAATTGGAACAATATTAGATACAGGTAATAAAGCAATAAAAAACCAACTTACACAAAAGGTTACTAAAGGGTGTTTCTTATAAGAACAAATAGATGCTGCAATTATTGAAATAAGGAATATAGCTGATAAAAGGATATCTATATCAAAAAACGATTTTGCTAAAAATGCTTTTTGATTTATACCTGCATATACGAAGGAATCAATGCCTGGAGCCAGGATATGATTAATTGAAAGATTTATTGGAAATATGACAAGCCATATATATAATGCAAAGGCCTTTATCATTATTATGAATGTATTAAAAGGGCTTCCAGCAAAATAATCACCTCTTCCACTAATGTGAAGAATAAAAAATCTAATGAATATATAAGAAGCAGCTATGATAAAATAAGGCACATAAAATTTGGAGTTGTTCTTAAGCGCATCTCTGGAAGTAAATAGCGCATCATATAAAATAATAATAAGCGGCAAAATTATCGTAATTTCGTAGGTAAAAAATGCAAGGGCTGAAAAAATTAGCGATGCAATATAAAACAATTTATTATTATTGGCTCTCAAATAAAAATAGAATGCTAAAAGGAAAAATGCAATACCAAAGATGTCAAAGCTTGTGGTGATAAAAGTAATTGATTCTGTATGGATAGGATGAGCTCCAAATAATAAGGCTGAAATAAAACCAATGCCTTTAGTTGTAAGTTGGACGGTAATAAGATAAACCAATATGGTGCATATAACATGAATAAATAAGGATTGAAGATGATATCCGATTGGATTTAAACCCCATAGTTTATAGCTGAATGCATATAGTACGCTTCTAATTGGTCTGAAAACTCCTATGTGTTTTTCAGGAACCTCTCCTTTAAGTAGTGTTGGGAGATTAGACAAGCTATTTTTTGTGTTCCAATCAATTATGAAATCTTTATCATCCCACACAAAGCTATTTTGGAATATATTAATATAAGCAACTATAGCTATAATCACTATAATAAACAGATAAATATGCTCTTGTTTTAGTTTCATTCTTAATTTAAGAAGGAACTTTAATATAAAAATTTATTCTTAAATCACTATACTCAAAAACCTAAAACTATATAAATAAGTCTTATGGAAATACAATCTGAGGATATTTTGGAAATCTATGGTGTTTAAAATTGTATGAGGCATTTAAGGATTATATCAAGGGGATTGCTGAGAAATTCAAGGCAATTGACAAGAAAGAGACTATAAGACTGATAAGCCATTTAGATGCAGACGGTATTGCAGCTGCCTCCATTATGATAAGACTCTTAAATAAGGATAATAGAAAGTACTCAATTTCAATTGTCCATCATCTCACAGAACCCGTAATTAAGGCTTTATCAAAAGAGGCATATAAGTATTTTATCTTCACTGATCTTGGCTCAGGCCAGATACATTTGATAAAAGAGTTACTAAAAAACAAGACAATATTCATTTTAGACCATCATAAACCGGAGGATGCAAAAGCTGAAAATATATATCATGTAAACCCGCACCATTTTCAGATAGATGGCAGCTATGAGATAGCTGGTTCTGGTGTTGTATATCTTTTTGCATGCGAGGTTAATAATGAGCTAAAAAATTTGGCCCATGTAGCTATTATTGGGGCTATCGGAGATATTCAGGAAGAACAAGGATTTTCAGAAATTAATAAACAAATTTTAGATATAGCTGTAGAAGTTGGAAAAATCAAGGTTATAAAAGGTATAAGAGTGTTTGGGGCACAAACAAGGCCGCTCCATAAAGTGCTGGAATATTCTACAAATCCTTATATACCGGGAGTCTCTGGTTCTGAATCAGGAGCCATACAATTTTTGCAGCATATTGGAATCAGCCCAAAGAATGGAAATGGGTGGACAAAATTAGTACATTTGAATGATGAGGAATTGAAAAGATTAGCTACTGCAATAATAATGAAAAGGCTCAATGAAGAAAAGCCTGAAGATATAATTGGTAATGTGTATATCCTACCCCAAGAAGACAAAGAGAGTCCTACAAGAGATGCAAAGGAATTTTCTACCTTGCTCAATGCCTGTGGAAGATTGGGAAAAGCCTCGTTAGGCATAGGGGCTTGCCTTGGTGACAAAAAGATAAAAGAAAGGGCAATCAGAAGCATGGTTGATTATAAGAGGGAGCTTGTTAATGCTCTTAGATGGTATGAAGCAAACAAAGAAAGTGAAAATGTCATAAAGGATGATGGATATCTGATTATAAACGCAAGAGATAACATAATGCCAACCATTGTAGGAACCTTAGCTTCAATTATATCTAAGTCAGGTAATGTAAAAGAAGGAAATTTTGTAATGTCAATGGCGGATCTTCTTGACGGCTCCACAAAAGTCTCTTTAAGAATTGCAAGCAATAAACAAAAGGATGTGGACTTGAGGGAGATTATGAAAAAAATCATTGATAAAGTGGGGGGGGAAGCAGGAGGTCATATGCATGCTGCAGGCGCAATCATCCCAAATGAGAAAGAAGAAGTGTTTATTAGTGCTGCAAAATTCATTTTAAAGAACAAAGCTATAGAAGAAAAAGTATTAGAGATTTAATCTTACATTATCGATATGGTCAGCTATCTCCTGCCCCTTTTTTGTTAAGGTTAGGAGCTTTAGCCTTCCCTGCTTATCAAAATTTATCAAACCTGCTGATTCCATCTGCTGAAGAATCTTAACAACATGAGAATAAGTGCAATCAATCTGTTTTGCAAGATGCGACGCATAAATCTGACTTTTTGCGTTTTTTAAGTTGATGAGCATCATCGCTGGTTTTGACCTGAAAAATACGTTGAATATTTCTTTATTCGCCATTGTTAAAACCCCCCAATCACTTAATGAAGTAAATATATATCTTAGGATAATCATTATATAGTATATAAATGTTTTGATTTTTTGAGAAATTCCGCCGGAGAAAAATAGTTTTGACCTTTAAAAAGCTAAATAAAAAAAAGTTTATAATCGTCACTTTCACTGGAGGAAAAAGTTGTTTAGAAAAATTTAATAAATATGGATGATTTCATAGAAACATGATCACAAAAGAAGAGATATTTTTTCCGCATTCTAATGTCAGAAAAATACAGGAAGACATGATAAACGATGTTATAAGCTCCCTCAATAACAAAAAAAACCTGATAATGCATGCTCCAACAGGGATCGGAAAGACAGCTGCTGTGTTGAGTCCTGCTTTGAGTTATGCAATGAAAAAAGACCTTACTGTATTTTTTTTAACTTCAAGACACACCCAACATGTACTGGCTGTTGATACTTTAAGAAAGATAAAAGAAAAACATGGGCTAAATTTTGTCACAGCAGATATAATCGGAAAAAAATGGATGTGCTCGCAGCTTGGAGTGGATGTGCTTTATTCAGGTGAATTCAACGATTACTGCAAGAGGCTAAGGGAAGAAAATAGCTGCGAGTTTTACAAAAACACAAGAAAAAAAAGCGGGGCTGTTGAGCCTTTGGCCAAATCAATCTTGGAAGAATGCAAATTATTGAGCCCTTTGCATGTGGAAGGGCTTTTTGATATATGCAATAACAAAAAGCTCTGCACTTATGAAATGGCTGCGCTTCTTTCAAAGGATGCTAAGGTGATAATATCAGATTACAATTATGTCTTTAATGAGAATATTAGAAACGCTTTTTTCACAAGGGCTAAAAAGGAGTTAGACAAATCAATAATAATTGTAGATGAGGCCCATAATCTGCCAAAGAGGGTCAGGGAATTAAAAACGGCAAAGCTTAGCGATGTCATTTTAGATAGGGCAATAAAAGAGACTTCAAAGATGGGATATAAAGATACAAAGGAAAAATTGGAATTGGTACAAGAAGCTCTAAATGAAATCGCTTATGATTTAGATGAGAAAAAAGAGGAAAAATTAGTAGCCAAACAAGATTTCATAAAAAAAATCAAGGAAGAGTATGATGAATTGATAAATGATTTTACTTTTATAGGTGATGAAATAAGGGAAAAGCAAAAAAGAAGCTTTGTTGCATCTGTTGGCGCTTTTTTAGAGGCTTGGCTTGGTCAGGATGAGGGATTTGCTCGAATCATTGAAAGAGTTCCTGGCAAAAAAGGATATGTTACTTCCTTAAATTACCGATGTCTTGATCCTTCCTTAATCACAAGGGATATCATTTCAAATTCATATTGTACCATATTGATGTCAGGGACTTTAACACCAACTTTTATGTATAAAGATATTCTTGGTTTTAGAGATGCAATTGAAAGGGAATTTAAGAGCCCTTTTCCTAAAGGAAACAGGTTAAGCCTGATAATTCCTGAGACAACAACAAAGTTTACAAAAAGAGGGAACGAAGAGTATGGAAAGATTGCTGGTGTCCTGTTAAAACTTGATAAGGTAATCCCGGGGAATATGCTTGTGTTTTTTCCAAGTTACAGCTTAAGAAATAGTATCTTCATGTTTTTGGATGGTAAGATGAGCAAAGATATTTTGCTGGAAAGGAGAGATCTAAGCAAAGAAGAGAAAAATAGGTTGCTGGAGGATTTTAAGCAAAGGAGCAAAGATGGGGCTATATTGTTAGGAGTCACATCAGGAAATTTCGGAGAAGGCGTTGATCTGCCAGGAGATTTTGTCAAGGCTGTTATTGTGGTTGGGCTGCCTCTTGAAAGACCTAATTTGGAGATTAAAGCGCTCATTGAATACTATGATAAAAAGTTCAAAAAAGGATGGGAATATGGTTATGTTTTTCCTGCTATAATTAAGGTATTGCAGAATGCAGGAAGATGTATACGCTCTGAAACTGATAAGGGGGTAATTGTATTCTTGGATGAAAGGTATGCGTGGGAGAATTACTATAAATGTTTTCCAATGGATATGGATGTAAGGATTTCTAAGATGTATGAGAAAAGGATAAAAGATTTTTTTGAATCTGTATAGCCCAAATTAACTCTTTTGTTTTCTAATATAATTAATATACCTTTTTCTATACTAGTTGTTAAAATAGAAAGATTTATATACTAGTTATGCTATATGTATCTTATGGTAATTTTATTCGATAAGTTCAATTTACCTGAAGACATTTATGAGGTTATATTTGCTACAAAACAACAGGTCATTGTAGCTAAATTACTCATAGATATGATAAAAACCAAGGGTGATGAAATCACCAAAACAGAGATGAGTTTTTTTGCCACTCAACTGCATGAGGGCAAGTTAATTACTGACAGAATAGAGGAACCTGGATATAAGGGCAAGAAAGTAAGGGTAAGCTACAATAAAAGGCAATTTTATGACAGGATTCTTACACCAATGAAAAGCATGGGAATCATTAATTATGATCTGTATAAAAAAACGTACCGTTTATCTGATGATTTCAACAAGGAAATGATTAGGATAGGATTAATGTGGTTACAGGAGTATAGAAAGAAAGTCACATGATGATTACACAGGCTCCCTATAAGCGCTTTCTTTCTCAAACCAACCCCTCACAGATCGTTCGTAGGGAGCCAGCTTATATTCCTCGCATAGGAAAAAAGAGGTGAGGAAAGGAGCAAAGATGTGCTTTGCTTCTAGATTGTTAGTGGGCTGAGAGAAGTCTTTATGACACAGCCCACACTCACTCTTTAGGAGAATGAAAGGTAACAGTTATTAGGAGTTAAGTATTATTTAATTAATGGAAAGAATGAGCAATGATAAATTGTTGCATGATGGACAAGTTTTATGACCATAAATAATAAAAAAGGTCAGATTCAGTCAAAAATCTTTATTCTGATACTTGCTTTAATAATTGGAGGCATGATTATCCTATTTGGTTATAATGCAATTAAGGAGATGAATGAAAAGGGTGATAGGGCTGCTGTTATTAGGTTCACCACTAAGCTCAGCGAGGATGTCACTTCTCTCTCTTCTGAGCCAGGTTCTGTTAAGACTGAAAAATACGGTTTTCCATCCAGTTTTGATAGGATATGCTTTGTGGATCTCCAACAAATTCAAGATTTGACTTACCTTAATAGCTATCCTCTAATAAAAGATAGCGTTAAAAGCCAAGCTGAGGCAAATATTTTCTTTTTAAAAGACAACACTATGGAAACAGCTTATATAGAGGGACTTCGATTAGGCGATCCATATTTTAATTGTGTGGATTCAGGAAAAACGGTTAAAGTAAAAATGGAGGGTAATGGAGATGGGACCTTCATTGAGACGCCAACATTAAGAGAATGGTGCTTTAATGCACAAAATAGCAGTTTATGTGATGGTTTAGATGTGTTATTTGGCACTGGATATAAATGCAGGTGCTGTGATGAGCATGCACTATGCTGCACAGGTTGTTAAGAGGTAAAATGATGAAAGTCACAAATTTGATTATAATTGCATTGATTGTATTAACCTTAATAAGCGCTTGTTCAAAGACAAGTGAAAAACCGCAGCTTTCGGAGCTGCAAGTTACTGCGTGTAATACTGCAGATGATGCTAACACATGCGATACAAAATTAGCGGAATTAGACTTGGTAACAAAGGAGCAATGCTGTCAATCTCTTGGAAAATGCTGTTCTCGGAATTAAAATGAAACACAAAATTATTTTTGGGTTAATATTAATGGTTATTTTTCTAAATTCGATATTCTTCGTTTCTTCAATGTCTGATGCAGAAGTAAAAAATGTTCTTAAAAAGTCACTATTTTTGTACTTTAATAAGCCCCTTAATACAACTCTAACTCTTGATGAATATAGAGATTTGTTAGTCTTTTATTTAAATACTGAGCATGGGATTGAGATAGTTGACTTATCTAAAATTGGGGATAACAGCAAACAGTCTGTTCAGGCAATAATTTCCAAGGCCCTGATGAGCTTTATAGAGATAAATACAACACGACAATACAACTGCACATCTGGATGGAGGTGTGTTACTGATTTTGATAAAGAGTATCAGAAAATGGATTGCAGCTGGTGGAACAAAACTTTTTGTGAATTTGGATGCTTAAATGGAGAATGCAAGCCTGCTCCAGTGATCAGAGACTGCTCTAGCTATGGTTCTGGTTTCTGGTGTGGGACTTATGAAGAATGGAAACTTGAATGCAACTCTATTGGGCAGAAATACGCTGCCAATTGTACAAGCGGAGATGGGATAGCTGGAGGGTATTGTATCAAATGCTTAAATTGTACAGATAGTGATGGTGGGAAGAATTATTATATAAAAGGAACTGCAACTGGAGGAGATTCAAATGGCTACTCTTCGTTAACTGATTCTTGTGCAGGAGGGCCAGGAGTAGATATCAGAACGCTTGCAGAGGCATATTGTTCTGGGAATACAATATTGAAAGAGAATTATATTTGTCCAAATGGCTGCAAAGATGGGGCTTGCATTGCAGGCCCACTGTGTGGCAATAACATAAAAGAAAGTGGTGAGGTATGTGATGGCAGCGATTTAGGAGGACAAAGCTGTGTTGGCCAGGGATTTAATTCTGGAACTTTATCATGTAACATTAATTGTTCTGGATTTGATACAATAGGGTGTGTAGTCAATCCCACCTGTAGTAAGTGTAGTGATTGTGACACACTATTTACCTCTTGCAGTTACCAGGAATGTAAACAAGACTGTGGGATAGGATGTTATTATAGGGGCGTTATTCCTTTATTGGAGGATTGCGTGGATTTAAGCTATGCATGCAGCAATCTGATTAAAGGCTGCAGTGACTATTCAAAAGAAGAATGCGGCAATAATCCATGTAAATTAATTAGTAACTGTAAATTAGTGGGAAGTGACTGTGTTGATATGGTTTGCACTACAAACTGCACTGGAAGACAATGCGGGGATAATGGATGCCAAGGAAGCTGTGGACAATGCCAGAGTGGATATAACTGCATTAATCATACTTGCATGATAATTCCTCCAATATGCGCAAATGATGTTGGGTGTGATTCTACAGGCGCTTTTTGCGAGGGAAATACTCCATATACATGTACTCTTGGAGGTGATGGATGCCTAGATAAAGTAAATGGAAAAGCTTGCTTGAGCAATAAAACGTGTATCAACGGAGTATGTTCTGGCGTAATTCCAGAATGCACTTCAGATATTCATTGTCCCGGTGGGCATTGTACTGGTGGCAGATGCAATTATGGAAATGGAAGAATTTTTTATCTTGATCCTATCTATGGCAGCACAGCTACTGGAAACGGCTCTAAAGAAGATCCTTGGGGTAGCTTACAATCAGTTATTGAAGCTGGTTATTTTAATTCGGGAATTATAGATGATGGAGATACTTTAAAGCTAATGTCGGGATATCATGGCGAATTAAATGGTGCCAAATTTCTTTCTACAAGAAAGAAGAATAGCGAATTTATATTTATTGAGTCGGATATCGGGGCAGATGTAAAAATGTCCAGATTAATGATTGAAAATTTTGAAAAATGGAAATTTAAAGGAATAAAATTCAGCCCCAGTTATGCCACCCCCTCTCTAGCTTATAGGAGGAATCCGCCAATAAATAGTTCGGTAGTTACTCCTTATATAGTGAGTACTGATTGGATGTCATCTTATATTATTTTTGAGAATTGCATTTTTCAGACAGTTGAAGATGATTCTAAATGGGATATAAACGATTGGACATTAACAAGTTGGGAATGCGACCAGGGGGGGTCTAATTGGGTTTTAAAGGATAATATTATAAAAAATGTTAGAAAAGGTTTAAGAGCCGGTGAAAACTCAACTGTCGAAAATAATCTGATTGATGGTTTTTCAGACGACGGTATGAGGGTTGGAGGAACAAATCTAGTGATTAGAAATAACACTGTAATTAATGGGTATGCAAATAATGCGGGGAATTATGATCCTAGTGGAAATTGGCACATGGATTTGCTTCAGATAGGCAAAGGGGATCAGGGGAGGAATATTACAATTGAAGGCAATTACCTAAATTGTGACCAAAATCAACAAAGGACACCAAGGACCGGTTGTCAAGGTATATTTATGCAGCCTGATGTGCTTTCAGGAAGAATCCAAAACAATGTCGTGGTAGCTAATAATGCAGTTCATGGAATCAGCCAGGATACAGGAACACAAGGCGGCCTAATAGTTTCTAATAATACTGTGATTCCTCCATATAATTACGGCGATTGGCCGAATATATATTTCAAACTTGCTGGAAATCTCCAAATAAAAAATAATATCGTTGAACTGATCGGCTATAATACAAGCTCGAATATTAGCCTGGAAAACAATTTTTTAATTAGATATATGAATCTACAAAAAATCTTCTATAACTATTCTAATAATGATTTTCACCCGGTTATGGCGAGTGATGTTTGTAATGGCTCAATTAATTCAAAAGGAGTTGCAGTTGGCGCTTTACCGTGCGTATGCACTACTGATTCAGAATGCGCACAAGTGTTTGGATCTGGAAGCACATGTAATCTAGAGACTAAAGAATGCAGTTAACATTTAAAACTAAAACAATAAATCAGAATGCCCTAAGGTGTAAAAATGAAAATAATTAATGTAGTATTAATCTTGCTTACACTTTGTACAATAATTAGCTGTATGCCCACAGAGGAAAAGTCTCAACTTTCAGAACTTCAAGTTACTGCATGTAATACTGCGAATCAAGCTGGAACATGTGATACAAAATTAGCTGAATTAGGTCTGGTAACTAAAGAACAATGCTGTCAATCTGTTGGAAAGTGTTGTTCTGTGGATTAAAATGAAAAATAAAATTATAATTGGATTATGCTTATCTTTCATATTCCTTAATTCAATACTTCTTGCTTCTGCAATGTCTGATGCAGAGGTAAAAAATATTCTTAAGAAGTCACTGTTCTTATACTTTAATAAACCATATAACACAACTTTAACCAATGCAGAGTACATAGACCTTTTGGTATTTTATCTGGAATCAGAGCATGGAGTTGAAATTGTTAATCTAAATAAGACTGGAATAAATAGCAAGCAATCCATTCAATCGATAATTTCCAAGGCATTGATGAGTTTCATAGAGATAAATAGAACTACACAGTACAATTGCACATCTGGATGGAGATGCATAACTGATTTTGAAAGATCTTATCAGAATATGTATTGCACATGGGGGGACAAAGAGTTTTGCCAGTATGGATGTTTAAATGGACAATGTAGATCTGCTCCTGTCATTAAGGATTGCTCTGGATATGGCGCAGGATTCTGGTGCGGGAGTTATGAGGATCTGCAGATTAAATGCCAATCAAAAGGGATTATTTATAACTCTACATGTGAAGTAAATAGTATTCTCAGAGGTTATTGCATAAAATGTATACAATGTAATGATAGCGATGGAGGAAAAGTATATAATGTTAAAGGAACGGCAACTGGAGGAGATTCAAACGGCTACTCTTCCTTAACTGATTTTTGCGCAGGAGATGCAGGAGCTGATATAAGAACGCTTGCAGAATCATATTGTTCCGGGAGTACAATATTAAGAGAGGATTATATTTGTCCAAATGGATGTAAAGATGGCGCTTGTGTTGAAGCTGGTGTGACATGCACAGATTCTGACGGCGGAAAGAACTACCTTGTTAAAGGGACATCTTCAGGTAAATTTTTTGGAAATACTGGAGATTACACAGATTATTGCAGTTTTTCTAATCCTGTGTGGTTGATAGAATATTTCTGCAGTAATGAATTAGTCAATATCACTGAATATCAATGCCCGGAGAGCTGTAGCAATGGGGCTTGCATTACAGGAACCTCAAATCATGGCCAAAGGTGTTTTAATCAGTCACAATGCAGCAGCGGATTATACTGCAAGCCAAGCGGCAGATATGGTGAGCAGGAAAAATATTGCTGCTATAATTATGAATGCGCAAGTGTTATGGGCGGTAGCAGCTGTGTTGGAGAGGGAGGAACTGACCAAAGGGATTATCCACCTCCTTCTGCAGTGTTAACCTGCAATAGTGGGCAATGGGTTGAAGCTTCTAAATGCGGAAATAACGTAAAGGATAGCGGTGAAGTTTGTGATGGCAGCGATTTAGCAGGACAAACCTGCGCTAGCAAGGGATTTACTTCTGGGAGTCTAGCATGTAATGCTAATTGCTCTGATTTTGACACAACAAATTGCGTAGTTAATCCTACATGCAATAAGTGTAGCGATTGTGATACAATATTAACCGCTTGTAGCTATCAAGAATGTAAACAAGATTGCAATCCAGGAACGGTATGCTATTATAGAGGAGTTATTCCTATATTAGAGGATTGCGTTGATTTGAGCTATGCTTGCAGTAATTTAATAAAAAGTTGCAGTGATTATTCCAAGGAGGAATGCGGCAATAATCCTTGCAAACTGATTAATAACTGTAAATTAGTTGGAAGTGATTGTGTTGAAGCGACTTGCACTCCAAACTGCGCTGGAAAACAATGCGGAGAGGATGGATGTGGAGGAAGCTGCGGGACTTGTGGAAGCGGGTATATTTGCCAGAATAGTCAGTGCCTCCAAGCTGTTAACAAAACATCTTCTATAACTCAATATGGAATAACATGGTATTTTGACAAGGAGTATGAGTATGGAACCTTTGCAAATGGGGATTACTGGGTATTGGGGCCTGTAACTATCATGAATATAAATCCTGGATGGAATGGACAAGGGAACGGTTCAATGATAAACCCAGTTACTTTAGGAGGGCAGGGGTTTGATTCTAGAGCATATTCATTTAATGATAATTTAAGAATAAAAGTCCCAATTTTTATTAATACTACTAAATATGGAATTCAATCAGTTATCTCTTCAATAAGTCTTGCAACTTGTGCAACTGGAGGAGCAGCAGAATGTTTAGATAGTGCTGCTGTGTTAACAGTTGTTAATTCTGTCCCTGCTGCTGGAAGTTTTAGGCCTTCTTATGTGAATGGCTCTAAAAAAATGTATAATATCAATCAAATTAAGTGGGATAATCTTCCAAATTATCCTCTTCCAAGCGACCCTTCTTTAATTACTTTCATAGATTCTTTAATAAGTAACGAACAAATGATAAAAAGGCCATGGATTGATTTTGGGCCAAAAGTAAGTGGAGCAACAATTCATCCAAGAAGCAATATGCCTCCTTATCCAAGAGACAGCTCTGTCGCAGTCTCAAATATGGCTATGTTAGTGATGCTAAATCATTCTCAAAGCACAAGAGAAATGCTGGTTTACAGGCTGATTCAATTAGGCATAGACTTGCATGAAATCTCTCTAAAAAATGGTGATGCTTTCAGAGCATATGGAGGATTTGGAAGCGGGAGAAAATGGCCTATTTTATTTGCAGGAATAATGTTGAATTATAGTGAAATGAAAAATCCTTCAGAATATATTCCAGGCTCAACAACTATTAGAAAATTCGGAGAAGATGGGCATACCTATTATGGACAGCCTACTACAGATTATCCTTTTGGGAAGCCATTATTTGGGCAGATATGCAGTTATAATAATGGAAATTTCTGCAATATGAGCGGGGATAAAGACTGTAGAGATCCTGCTGGGCTTTTAGACGGATGCCAATACTGGGACTGCTGTACTTCTCATACATGGGTAGGACAATCTCTTGCAGCACAACTAATGGGCGCTAAGACTCTTTGGAATTGGCCTGCTTTTTTTAGTTATGTTGATAGGTGGGTTCAAGAACAAAAAAGCGTAAAAAGTAGTTATTTTTGCTATGGGGGCGACCTTATCAAATATATGTGGGAAAATTATAGAAACGAATACCATGGAACAGGAAAGATAGTATCAGAAGCTCAAGCAAGAGCCCTTTATCAAGGAATCCGAAATACTATCAACACAGGCCCGTGTTCTAATGATTCCCAGATAAGGCAGATAATAAGCAGCACACGTTCGGGAGGCACTGCATATCTTCCAGAAGGGTGTTTTGAGGTAACAGGGACTATAGATGCCCCTTCAGGTGTAAATATTGTAGGAAAAGGAATAAATAAAACAATACTCTATAGAAATAGTGTAAGTTATCAAAATCAAAATCGCGACCTATTATTCATTACAAGCTCAAATAGGGTAAAGGTTTCAGGCATAGCTTTTGTTGGCACAGACAGGGCAGCAGATACAGGAATTGACAGTGGGGTAGACTTTTACCTCGCTAATAATTTTAGTGTCCATGACTGTTTGCTCAGCAATTTCGGGTTATCTGGAGTTTCTGCTGATAGAAGTTATGGGGTTATTTACAATTCTGTTTTCGTGGATAATTACAAGCCAGCTATAGCTGATATGGGCTATGGTGTTTTAGTTGATGGAGTTTGGGAAGAAGACATGCATCTTGGAACAGACCAGGCTGTTTTTGTTGAAGATTGTATTTTAGTTGGCTCGAGGCATGCTATTGCTTCAGCTCAAGGAGCTCACTATGTTTTCCGTTATAATATAATAGAAGGGAATGTTGTTTCGTCTTCTGTAGATACTCACGGAGCTTATTCAAGTTTACGTGGAACACGTGCAATTGAAGTTTACAATAATGTACTCAAAAATCCAGTTTATCGTAATCTTGGAATATATATTAGAGGAGGTGGAGGAGTTATATTTAACAATACTGTAAGTGGTTACTCTAATCCTATTGGACTTACATTAGAACCAATGGGTTCTGGAACCTCTTATCCTTGGCTAGACCAGGTCCAAGACCTTTGGATTTGGAATAATCATGATCTGGCAGGAAATTTGGTAACTCCAATTGTATCCAATGGCTTATCGCAGGAATATATACAAGAAGGAAGAGATTATTTCACCCAGGCAAAACCTGGGTATGTCCCTTATACTTATCCTCATCCGCTAAGGCAGTAGATCTTGCAGCAAACACAAATACAATACCCACAAGAAACTACTTCTCTTTCTTCTCAAATTTGGTCTTGTATAAAAGATATTTTTACAGGAAATACAGTTAAATCACTCTCAAAGCACAAGAGAAATGCTGGTTTACAGGCTGATTCAATTAGGCGTAGATTTGCATGAAATCTCCCTAAAAAATAATGATGCATTTAGGGCATATGGAGGATTTGGAAGCGGGAGAAAATGGCCTATTTTATTTGCAGGAATAATGTTGAATTATAGTGAAATGAAAAATCCTTCAGAATATATTCCAGGCTCAACAACTATTAGAAAATTCGGAGAAGATGGGCATACCTATTATGGACAGCCTACTACAGATTATCCTTTTGGGAAGCCATTATTTGGGCAGATATGCAGTTATAATAATGGAAATTTCTGCAATATGAGCGGAGATAAAGACTGTAGAGATCCTGCTGGGCTTTTAGACGGCTGCCAATATTTTGACTGCTGCACTTCTCATACCTGGGTTGGGCAATCTCTTGCTGCTAGATTAATGGGTGCTAAAGATATTTGGAATTGGCCTGCTTTTTTTGACTACGTTGATAGATGGGTAGAAGAACAAAAAAGCGTAAAAAGTAGTTATTTTTGCTATGGGGGCGACCTGATTAAGTATATGTGGGAAAATTATAGAAACTAATGCGGCAATGAAGATTGAAGCTTTAATGAATTTCTTAAGCTAAGATTTGAAAATATGGGTCAATATATAGAAAATTATTTATTCTAATTAGTTTTTTTCATTTTTATGAGGAGGATTACAGAAAAGGGGGCAATTGCCTTATTAAGAAAGTATTCTACAGATGGAGATTCATTTGATAAAGTGTTAAAACATGTAGAAACAGTTAGAAAGGTAGCGTTGAGGATAGCTGATGAGATTCCAGGTGTTAACATACAATTTATTTCTATTGGCAGTCTACTCCATGATATAGGAAGATTTGATTGCTGGAAGAAAGATGGAATAAAACACGGGATTAGAGGGGGTGAGATACTTAGAAAGGAGGGTCTGCCTGAATATGCCTTGGTTGCTGAAAGACATTTAGGCGCTGGCATTTCTAAAGAAGATATAAAAGAGCAGGGTTTAAATTTGCCTTTGAAGGATTATATGCCTGTCACAAAGGAAGAAAAAATAATCACCCATGCAGATAATTTAGTTGAGCAGGATAGAGAGATTTCACTTCATGAAGCTGTTGAAAGATACGATAAGGAGTTGGGCAGAAAGGCTGCAGATAAAATAAGAAACCTTGCCAAGGAAGTAGAAGGTATGAAATTTAGGTGAATTTTCCAACTACATACGCTGCTATCTCATTTAAAAATATTCTTACTCTTTGAAAAAAAGTGGGATTTTTAAGTTTAATCATAAAATCCTCTTTTGTTATGAGTCCTTCGTTATATGTTATAGCCAGATTAAATGTGTTTTCTATTCCGGTGAAATCCCTTCCAATTAGGTTAATGGCAATCCGATAATCATTTACTAGTTGGTTCAACTGCCATTTTTGCTTAAATCCCTTTTGCATTAGTATTATTTCTATATTTTTTGGCGTAGAGAATGATTTTTTTGAGAGCGTAAATGAGATACTGTAATTTTGGCCAAATTCCACTTCTCTAGGAAATTCTAGGTCCTTTATCTCAATACTAGGCTCATCCAAAACATCATATTCAAGATAGGTTGCTTTTGATATCTCATGATTTTTAGCTGTAAAAGCTGCTTTTTGCTTTCCTACCAGTGATGTGTCTAAGGCGAAGGCCATTTTGGCTGACTGGGAAATTCCAAGCTCTAATCCCTTGCAATAGTCCTTTAGGCATACATTAATATCCTCCAGAAAAACATTTCCAATGTTCTTTAGGGAGCAGATTGCGGTTGCTCTTTGGTTTTGTTCTATGGAATCATTTTCTAAGAAGCAGTTTAAATCAACTTCCCTGGAGTAAACCTTTTTTGTCTCATCCTTATTTTGCTCCATTATTGTGTCTATTTGGATGGATGAAAGAAGGAGACTGTCTCTTGAAACAGTAAATGATGTTATCGCAGATTCGTTTCTGGATGAATAGATAATTAAAGGAAATTCATAGATAAAATAATTATCCAGATTGGATAGCTTTACTTTCCAATAGACGGTCTTTTTTTCATTTGGCTTTAAAAGTATAGTCTGCATATTATTGCCAATTACTTCCAATTCGGGTGGTTTGGACAGGCTTAACTGGGTAGATAGATAAAAAGGTCGGAGATTTGTTAGAGTCAATATAACTAGGTTATATGAATCAAAACCAACAACTTTTTCAAGAATATCAGCACTTAGCTTAATGGATGGAGGAATATCCTTCATCTTCTCTATTATTGAGGCAGATATGTCCAGTTTTTTGGTTTTTATATCAATGTTTTTTCCAATCCATTGATAATTTGTAGCAGCCTGGTTTGAATCGATAGACTCGATTAGCTTTACATGGGTTGGATCCACGTATCCAAACTCTTCATAAGTAATATCAAATGGAACCCAACCATATCCTGGAAAATATACCTCTGCCCAAGCATGGGAGCCATATGGTTGAGAGAATTTATCTGATGTTGTGTAAGCAATCCCAGATATGAATTTTGCAGGGATTCCAACACTCCTGCACATAGCAATAAAAAGATTAGTGATTTCATCGCAAAGTCCATACTTGTTTGCCAAAACCCAGGATGCATTTTGATTTGCCTCTAATGTGGATGTAGTTATGCTATATTCGATATTGTCTTTAATCCAGTCTCCCAATGTTTCCACAACAACAAAAAGGTCATCCTCTCCCTGAGCTAGTTTTGATGATAACCTAATTATGTCCTTATTGTCAGAATCTATTTTTTCTGAAGGATTTGTATAGGACAATAATTCCTCTGGTACAATTAATGGAAAAGGAACTTTAGTTCTTACTCCTATGTATTGATTAGATGTTTTTATCATAGCAGTGGCTTTAAATGGCAAAATTCTTTCTCTTGGATTATTCCAAGTAAAATCTGCAACTCCATGTTGCACTATTGCGTCAGGTATAGTCTCGTAGCTCAACACTTTTTGATTAAAATAATCTTGGGGGAAAAAAGAGAGATTTGCCGTTACCTTTTCAAGGATATTATTTTCAGATGAAGGGATAATCTCTACTTCTGAAGATAAAGTAAGGTTTATTGTTAAACCTTCACTATTATAATAGGCAGAAACTAAGGGTATCATCAATAACAGAATAAAAAATGATAGATATTTTTTGCCCATCTGTCGATCAAGATTTTTTTAATTTATAAAGTTTTGTAAAAAGAAACGCCGCGGGTGCGCTGTTCAACTTCTTTATAAAGATTTAATACGCCTGCCCTCTTTTTCCTAACTTTTACCTTTGAGGTTATTTAATAATTTATAAATATGCTTAATTTTTGAAATTAACTATCAATCAGTCTGCAATCTTCTCCTGTAAAGCCGCACATGCCCATTCTTGGAGAATTTACAACTGGCAAGAAATAAGGCTCAACACATTTGTGCTTTTTTAAGCATTTATTGCATATAAATCCTTTTCCATCCCAGATACATTGAACGCAGACCTGAGTTGCTGGCTTTTTGCATATTTCACATTTTAAACCTAAAGGATCGTTTCTTGCAATTATATTTATCCCTTTATCACCCAATTTCTCTGTTATACACTCCAAGTCCAGATCTGTTGTTGTGCCAAAATCATATTCATAATGAAATTTTAATTTTAGCTTTAGAGTATCTTTTAGCTTTATATTCATGCTTTTCTCATCATAATCCATTTCTTCCTCATCTATGCAGTATCTTTGGTCGCTAATTGTAAAAGCGCTTAAATGGCCACAACATTCTAGCCATAAATCCCTTAGAAATTGGTCCAATTGCTTAAGTGTTTTCTTTGTTTCTATTTCAAAATAAATCCAGAAAGGACCTGCTTCTGCCTTGATTAAGAAGACTTTTTCTTTCCCTTTGTTTTTATCACAAGCAATTATATGCTTTTTTATTCCTGCTTGTGAAAATTCTTTGTTGCAGAGCCTGCATTTTCCTTTTGAGATTATTTCCTGCATTTTTACACATCCGGATATTCAAATTCATAAAGCTCCTGTTCAAATTCGCCTTTGGCATTCTCCAAGACATTAAAAACCAGAGGGCAGATTTCAGCATTAGAAAAAAATTGATGACATCTTGTTGTTACATCTTTATCAAGATTTGGGAAATTTTTACAATCATTCGGCCTTGCATCATATATTGAACATTTATCATCTTCCAAAAAATGACACGGCAGCTTGTTAAATACAGTATCCTTATCATCAGTTTTTGTATATTTGTCAATAAATTCCTCTTTGTTTATGTTAAGCTTTTCAGACGCTTTTTTGATATCTTCCTCATGTAGGACAGGAGTATTAACTTTGCAGCAGTTTCCGCATTTAGTGCAGTCTATCTTCTCAGAAACTTCTTTAACTATTTTATTGAATCTTTCAAAATCAAGCTCATCTGTTTTTAACCATTTCCAGAATATCATGTTTTCTTTTTCCTCTATTTTCATTATTTTCTTAATTTCATCAATATCAGTTTCATAAATCTGCGAATCTTCTGGAAAATATGTTTTATTGAAACAATCATCACACATACAATCATGCCAATCCTTATTATGGGCTGAAATCTGTTTATTGCATTCTTTGCAATTATAATTCATATCTTTATCGTGCCCTTTATGGATTGTTTTTTCTTTTTCTTTCATTTCTTCCTTGCCCATAGACTAAAAAAATGATCCCTTTGACCAGAATTTTTCTTTGCTCATTTTTATAAAACCAATAATTTTTGACCTTTTTCTTCTAAAAATGTCTCAAGCTCATTGTTATACCGTTCTTTATCTATCTTTTTTGCCTGGTTAAAATATCCTTTGTATTCTTGATTATCAAAAAAGCTAAATATTTTTCCTATCAAGAACATCATATCAAATGATTCGGTTTTTGCAATTTTATTTTCCTTTAATAATTCATACGCCCTATTAATCTTTTGGTTGCCAACAAGGCTTACTACTGATAGGAATACAAGCAAATCATAGATACTATCCCCTACATCCAAATAAGTATAAAATTCTTCTGGGACATATTCATAGTCTTTTTGTTCCTCCTGAACATCTTTTAAGTATGGAATTTCATTTGCCCTTTCAAGCATATCCTTGGCCATCGTAGTAAATAAAGGAATTTCAAATCCGCCCGTATCTTCTGAGAGGTTCTCCAAGTAGTGCACCATATCTGATAAAAATTTTTCTATTTGATCTGGCGTGTAACTATCTACCTTTTTAAGGAATAAATCAGATCCTTCTGCTTTCAAAGGGAATACATTCTCTTTTAAGAATTTTTTGCTGTGATTTATGATGTTTTCTCTTGATAAAGACACTTCGTTTTTTATGTCATTTTCAAACTCATTCTTACTACGCTCGGTTAGTTCAGCTAGAGATTGCATCACATTTCCCTTATCTTTCGCTATAAAAGCAGCAAATCCTTTTATTAAGCTCTTTTCAGATAGTAAGTCCAGTTGAAGAATGTAATTAGTATCTAATATTGTTTCGTTTAGATCTTCTGCAATTGATAAGTAGTATTCTGCCATCTCCGCAAATTTCTCCGTATTATTAGTGAGCTCTAAAAAATTTGTTAGAAAGTCATCTACGCCCATATTGAATTTCTCAAAAAATATCCTGTTCATCTTCATTATTTCCTTATCCTGCTTCAAAAAAGCGCTTCTTTTGTTTTTGTAATTTTTTATTTCATCTAAACTATGTTTTTTGCTGAAATCAAAAATGCTGTCTATATGTGATTTTCTCTCATCTAGCTTATCTTTCAACAGATTTATCGTGAATAATTCTGGAATCAGTTCAGCTACCTCTCTCTCAAATATGCCCCCTATTATTGAGAACTTTCCTTTATGATTTGGGTTTTTTACTAACCTTGCATTAAGGTTAAATTTTAATGCATCAAGCGCTGTTGAGCTTACTATAACTTTAGATTTGTTATTATCTAACTCATGAAAATAAAAATAATAAAGTTCTTTTCCTTTTGTATCGAATTCATTAATCTTTTCTTTTTTATCAAATTTTAGGTTGAACCTGCCCGATTCTCTTATTAAATCAAACTCATTTTTTTCGTCTTCATTAAGGTTAGGGTAAAGATTCTCATGCAGGAAATTGATTAACAACTTACCATTATGGATATAATTAAAAAGAGCAAGTTCAGCAGCTAGGTCATTCATCATCTCGTTGCTTTCTATCTTGTCTAACAAAGGACTTATTATTTCTTCAGTGTGCTCAAACACATCATCAACTATGCCTATTTCTTCCAAATATTCAAATATGCTATTGTATACATCTAAGTAAACCATTTTATCTCACTTACACATAAACTATTAGTTTATCTGACGTTTGATTAAACCCATTATCCATATTATCCCTCATTGATTATATTTTTTATTTTAGTAACAAAAAGATTTGATTTTATCCTTAAGGATTCTGCTTCCTCTCTGTTGAATCTTATTTTCGTTGAGTATGTAGCATCTTCCCTTTTATTTTTCGATTCCACATAAAACAGAACATCCTGATAATCAAGAAGAGAGGACAAAATCTCAATATCTTCTTTAGTCAAGCAGCTTTTGTAAAATTCTTTGATAAGCACACATAGTGTCGCAAGGTGGTTTTTTGAAGAATATCCTTTTGTCATTATCAGTGCTAAAGCTGCGTGATAACAAGCATAATAGCAGCCTGTTACTGACCAGTCAATAAAGCCAAGCCTAATATTTTCATGGATAAACCTCAAATTATGCTCTGCTTTCTCTATATGTCCTTCTATTTCATTTTGGTCAAGATTTTGCTTTAGAAGTATCTTTTTTGACAGAAATTCTTTTAGCTTGCTATCCAACAATAGTTTGTCTTCAATAAGCTTTTTTAGGTCATACTCTTTCATTCTTCAGCACCCAATAATAATAGAGGTGGTTTAGTAACGGATAACCGCTTTCTAATGCAGACTGCACTACCTTATCCTGCTTTAGCTTAAGCTCTTTCTTGAATTCTTCATAAGTAATCTGGAATGTGCTTATTTTTATGCCGTTAAGCGCATCCGCTTCTTTTTCTGCATTTTTTGTGTCAATCTTTTTATAGGTTATCAAGAGTATATCAATATCTGAATTTTCTGTATAGCTTTCTTTTGCTGTTGAGCCAAATACCACTGCAAAAACTGGGGGAGAGGGCAAAGAATTTATATAAGTCATTATTGCGCTCTTTCTCATGAGAGGCAGCTTTTCGACCTTCTCAACATCAAATAGGGCAAGGAGAGCATATACTTCCTGATTGTGCCGAAGCATATATTTCTTGAGGTTTCCATCCTTTTCTGATTTTAGGATCTTCTTTTTTTCTAGCTCATTTAAGTAACGGTATATGCTTTGGCCATGCATGCCCGTTTTTCTTGCCATTTCCCTGAGATGAATTTTATTATTTTTTCCTACATAGAACTCTTTTAGAATCTTATAAACACCTGGTTTTAATACTGTTGTCATTTTGTTAATAAACGTTGTAAATATGTTAACATTTAAATAGTTTACTATTTTGAATTTTCTTATTTGATATAGCTGTCGATAGGTGGGCTTAATAATTATTTTTAAAAGAATGACGCCGCGGGTGAGAGATTCATTGCCGTTTGGCAAATTTGAACTCACGTGCCCTTTCGGACAGAGGATCTTTGTAAGCCATTGTAGGTTTCATAGAAACAATGTTTCTAGCAATCCTCCGCAATGGCCAGGCTATGCGACCGCGGCAAGTAAAGTGTTTTCAGTCTGTATTTAAAGGTTTTGCCAAAAAATGCCGGAATTTTTATTAAGGTTTATAAATAAATATGAATTCTTATTGTAGATATAGTTAGCTAATATATTGCAGTTTTGGAGGGAATCATGAGTTTAGCAAACAAGGCATACGAGCTATATGACCAAGGGAAATACCAAGAAGCCCTAGCTACGCTAGATAGAATAATTGAGAGCGAGCCCAAGAACTGCGATTTAGAATTCAACAGAATCTTAATCTTGTCTAAGTGTGTTGACCCAAAAGAGGAGCTTAGAGAGCTGGAAGCATTTTGTGAGTCTTGGCCAGATGAGAAGGAGGCTCAAGTAGAGTTGGCGACTAGTTTACTAAAACTTGGCAACTATACAAGGGCGGAACAAGTTCTTCAAGATATCGATAAGGATTATGAACCTGGGATTTGCGCCTACGTTATGTTATTGGTAGACCGAAGAAGGTATGAGGAAGCAAAAGACCTATTTGACGAGTCAACAGACGAGTTTGGTTTATGCAATCTTTGCGCATATAATATCGGGGTAGGATATAGTAATCAAAAACAATATGGGAAAGCTATACTCGTGTTTGAAAAGTTAAGCGAACTTGAATATGATGCTCCAGATTTGATTTTAAGTCTTGGAAGGTTATACTGGATGAATTCGCAGTTTAACAAAGCAATAGAGTGTTACACTTCACGTAGAGGGGAATGCCATACCAGTACATGGGAGTATTTATTGGACTTAGGGGTTTTGCTAATGGGCAGGGGGCAATTAGGAGATGCAAAAAATAAGCTAATCGCAGCAAGAGAATTAATGACAACATGGTGGGAACCCCATTTTTATTTAGGGGAAATTGCTTTAAAGGAAGGAGATTATAGTACGGCAGCAGAGTGTTATGAGAGTGCACAAAAATTGAATTTAAATGGTGGTTTAGTGCAAAAAAGATTAATACAAGTCAGAAAGATGAGTAAAGGTCTAATTAACAGAATCAGAAGCCATGAACCAATAACTTTCCAGAGGGTAGCACCCAGCCTCATAAATCTTGGAGACAATAGGTATTATATTCCGATAAGTCTTTTACGTCGGATTCCTGACTGGAGAAATTAGCAATACTTTTATAAAGGATTATGGATTTTCTCGATTCATAGCGGAGTAGGGCAGGGTTTTAGGCTTTTATGCTTAAACGTCCAATCTGGAGTGCCCGATGGGCTCATAGGGTTATGTGCCTTGGACACCCATAGGTCATTGGTTCAAATCCAATCTCCGCTATTTTTTATCATAATAATTCTGAAAGATTTAAAAAGAAAAATGGATTAATGTTATTTATCGGGCCTATAGTCTAGTGGCTATGATGTTGCCCTCACATGGCAAAGGTCGCCGGTTCGAGTCCGGCTAGGCCCATTTATTTGATGATTTCAGGAAACTGTTTTAAGGAGATTATTAATAATTTAGCAAAAAATGCACTAAAATTGGCATTGCAATGATTAAGTTAGGTTATAGAGATGCCAAAATGTTATCCCATAAATCATACTTTTAATCTGGATAATGTCTAAGGTTTTGTGTCTACATTATTGAATGATAACATTTTTATATACGACCAAATTCTGGGGTGTTGAACAAATAAAATAGAATTTTTTTCTTAAGTTTCTTTCTTGTTACATATTATTCATTCATAGCTGTCGCTAGGTCTTTGCATATTGACAAATTTTATCGTAAGCCCAGAACTTTCTTT
>Ga0315282_10002482_pt1 | contig 33862 bp, 30 predicted proteins | sample YL17G07_20_MG_FD_203693 | JGI IMG/M metagenome (GOLD analysis project Ga0315282, IMG submission 203693) | Sediment microbial communities from Yellowstone Lake, YNP, Wyoming, USA - YL17G07_20 | ecosystem: Environmental > Aquatic > Freshwater > Lake > Sediment | place: USA: Wyoming | collected...
CGCTATTACAAGCAGCCGAAGAAGGTGCCATGAGATACGCGATAATTGGTGCCGCCATTCGGCAAGTTAAAAATGCTGCCGGCACTAACGCAGGATAAACAAAGGTTGAACATTACGATTAAATGTTCAGAAGGTCACAAACTGGCTTTTTGTTGGTCTATGCTGACTTACTAACAACCACGACTCCTATTTTGCCTGTCTCCCTTGACGGGATAGCATACATGCCATACTATTCGCTGTAGGGGAGTAACTAGGAGAAAAAAATGAGGCTGGGCATAGCCTTACTAGTGATAGGGGTCGCAATGTTAATCATATCAATTCCATTCTCGATATTGGGTATCATTGCCGGTGTCACTCAATTGACGCAAGGTAATCTTTCTGGAGGAGGTTTAGCTTATTTCGGAATCTTTGGCGTCATTGTTGGATTGGTGATGACAGCAATCGGTGCTATCAGGGTCTTCAAGGAGTAAGCTTACTGTTTTTACTGACCTGCAGTTGTCTTCAATGTTGTTAAATATCGCCTCTTTAACCGCAAATGCCTTAGCTAGTCACCTAATTACCCAAAGTGATATAATCACGCAAGGAAAAACGTAATGCCTAGATTAGATAAAGCCCTATCCATATCTTTAGTGGTAGCTATCCTAGCCGCTTTAGGAGGTATCGTTTATTTTGTAACTACTCCTCAGCCAAGCGAAAAATTTAGCGAATTCTATATCCTCGGCCCTCAAGGCAAGGCTGAGAATTACCCGCAGAAAGTCATAGTGGGTGATAGTGTAGATGTAATCATAGGCGTGGTCAATCATGAATATCAGCCAGTAACTTACTGCATGGAGATAACTATAAATGGTGTCAGAAATAAAGAGGTAGACATCGGCACCTTAGCTCATGAGCAGAAATGGGAGCAGGAAATTAGCTTTGTCGCTCAAACACCGGGCGATAAACAGAAGGTGGAGTTCTGGCTATATAAGGATAACGGGGTTGAGCCCTATCTTAAAGACCCGCTGCGGCTGTATATTGACGTCAGACCGCCAGATTGACAAAGTGACCAGGCGACATTAAAGTTTATGTTAAATAAAAGCAGCAAGGTATTATGAATATTCTTTTTGTACATGAGGTAGAGTGGATAAAGAAGGTTGTTTTTGAAATGCATAACCTTGCGGAGGGCTTATCACTGTTGGGTCACCAGGTTTATGCTGTTGATTACGGGAACAGGTGGAGTAGGACTAATCCTCTCGATTTCGGAAGCTTTAGAACGACGGAGATCAAAAGCCTAGCTCGGGCTTATGTCGGGGCATCTGTATGTTTGAGGAGGCCCGGTTTCATCAAGATTCCTGGCTTAAGCCGCTTATCTGCCGCTTTTACCCACTATTTGGAAATTCAGAAAACCATAAGAGAAAAGAATATTGATACCATCGTGCTTTTCTCTGCCCCTACGAATGGGCTACAGGCTATTCATTTAGCCAAGAAATTTGGAATTCCGGTAGTGTTCCGGTCAATAGATATACTGAACCAGCTCGTACCATATCCCCTCTTGCGCCTGCCAACTAGGATTTTTGAGAGGAAGGTTTATTCCAGCGTGGATATGATTCTGACAATTACCCCCAAGCTCTCCAGCTATGTAATCAAGATGGGCGCTAATCCAGATAGGGTGAAACTGCTTCCGGTGTTAGTGGATACGGCTCTATTCCACCCCTCACCCGACCCTATTAAGCTCCGCCGAAAATGGGGATACGCTGAAAGGGACAAGATTATTGTTTTTATTGGCACTTTATCTGAATTCAGTGGCCTTGATGCCCTTATCGGCAAATTTTCTGAGGTTATAGAACAAGTCCCGGAGGCAAAATTACTTATTGTAGGTGATGGTCCTCAACGCCCGAAGTTGGAAGCAATTATCACCGAAACGGGCTTGAGGAAGCAGGTCACCATAACCGGGCTTCAATCTTACAGCACTATGCCGCAATACATAAACCTGGCGGCTATATGTATCGCTCCCTTCCGTCCCACCGGCGCCACCAGGGACATATTTCCCAGCAAAATAGTGCAGTATCTTGCCTGCGGGAAGGTGGTACTGGCGACACCGCTTCCCGGTACGCTAGCCCTAATCTCCGGCGAGCAGCAAGGGGTGGTATACACCGACGGCGCGTCTGAGATGGTGAAGGAGATACTCTCCCTACTCAGGTCGGCTGAGCGCCGGCGCCGTCTGGGAAGCGCTGGCTTAAACTATGCGAGGAAGGTACACGGTCATGACGTTATAATCCGTCAGCTTGAGGCAAGGCTGCGGGAGGCTATCAAGAAAAAACAAAACGGAAAATTGTCTAGACGAATATAAGAGAAACGGGGGGTTCTATGATAAAAAATGCGCGGATACTTGTAACCGGTGGTGCTGGGTTTATCGGTTCGAATCTTGCAGATGGGCTCTGTTCCGATAATGAGGTAATTGTATTGGATAACCTGACCTCAGGCTCACTGTCAAATTTAGAACAAAGCAAAGGTCACATCACCTTCATAAAAGGAGACATTCTAGATAAACCAGTGATAGAAAAGGTAGTAGCTGACGTGGAATTTGTCTTTCACCTGGCAGCGAATGTAGGGAATATTAAGTCAATCGAAGACCCCTATTTTGATATGGAAGTGAATATAAGGGGAACGTTAAACCTTCTGGAAGCGTGTTTAAACTCAAATGTCAGAAAATTCGTTTACTCATCTTCGGCGGCGGTATACGGGGATGCTAAATACCTCCCTATTGATGAAAGACACTCCCTAAACCCAGAATCCCCATATGCAGTAAGCAAACTAGCAGCCGAGAAATACTGTTTTGCCTTTCATAAGGTCTATGGTTTCCCAGTAGTGGCATTGAGATACTTTAACGTGTATGGTCCGAGACAGGGAAGCAGCCAATATGCCAACGTTATCCCAATTTTCTTTCGTAAGATCAGAGATGGGGGACCCCTTACTATCTTTGGGGACGGCAAGCAAACCAGGGATTTTGTCAATGTGAAGGATGTGGTAGCTGCCAATATTTTGGCAGCCGAGACCGAGGAGAGGTTCGGCGTATTCAATATCGCAAGCGGCAAGTCTACCACAGTGAATGAATTAGCTGACCATGTCATTGGTATTATGAACTGTGAAACTGAACGAGTCTATGCTCCACCCCGGAAAGGAGAAGTGTTGCATAGCCTGGCAGACATCAGTAAGGCGAAAATGTCTCTGGGATTCGAGCCAACAGTGAGCATTACAGATGGTCTACGGGAGTATTCTGAGTATTTAAAAGCACATTAGTCACTGTTTGAATCGAATGGAGGCTATCGGTGAGAGTCTTAATCTTGGGCGTTACTGGAATGTTAGGGCATAAGCTATATCAAGTATTATCAACAATGTTTGATGTAGCTGCCACACTTAGAAGTGATTATAGCAACGTCAGTAGATACCATTTCTTCCGTGAACATGATATAATCCCTAATGTCAATGCTCTGAGAATCTCTCGAATAGAGGAGGTAATCGGGGAAATTAACCCCCGTGTGTTAATTAACTGCATAGGGATAATAAAATCGGTGGGGGAAGCACAAGATAAGCTAGTCAATATCTGGATAAATGCACTGTTTCCCCATCAGCTATATGAAATCTGCAAAAGAAGAGGAATACGATTGATTCATATTAGCACGGATTGCGTATTCTCTGGTAAAAAGGGAAATTACCGAGAAGACGATCCCTCCGATGCAGAGGACATCTACGGAAAGACCAAATACCTTGGTGAGGTAGGTGGAGGAGGGGCATTGACTATAAGGACTTCGCTTATCGGCAGGGAACTGTCAACTACGAACAACCTAGTGGAATGGTTTCAATCCCACCAGGGAAGCAAAGTCAACGGTTTTACCAATGCCATATTTAGTGGCTTCCCCACCGTTTATTTCGCCCAAATTATTGCTAACATAATTGCCAAAGAACAGAATCTGAGCGGCGTCTATCACATCTCCTCCGAACCAATTAGTAAATTCAAACTGCTTAGCCTTATACGGGATAAGATGAGGCTCAATATTGAGATTGAAGAATATCCTGATTTCTACTGTGATAGAAGTCTAGATTCAACACTCTATCGAAACAAGACCGGGTTTAAGCCGCTCTCTTGGGAGGAAATGATTGATGAATTTGTCCAGGATGCCCAACAGTACCAGCAATGGAGGTAGAATGATTTTCCAAGACAAAACAATTTTGATTACTGGTGGCACCGGGTCGTTGGGTAAGAATCTGGTACGTCGAATAATGACTGGTAACTGGGGCATGCCTAAGAAGGTTATCATTTTCTCCCGAGACGAAGACAAGCAGTATCTGATGAGGCTAGAGTGGAAAAATGTGAAGGTAGCCACTGATGAAGTGGTTTATCATAATGCTGAAGAGATATTGGATTTTCGCATTGGCGATATTAGGGACTACGAGTCTGTGATCAGAAACATCAAGGAAGCTGAGATAGTAATACATGCTGCAGCACTTAAGCAAATCCCAGTTTGTGAATATTTCCCCTATGAATCAGTAAAGACAAATCTTTTAGGAGTACAAAATATTATCCGCGCCATTAGGGAAAATGCAAATGAAGTTGGCACAGTCGTCGCTATTTCCACTGATAAAGCTTGTAAGCCAATCAATGTATACGGCATGTGCAAAGCAATTCAGGAAAGATTAGTAGTAGAGGCAAACCTCAGGTGCCCGGATACTAGATTTATTTGTGCCAGATATGGCAATGTGGTAGCATCGAGAGGCTCAGTTATTCTCCTCTTCCAAGAGCAGATAAAAAATGGTGGACCGGTCACTATTACTGTGAGGGAGATGACGAGGTTCTTGCTAACTCTGGATACGGCTTGTGACATTATCTTTGATGCAATTCAGCTCGGCAGAGCCGGTGATATCTATGTTCCAGATCTACCTGCCACTAGAATCGTGGATTTGGCAGAAGTAATGATTGGAGGGAGGAAGATAGATATTCAATTCACCGGGATTCGACCGGGTGAAAAAATTCATGAGATACTAATTTCTGAAGAGGAGATACCGAGAATGATTAAAAGAGGTGATTACTATATAATTCGCCCAGTTCTACCGGAAATGAGGGGGGACGAAATTGCCAGACCCGTGCTGACCAAAGAGCTTTCTTCTGCCGACCGAGTAATGAGTAAAAGCGAGTTAAGGAGCTTTTTACAGAATGAAGGACTGTTAGACGTTTGAGGTGAAAATGAAAGTTATGACTATATTGGGCACTAGGCCCGAGATTATTAGGTTAAGCTTAATTATCGAAAAATTGGACAGATATTGCAACCATGTTGTGGTTCATACTGGGCAGAACTTCGATGATAATCTTAGTTCAATTTTTTTTACTGATTTGGGCTTGAGACAACCAGACTATTATCTGGGAGTAAGAGCCAATACTTTCGGCGAACAGATAGGGAAAATAATTACCGAAACCGAGAAAGTTATCCTGAGTGAAAAACCTGAGAGGATACTCATCCTAGGTGACACTAACAGTGGGCTGGCAAGCATTGTTGCTGAAAGAATGGAAATACCCGTTTTCCATATGGAGGCAGGAAATCGTTGCTTCGATCGCCGCGTTCCTGAGGAGGTTAATAGAAAGATTATTGACCATTGTAGTACCATACTTCTCCCCTATGTTTATAGGAGCAAAGAGAATTTGCTTAATGAGGGGATCAGCAATGAGGCAATTTACGTTATAGGAAACCCCATATATGAGGTCATCAAGCACTACTCAAAGCAAATTGAGAGTAGCAAAATACTGAGCAAATTGGCGGTGCAACCGCAGAAATATTTCCTGGTGACCATGCACCGGGCAGAGAATGTTGATGATGAAGATAGGCTTAAAAGCATTCTTCTTGGTCTGGACAAGATAAGTAAACAATACAAATCTCCTACTATCTGCAGCCTGCACCCAAGAACAAGGAGCAAAATAGAGCAGTTCAATTTAAAGATAGACAACAAAGCCAACATCTTCTCGGCGCCGTTTGGTTTTTTTGACTTTGTTGCTTTGGAAAAGAATGCGTTATGTGTCATTACTGATAGCGGAACGGTTCAGGAAGAGTGTTGCATCCTTGGGCTACCCAACATCACCATCAGGGATGTGACCGAAAGACCAGAAACAATTGAAAGTGGTAGCAATATGTTAGCCAGCATTTCGCCAGACTTGATGTTAAGGGCTGTTGAGGTTGCATTGACTGAAAAGCATCATTGGGAACCTCCAGCAGGATATCTAGATAGCAATGTCTCATCAAAAGTGGTCAAGATCATCTTGGGCTATCTTCGAAATACAGGCGATGAATTAGTGTAGAGGCTAGGACAATATTTTATTTTGGGCAATGCTTCCTTCGAAAGTGAGAGATTATTGACCCCGCCTAGCGATTGGGAAATTAAAAAGTGCCTGATGCTTTCCATTAGCTTGTTATTAGCCATGCTTGGGCTCATCGGGCTGGCTAGTTTGGGTTTTGACATCTCAGGCTTGAGGCAGATTGTTGGCTTCCTCTTCCTCACCTTCGTCCCCGGTATCCTTATCCTCAGAATCCTCAAAATCCATAATGTAGGCATAATAGAAAGCCTGCTCTATTCAGCGGGGCTCAGCCTTGCCTTTGTTATGGCAACCGGCGTGGTGGCAAACCTCGCTATGCCACCTCTAGGAATCTCTCGCCCCATTACCCTAGCACCCTTGCTAGCTACTTTCACTATCTTTTTTTTGATATTATGCTTCCTAGCCTATGTTCGTGATAAGAACTTCCGCCCAGCTAATCTTTCACACAAGGACAGCCAAGAATTTGCCAAGCCAGGTTTTGGCTCTAACCTTAGCCCCTTTTTACTAGCTATCTTGCTACCTCTTCTTGTTATCTTGGGCACCAGTTTGGTCAACTCCTATCAAAATAATATCCTTCTCTTTGCCTTTATCTTTATCGTTATAGTTATTATCGGCTTAGTTGCCTTCAATAAGTTTATCCCGCCCCGTGTTTACCCTTTCATGATACTGACGATGGCCATTGCACTCATATACCAGACCACCCTTATATCGAGTAACCTAGTAGGCAGTGATATTCATTGGGAGTATTATTTGAGCAACCTAATAGTAAAAAATGGCTTCTGGGATGCCACTACTCCTATCGCTGTAAACTCCTGCTTGAGTATTGTCATGCTGGCACCTATCTACTCACTCCTGCTTAACATGGACCCTGTCTGGCTTCTCAAGATAATTTACCCCCTTTTCTTTGCCCTAATGCCCCTAGCACTTTTCCATATCTTTCGTCTTCAAATCAAACCCCGGTATGCCTTCCTTGCCGTTTTTTTCTTTATTGCCATGCCTATGTTCTTTATGGATATGGCTCAGTTGGCTAGACAGCAAGTCTCCGAGCTGTTCTTCGTCTTGGTGATATTGCTGCTGGTAGACCGCAAGTTAACGCTGATACAGAGGACTATTTTAGTCCTTGTCTTTGGTTTTGGCGTAGTGGTGTCTCACTATGGGATGGGGACTGGCTATGTTATCGGTTATCTGATTTTTGGCGCACTGGTGCTTATCATCATTAAAAGTCGTCCCGGTCAAATTATATGGCAGTGGCTAATAGGAAAGCACAACGCTCTGCCTGCCGATTTAACCTCAGCCGGAGCTTTCAATAAGAGAGCCTTAGCTATCATTGTTGGTGGAAGCCTAGTTTTCATGGTTGTTTACTATAGTGTTGTTGCCGCAGGAACAGCCCGTGGCTACCTTGTTGCTACTAACATTGCCCAAAGCACGACGGAACAAGTGACTCACGGTATTACCACACCACCAACTGAGACACCACCAACAGTAAAGCTGCCCAGTTTCATTCAAAATATAACCGCCAGGTTTCCAATGCTAGACCCCTTACTGAAAGAGCCTTTGACCCAGACCGCCTTAGGTCTTGACTTCCCTTTAGCCTCTCCAGGAGGAAAAGCCTGGCGTATCTTTCAGTACCTAGTGGAACTCTGCCTTATTGTGGGCTTCGTCAGACTCATTTTCCGCCCCAAGAGATTGGGATTTGAATTCAAAGCCGAGTATCTGTCACTGATCATAATAAGTGTCCTGATTTTGTTAGGTGTCTTTGTCCTGCCCACAGTGGGCTGGGGTATGGGTACCTCGCGGGTTTGGCAAATCACTCTACTCCTTATGGCACCTCTGTTTATTTTCGGTGGGGAGGTCATTGGGCATGGTATAGCGCAGTTAGCCAGAGTATTCCGAAGGGGCTTTGCCTCATTGCAATTAAACCTTGAAAATCCAGTCTTTTTGCAATTTCTTGTTCTTGTTGTATTAATACCCTATTTTATCTTCAACAGTGGGGTTGTCTTCGAGCTTAGCCGAAGTCAGACCACTTATTTCATCAATATGCCCTATTCCATCGCCCTGTCCAGCTACAGAGTAGATGTGAGCACCGTTTTTACCAAGCAAGACGTTGCTGCCGCTGACTGGCTTTCCGGAGTAGCTGAAGAAGACTACCCTGCCTATGTTGACTATCACAGCGCTAAGTTGCTTGGCGCAAGAGGTTTCCTCAATGAGGTGTACCACTTCCCCCATGATATCAAAGACAAGGAGTTATTCTCACCGAGCTACCTCTATTTAAGAACTTGGAATACTGAAAAAAGGATGCTGACCTTCGGGACAACTTATGCAGCCAGACAAAGCATCAGTCTTGCTGATTTACCTTGGCTTGCCTCGAAGATAGATGAAAGCAGCAAAATCTATGATAATGGCAAAGCACAGATATTGCTACACTAAGACAAGCTTCCTACCAACCAAGCAATTTTAATATGGCGGGACAGTCAACATGGCAATTGTCCCAAAATCACAATCCTTGGCTATTTCTTGAGACGCTGGGCTCATTATTTTACATTGTCTGGTATAATATGTTTTATGCTCGTTGAACAGGTAGGCTCTTATAAAAAATATGCCAAAGATACCATACTGGCAGCTATTGCCAACCTAGCCTTAACTTTAAGGTGGCTTATTCTGCTGACGATATTGTCTAAGGCCCTTGGCACTGAGGGCTATGGCATCTGGTTTCAGATTCAGGTTACTATCCCTTTGTTAGTGCTTTTTTCTACGATGTCACTAGGCCCTGCCATGACTAGATTTCTGGCAGGCGAGACCAATAAGAGCAAGATAAGCACTGGTTTTTTCTCCTATCTAATCTTGACCTTATTGACCTCAATTCTATTCTCTGCCCTGATGTTTGTTTTTGCTGAGCCCTTTGCCAATGCTGTATTCGGTGGTGCTGGAGCAGTCCCTTTCGTTAAGCTCGCCGCCTTTTTGGTTCTGTTAACTGCCATTGACGGGGTGGTAACTGACTATTTTGTAACTCTCAGGCAAATAGGCAAGTATTCAATTTTTCTTTTTGGTCAAGCAATTGGCGAAATAGCCCTAGTTGCCTATCTAGTATTTTCTGGCTTTGGATTATATGGAGCAATCGCCGCTCTTCTAATTACCAGAGCCCTTCTATTCATTACTGGATTTTCGGTGGTCAAACCTCAAATTAGGTTTTCTGCACCCAGCTTTTCGGTAATAAAGCCCTACCTGTCATTTAGTTTGCCATTAGTTTTCATTAGCCTTTGTTGGTGGATTTATAATTTAAGCGACCGCTATATTATCGGCATTTTCTTGGGTGCTGAGGCAATTGGTATTTATTCAGCAGCTTATGTTTTGGCAACAGTAGGGGAGCTTTTCTATTCGCCATTAACAGTTGTTCTATTTCCAGCCATAACCTATTTCTATGAAAATGATAAAATTCAAGAGGTCAAGACACATCTGAAATATTCTCTTAAGTTTTATTTGATGCTTGCTATCCCTGTTGCCTTTGGGGCATCAATCCTTGCTAAATCTCTACTAGCCACATTAACATCCTTTGAGTTTATTGCTGGCTCTTCCATAATCCCGGTTGTCGCCATAGCCACACTTTTATTTCACTCTAGCTCAATCATTATGAGAGTTCCTATGCTGTTTAAGAGGACAAAGGTGATAGGTCTAATAGATGGTGCTTGTGCTGCTATTAGTGTGGGTATGAACGTAATTTTAGTGCCGCTTATAGGGATTCTAGGGGCAGCCATCTCTGCTCTAGTCGTGTTTATGCTCCGTCTCATTGCAATTAGCATTATCAGCTTTAAACAATTATCCTTTGATGTCAACCCGAAGTTTATCGCTAAGGCAGTAATATCATCGCTCGTCATGGGTGCTGCCATCTGGTGGCTGAATCCAATTGGCACTGTCAATATACTACTCTCTATTATAGCGGGCTCCATCATATACTTTCTGGTTTTAGTACTACTAAGAGGCTTTACTAGGCAGGAATATAGCTTTTTAAGGGCTATTTTAAGAGGCGTAAAAGGCTAGGAAATAATGGCTTGCCTTAAGCTTAATACCTAGGCTATAATGATTGCCAATTAGGGTGTCTTTGGTCTATATATAAGGGCTAGGCCTAACGATGTTTCGAGGCAAGAAAATAACGGTACAGGAGGGAAAGAAGAGAGACTTCCTCAAAATTGTTATTGACTTGGATGGAACGATTCTTGAGGAAAAAACGGTGAAGAAAAGACATAAAGCAACACCATTACCTGGAGCTATAGAAGCTGTCAATAAGTTGTATGAAATGGGCCATGTCATTATTGTTTATAGTGCCAGACCTGAGAGTGATTTAGAGCTTACTTTACAGCAACTTGACAAATACGGGATAAAATACCACCGTTTAGTACTAGGTAAACCTACAGGAGACATTTTCATAGATGATAGGGCTTTCATCTTCAGCGGTTGGACTAAGAATTGGCGCAATTTAACCAAGCTAATAAATGACAAAATGAAGCAGCCCTTTGAGGATAAAACTAATTGCGAAAAGTAACAATTTTAGTGTCGGCAGCTGGTTCTACAAATGGCGTTAATGTTATCAAGGCATTACGGTTGCAGAGCGAATACGATGCGAAGATAATTGGTATTGACTCAGATATTTATGCTTCAGGTCTTTATCTCGCTGACCAGCATGAAATTGTGCCCAGGGTCTCTGAAGCTACCTTTAAAGATCGTCTTCTCCAAATCTGTGAGAAATACGATGTTAACATACTAATACCATCCCACTCAGTTGAACTCCGCTTTTACAGCTCAAACCAGAAATACCTAAATGAAATAGGGGTAAAAACAATGATACCCTCTATAGAAAGTTTAGAGATATGTGACGACAAAATGAAGTTGGCAAACTTCTTTCGTGAGTCTGGTGTCAATTGCCCCAAAAGTTACGATGCGAATAGCGCGAGCAGTATTTCTGAAGCTCACTTTCCATTATTCATTAAATCGCGCTTCGGCTCAGGTTCTTCTTATGCTCGTAAAATAAACAATCGTGATGAGCTAAACTTTTATCTAGAGAAAACCCCGGCTCCTATTATCCAAGAATATATTGATGGAGGGGAGTATACAGTCAATATTATCTCTGACTATGGGGGTAGAGTTGTTGGTGCGCTCCCCATCAGACGGTTAAGAGTAAAGGGGGGGCTAGCGGTAGTAGCTGAGACAGAATTAAATTTTAGTTTAATAGAGGAGTCTAAAAGAATCGTGGAGGCTTTGGGTCTTATTGGACCTTCAAATGTTCAGGTTATTGTAAGGAACAAGGAGCAAATATTCATAGAAGTAAACCCTAGATTTGCTGCCGGTACTTTACCCCTAGCCGTAGCTGCTGGCCTAAATATACCTCTCATTATGGTAAAATTAATGCAGGGTGAACCGATTCCCAACCAATATTTACAAGGGGGGAAAAAGATGAGCCGATATTGGGAGTCCCTTATCATAGACTAAGGCTTTAAAATAGTACAAGTAGGAGTAGCAAGGGAGGCTTACATGGATTTAAGAAACAAAACAGTCCTTGTAGCTGGGGGAGCAGGGTTTATAGGTTCTCATCTTGTCGACAAGTTGCTAGAAAAAGGCGTAGAAAAAATAATAATCTATGACAACTTTTCTACAGGACGAGAGCAAAATATAGAACATTTGAAAGGAAAGATAGAAATAATCCAAGGTGATATTTTGGATTACGAGTCTCTAAGACGAGCAATAAGCAATACAGAGGTTGTATTCCATGAAGCAGCACAACTAGAGATATTTAAAGCTGTAGAAGACCCTCTGGAGGACTTGAAGACAAATACAATTGGTACCCTTAACGTACTGAGAGCTGCTTTGGAGGCCAAGGTGGCAAAGTTTGTCTTTGCCTCATCTGCGTGCTGCTATGGGCAAGCTAAATACACTCCTCAAGATGAAAACCATCCCCTTAGAGCGCAATGGCCCTATGGAGTTAGCAAGCTTGCTGCCGAAAAATATTGTATCCAATTTTACGAACTATACGGTTTAAAGACAACGGCTCTCAGATACGGTATAGTTTATGGTCCCAGGGAATGGTATAGGCGGGTGATGACTATATTTACACGCCGGGTTCTGGAAGGAAAAGCGCCTATCATCTTTGGTGATGGTAAGCAGACAAGGGACTTTGTCCATGTCGATGATGTGGTTAGAGCTACTATATTGGCTGCCGAAGATGAAAGGGCTAACGGTGAAGAAATCAATATCGGAAGCGGAATCGCTACCACGGTTAATGAGTTGGCAAATATGATTTTGACATTAGCCGAGAGGGAAGGACGGCTGAAGCCAGAGTATGCAAATCCTGATTCTTACCAGATGGGGAGAAAGCCAGGAGAATTAGTAAACCTTTGCTTGGATATTACCAAGGCTAAGAATCTGCTTAATTGGAAACCGGTAATAGGGCTTGAAGAAGGGCTGAAACAATATATAGAATGGTTCAGGAAGCATAAAAGAGTCTATTGGGGCTAGACAGTTAGACAGGAGATATCAAATGAAATCTAAAAAGGAAACAATCGAAGCAATAGAGTGGGAGCGTGAAAAGTCCGGGTTTGATATGACGTTGCTCAAATACTCGGTAAGATTGTTGGTACCCTTGGGCATAGGTTCAAGCGCAATTGATGTCGGTTGCAATGATGGACTGTTTACCAGAGAATTGTGTAAGCGATTCAAGCGTGTAGTTGGCATTGATGCATCGGGGCAGCATATAGAGCGTGCTCGTCAAAGAGCGCCAAAGGCAGAGTTCTTTGTCACTCTGGTCGAAGAGTTTAACCCCAGAGGTGAGCTCTTTGATACCGTTTATATGCTTAATATATTGGAGCACTTAGATAACCCCGTCGAAGTCCTTGAAAGGGTTAAGCACTGGCTTAATCCTGACGGGTGTATCATTATTCAGGTGCCCAATGCTCTCTCACTCAATAGAAGAATTGGTGAAAAAATGGGGCTAATCAGCAATTGCTACGAGCTAACACCCCACGATATCGAAGTAGGCCATAAAAGATTCTACGATTTGAACTTACTCAAGCAGCACATTAACAGCAGCGGGTTAAGAGTAGAATCTGCGGGAAGCCTCTTCCTAAAGCCCTTTTCACATCCGCAAATGCAATGGTTTATAGACTGTGAAGCCTGGGGGCAGGGTCTGAGGGGATGGGGTGGGGAAAATAGCGACATAAATTGGGCTGACCGATTATGTGATGCCCTTTATGAGCTGGGCAAGGAACTGCCAGAGTATTCTAGCCCCCTATGGGCTCGGTGTATGAAATGAAACTAAAAAGGGGGCGCTGAGGATAGAATGAAAATAAGTTTGGGCAAGATGTATGTTGATGATGCTATACGGCAGGCAGTAATAGAGGTATTAGAGAGCGGTCAGTATGTCAAAGGAGAGAACGGCCAGAATTTCGAGAGGGAATTTGCTAATTTTTGTGGTACAAAATACGCTATAGGAGTAAGTTCGGGAACAAGTGCCATCTTACTATCACTCAAAGCAATTGACTTAAGGGAAAACGATGAAGTAATAGTCCCCTCTCATACCTTTATTGCTACGGCTAGCCCGGTGAAATTTCTGGGGGCAACCCCCATATATGCTGATATTGACCCCGATATTTATACCATCGACCCAGCAGATATTAAAAGGAGAATTACTCCAAAGACTAAGGCAATTATTCCTGTCCATCTATACGGTCACCCTTGCGATATGGATGCTATTCTTGATATCGCCCGGCAGCACGACCTTTGTATTATTGAGGACGCATGTCAAGCCCATGGCGCTGAATATAAGGGGAAGAAGGTAGGGGGTATTGGAGATATAGGTTGCTTTAGTTTCTTCCCTTCAAAAAATATGACTGTGCTTGGTGAAGGGGGTATGGTGGTAACAAACGATGAAACGGTGGCGGAAAGGATCTCGGCACTAAGAGACCATGGGCGGAGGCAAAAATATATTCATGAAATGCTCGGACTAAACCTAAGGCTGAGCGAGATTCATGCCGCCATTGGAAGACAGCAACTCAAGCATGTGGAGGAATGGAACGCTAAAAGGCGCACCATTGCTGCTCACTACAATACTTCGTTGCGCAACCTCAATAATGTTATAACACCGCTAGAAAGGGAATGGGCCAAGCACGTATATCACTTATATGTTATAAGAACAGAGCAGAGGGATAAACTGGCAGCTCATCTTCAGAGGGAAGGTATAGCTACTGGCATTCATTATCCGGTACCAGTTCATAAGCAGCCATGCATGGAATCGGAGGCATATTTACCTATCACCGAGAAGTGCGCTAGTCAGGTGCTTTCTCTGCCGATGCATCCCCAATTGACTGAGGACGAGGTTGAATATATATGCGATAAAATTCGGGGATTCTGGAGGTGAACTATGCTCGGTGCAGCAGTCATAGGAACGGGGTATTGGGGAAGAAACCATGTTCGAGTGTATAAGGAGCTTAAGCTAGAGGGTCTGATTGACAAACTAAAAATATGCGACTTAGACAAAAAACAAGTTGGGCGATTAAGTGCGGCCTTTGGTGTTGACTATGTAACCGACTTTAGGGATATAGTCAGTGATCCTGATATGCAGGCAATTAGTATTGTTGCGCCGTCTAAGATGCATTACCAACTTGCCAAAGAGTTTATGGAAGCGGGTAAAGATGTGCTGCTTGAAAAGCCCATGACTATGAATATTGAGGAGGCTAAGGAGCTTGTTGATATCAGCACTCGTCGCGGTCGGATACTCATGGCGGGGCACATATTTAGATACCACCCTGTGGTACAGGAGTTGAAGCTGAAAATAAATGCTGGAGAATTGGGTAAGCTTCAAATTCTCGTGGGCAATCGGTTGACATTTGGAGTACCACGCCAAGATATGGGGGTGATATATGCACTGGGAATCCATGAACTTGATACTTTCTGCTATCTCTTAGGGGTCGACTACCCTCTAGCCATAATGGCGGTAGCGAGTAGCTCCTATAGGCAAGATATAGAAGAGACGGCTATGATTACTATGGATTTTGGTGATACCAAAGGTTATGCCTTGGAAAGCTGGCTAGTGCCAGCCTATGGTAGGAGGCGAGACTTAGTGGTGGTGGGAAGCGAGAGAAGTGCTAGGGTAGACTATTTAAGTTCTCAGGAACTATATATATTTGATACCAGGATTACCACTGAAAATGGAACCCCAGTTCGTGTTGAGAATGATGGAGAACATACTATACCCATTCCTTATGCTGAGCCGCTGAAGGAGGAACTTAAACATTTCATATCCTGTGTGAATTCAAGGGAAAAGCCGGTATCTGATGGCGTGGTTGGCCTACGAGCAGTACAGATGGCTGAGGCGGCACTGACATCCGCCAGAACGAACAGGATAATGAAATTAGATAACCAGCGCTATATCGAAGCCTAAAGGCTTCATAGCGGCTTTTTCCTTAGCACAAAAAATAGGTGATAGGGGTTTTGAGGACAGACGAAACGTTCACTTATGGTAAACCTCTTTTTCAATATCTTGGTAATTTTTCTTAAAGGGTAGCCCCTTAAGCCAATTTCCCAGTAGTGGCCAGGAGCGTAACTATGGAATCTGTGCTTTGTGGGTAGAGGTAGTTTTATGCAGAGAGATTTAGTTCCAATGAGACTGGCATTGAGGCTTATGGACAATTGGGGTCCCCAATAGGGCAACGAAAGTATGACGAATTTGTTTGAGACGTGATCAAGTTCATCTAATGCCTTTTCAAAGTATTCAAATGGTATATGTTCTAACACTTCATAACAAAGAACAGCATCAAAGGAATTGGGCTTGAAAATGTTAGTTAGCTCGGTCACACTGCATATATGGTCAGGATTTAGCCCAGCGTCTATATCAACAGTGGTTACCTCCAGCCCAGCCCTTTTGAGACAATCAGAAACAGTGCCATTTCCAAATCCGACTTCCAGAACCTTCTTGCTATTGGTTTTAAGAGCTAAGTTTATCTGATACCAATAGCTCATCCATCTCTCTTTTGTGTCGTAGCTTTGAAAATAATACGACTCTGGAATCTTGGGTTTAAAGTTCACTTTGCCCCCCAATATGGTCAGAGCGTTTCTATCAATTCTATGAATTGTGTGGCTATGATTCTCCAGTTAAGCTTCTCTTCTATAAACTTTCTGCTCCTCTGACCCATTTCCCTTCTCAACTCTGGAGGCAGTAACTTTCCCATTTGCCGAGCCAGGTCTGAAGCACTCCCCTCCTGGCATATTAGTCCATTATTATAATCTACTAAGTCGGTTACGGCTGAGTTTTCGTTTATGATTATTGGCAAACTGCATGCCATAGCTTCCCTTATACTGATACTAGGTCCGTGAGGCCAGACAGCAACATCGGCTGCCGAATAAAATTTATACAGCTCTTTATTGGGCACAACATCATGCCAAATAAACCTATCTTCCAGATGTTTAGCTTTTATATCTTGCTTCAATTTTTCGATATAGGATGGGGAGCCGTTACCTACTATCAATACCTTTAAGCTGCTATGGTTTTTCATTAGTTCCGCTGCTGCCTCAACTAAAAGAGGCAGCCTTTTTTCAGGAATGATTTTACCAGTATAAATAAACACTATATCGTTTTCCTTCAATGATAGTTTGTTTCTTATTTCCCGCCGGGCGGAAGCATCAAATCTGAAAAGCGTCTCGTCAGCCCCAAAAGTGATAACCACTATGCGCTCAAGAGGAATACCGTACTTCTTATGCATGAAGATTTTAGCGGCTGGAGCGACGGCAATGAAGGCATCGGCGGCTTCTTGAATTAGTGGAGAAAAAGTCCATTTGAACAATGGATATAGAATTCTCATTTTGCTGGTACTAACTATAGAAGCCATGTGGTCATCATAAATAAGCTTGAAATTACCAACTTTCTTTTTTAACCGGGCAATTCTTATCGCCGCAAAGCTAACGATACCATGCACAATGACAGCATCTGGCTTCAGCTCTCGAATGGTCTTTTCAACTCCACGCATCCAGATAGCATAAGGGATTTCAAATAACGGTCTTAACCTCCATACCTTGATACCATCCTCGGTAAAGAAACCGCTACCCTTTATCCGTTCTCCTAGGATTGGCTTTGCTGCATTTCCAGTATAAAGAAAAGGGTCGTAGCGGTCCGACGTTACCACATAGACTTTATGTCCCAATTTAGCGTGTTCTTTAGCCAGGAATGCCTCCTGATAGCCGAGCTCTGACTGAAAGTAGTCTAGAACATGAATGATTCTCATAAATACACCCCGAGGCCTTCTGGATATAGTTTATACATAATCGAAATCTAAATGTTCAATGCATTCAAATTGTTCTGATGTGCTTAGCCTCTCTGATCTACGAGACTGGGGAAAATAAGCTTCTTGAACAGAAACCTCAGATAACCTCGCATGAGTAGCATCCTTACGGACAAAGAATGCATTGATTCCAGTAGAATCGCAACCGACTAATATGTAACCTTTAGACTTAGCTAGTTTTGTTAAAGCAGCCAACGATGCACCGTGATAGAAACCGCTAGGATGCTTTTTGACTCTATCGAAATTGGGGTCATATTTAACGGTTAGTGATTTATCATAGCCCATAGAGGCATTGTATTCAATGACAACTACCCTCGGGTTAATTGCAGTTATTGCTTTCCAAACCCAAAAATCATTCCCATCAATGTCTATTGATAATAAATCAATATTTTCCCCCACCGATAAATTATCTGACAGCACTTTATTGATATTTTCCTTTGTTACCTGCACCTTAATAACCTGAACATCTGGAGACCTAGTCCCAAGCCTATCCTGATAATAGTGTTTGGCAATGGCTACATTACGGTCGTCGCAATCCATTAAGAGACCATGCCATCCAAAGTTTATGGATAGATTAGCAGTATTACACTCTATTCCATCACCGCAGCCAAATTCAACAAAGTACCGATTAGTGGCGCCTATTTTGGAAAAAATATATAGGAGAATCCCATCTTCGCCATTTTGAGAAAAGACTTTAACTTCGAACTTGTTAATCTCAAGCTTATGAGCTTGACTTTCTGCCACTGATTCATATTTTTGTTGCAGCAGAAATGCTGCTAGCATTTGTAGGCTCCTCTGATTCTCATTCAAACTTTCAGGTATCCCCATAAAATTCCTAATGACTCTATACCAAGGTTCGGGGAGCCTCCTTACTATTTTCTTAAGAAGATTAAACATTGTTTGCCTCTATCAAGTAAATTCCACCTAGCTTGTAGTATTTATTTAATCCTCTCATATCGCCTTGGCAATGACAGTTATGTTCCAGACATTTTCATCTACTTTTCCGTTTAAGTTCAAAAACGGGCAGATTCGCAGCATCTCAAATCCAGCATCTTCAAGGTAATGGGTTATCTCCTGGGGGAAGTAATATCTAACGGTGTGAGTTTCTTCGAACTCATCGAGAAGAGCGTTATTGTGAGTCACTAACAGATGATAATTGACTCGGCAGACGTGGTTAAAAGCATCAAGCTCTGGCCGAGCAATCCTGATAATTCTCTTTCCTGTAGCAGTGATGACCTTCACCCTTACCGAAGGCAAAGTTCTCATTACTGCCAGCCCATTCCACAAATCAAAAACGAAAAGGGAAGCATCTCCTAAGTGTTTCCTTACATTCTTTAGGGCCAATATGACATCCTTATTATCCGTGACATAACCAACCACAGCAAACATGCCTATACAAGCATCAAAGGTTCTACCTAAATCAAGACTCTGCAAGTCCATCAGGCGAAAATCCAAATTCAAGTTAGCTCCTTTGACTTTCTTTTTCGCCCTTGCAATCATAACTTCCGACATATCAATCCCCAAAACCTTATAGCCTTTTCTGCCTAGCGGAATGGCATGCCCCCCTGTCCCACAACCAAGCTCTAAGATTGTAGTCACACGGCTTGGGGAGAATTTCTGGAAGATTTCCTCCACAAATTTACATTCAGTTTCGTAGTCTTTATCACTATAAATCAAGTCGTAATATGCAGCATACTTGTCTTGGTAGATATCAGACATCTATTTCCCCTTACCCAACTCTCTTATAGTGGCACAGATATTCTTTATTTGCTCATCAGATAATGTAGCGCCGGAGGGAAGATACAACCCTTTTCTAGACAACTCTTCAGCGACAGGACACTTCACCTCCGTAAATAGCCCCATTTTATGGAAAATCGGCTGTTGGTTCATCGGTACGAACATAGTTCTAGTTTCAATGCCCTTTTCTAGAAGCTTGGTCATTAGCTTGTCTCTATTTATGCCAAATTCATCTTCAACGAGGATGCAATACATCCAATAAACATTCTTTGCCCAAGGTTTTTCAATGGGTAAAGTTAGTCCTGGTATGTCCTTGAGCAATGAACTGTAAAAATTGGCTATATACCTCTTCTTTTGTATAAACTCGTCTATTCTCCTCAATTGAGCCACACCTAAAGCCGCTTGCATATTGGTCATCCTATAATTAAAGCCGAGATAGTGATGCAGAAATCGTCTATCATTGGAGAAAGCAAGATTTTTTAGTAACCTTGCCTTCTCTGCCAGTTCTGCATCGTCTGTTATCACCATACCACCTTCGCCGGTAGTTATTATTTTATTAGCGTAAAAGCTGAAACAACCTATATCTCCAATACCCCCTACCTTCTTCCCCTTATATTCAGCACCATGGGCTTCAGCAGCATCCTCAATGATATACAAGCTATGTTTCCTAGCTATTTCCACTATTGGGTCCATGTCACAGGGATGACCATAGATATGAACAGGCATAATAGCCTTAGTTTTTTCAGTTACTTTTGCCTCTATTTTTGTTACATCCATGTTCCAGGTCTCGATTTCCGAGTCCACTACTACCGGCGTTGCTCCGCTATAGAGAACAGCAAACGCTGTAGCTATATTAGTAAAAGCTGATACAATGACTTCGTCTCCACTACCTATCCCTAATGATGCTACTGCTAGGTGCAACGCTGTTGTTCCGCTGGTGGTAGTTATTCCATATTGCTTCCCGCAGTATGAGCTAAATCTTTGCTCAAATTCAGTGATATACCTCCCGGAAGTCCCAGAAATCATTGCTGATTTAATGCAATCAATAACATTCTGAAGCTCTTCTTCTCCAATCGCTGGCTCATACACAGGTATCACTTCAGCACCCTCCCAAAATTCTTGCCCTTTTCATCGTAGCATTATTTTTGCTCCGCGTCCTATTCTCAAGCAAGATTCTGCCTAAGCCTATGTGTATCTCTCTCATACCTGCTTCCCCCTCTAGGTCCCCTTGTCAAAATAAGAAGTTCTGAATCTTCCAAAGCAACTAAAGTATGTTTTTCCATTGGGGGGGTCAAAATCAAATCGCCAGGTTTAATAACAGTCGCTTTGATTTTGGCACCTGGCATCTGAGTCAAAAGCTTTAAATTTCCCTTGAGGACAAAGGTATACTGCACAGACTCTTTGTGGTAATGGTTCCCTCGAATGGCCCCCTTTTTTGAGGATATCAGAGTAACATTTTCGATAGTTTCGTTTTCCAAGATATCTATTATTTGGCCCCTTGCGTCCTCAAATATACAGTTTTTCTTGATTACCTTCACCACGTTTTTCCTTTCAGAAAAAGCTTACCAACTCCACCTCAGCCAACAATAACTGGTTTTGGAATAGGGATGATGAATTTACCGCCAGCCTTTCTATAATCATCTAAATTGCTCATTATTTCGTCAGCAAAATTCCATGCTAGTAAAAGTGCAAAATCTGGCATTTGTTTAATCAATTCCGAATCTGGCAAAATGGGTATATGAGTCCCTGGAGTGTATTTGCCTATCTTCAGAGGCGCCTTTTCAGTAACAAAATTTAGGAGTTCAGGACCAATTCTGCAATAATTCAATAAGGTCATTCCCTTTGCCGGTGCACTCACCGCAGCAATCTGTTTGCCTTCATGTTTTAATGATCTTAACAGCCAAACAAGCTCTTCACGATTGTTTTCTATAGATTTTGCAAAATCTTTGAGTGTATCTATATCATGTATTTTTCTTTTGTTTTCTAGCTTAAGGAATCTATCGACACTGGCAGAAACTGGATAAGCTTTTCCCTTAGCTACAAAATAACGGAGAGAACCACCGTGGATACTTACCTTCTCTATATCAAATATATCCATGCCAAACTGATGAAACAGTTTAATCATAGGCATAACTGATATGTAAGACAGATGTTCATGATATATAGTGTCATACTCCAAGTTGCCTACCAGGTCTACTAAGTACGGAGCCTCAAAAACAAAGACTCCTCTTTCACCCAATAATATATCCAAGGCTTTCACCAAAGCATGATGGTTATCTATGTGAGCAACGACGTTTGTCCCCGTTACTGCTTTTGCCTTTCCCTTCGCTTTTACAATTTTGAGGGCTAACTCTTCACTAAAAAATTCATTTATGGTTTCGATGCCATTGCTTCGAGCTATTTCGCAGATATTTGTTGCAGGCTCAATACCTAGAACAGCAACGCCTTGTCTTTTGAAACCCTGCAGTAGTAAACCCACATTGCTTCCAATATCAACGACCAAGTCACCGGAGCCAAGGCCAAATCTTGAGCTTATCTCCCTGGCGAGGGAATGGAAGTGTGCCCTGCCGGTAGCAGTCGTGGATGATACGTAGGGATATCCCCGCTGGAACAATACCCGGGGCGGAACGACATAGCCAAGCTGGACTAGAGAGCAATTATCGCAAACAAACACCTCTAAAGGATAATATGTCTCGGGCTGCTGTAACTTATACGGTGACAGGAAATTATCAGCTAAGGGAGTAAATCCCAGATCCAGAAATTTTGTCAAACTTTCGCAATGGCACACCCTGCAACGCACCTGAACCTCCGTGCTTAGATTCATCTATCTACCTTATACACCCTTGAAATTATCTTGTTCTCGTTTGGGTAATTAGGAGCATCCCATGGAAATCTTTCTCCTTTTGTCCATCTTTCCCAGCGATTTAAGTCCTCTTTTACCATTATCTTAACTAATTGGTCAAATTTTATCTTGGGTTCCCAGCCCAGCTTTTGCTTTGCCTTTGAGTAATCCCCCTGTAGGAAATTGACATCTAAGGGCCTGAGAAATCTTTCGTCTATCTTTGTATACTTTTGCCAATCTAAACCAATAGTATTGAAAGCCTTCTCCGCGAATTCCCTGACCGAATGTGTCTCGTTAGTAGCAATAACATAATGATCAGGTTCATCTCGCTGGAGCATAAGCCACATTGACTCCACATAGTCTGGAGCATAGCCCCAATCCCTTTTCGCCTCCAAATTCCCCAGCCTTAACTCTTTCTCCAACCCTAAGCGAATTTTTGCCGCTGCATTGGAAATCTTCCGAGTGACAAACTCCAATCCTCTTATAGGCGACTCATGATTAAATAGAATGCCATTGCAAGCAAACATTCCGTAGCCATCTCGGTAGATCCTCGTCACCCAGTAACCATAAAGCTTGGCTGCGGCGTAAGGGCTTGCTGCTCGGAATGGGGTATCTTCTGTCTGTGATTTGGTACTACCATCACCGTAAATCTCACTAGTTGAGGCTTGGTAGAACTTTATTTTAGGATTTATTTCTCTGATTGCTTCTAAAATCTTGGTTACTCCCAAACCAGTTATCTCCCCCGCACCAACCGGTTGCTCAAAGGATGTGCCAACAAAGCTCTGGGCGGCTAGGTGATATATCTCAACAGGTTCAGATATTTTGACTGCCTCAAAGATTGAGGAGGAATCTACCAAGTCAGCAGGAATGAGATTAATTCTTTCGAAGATATCCAAATATTGTAATCTCCAAAAATTGGGTGTGGATAGCCTCCTATAAGTGCCGAATACTTCATACCCCTTATCTAGGAGGAACTTCGCCAAATAGGCGCCATCTTGCCCGGTTATCCCAGTAATAAGTGCCCGCTTTGCCATTACTAATTCTCCTCTTGCCCGGCGATGAACAACTCACATTTCTGGTTGCTAATAAGCTCGCTCTACTGAATAATTCTAGTATAGCATATTCTTGAAAAAGTGCTAAAACTCATGTTGTCTGAAAACTGATCGGCTTCTCAAACATCTCTTGGACTGGTTAACTCTTCTATGTATTTCCACATCATCTCTGCGTTGAGGTTCCAGGAGAATAGCCTTTTGACCATTTCCCTGCCTGCCTTTCCCATGCGCTCGCGGAGCTGAGGGTTTTGGAGAAGCTTGATAATCATCCGGGCAAGGGCATCTGTATCTCCGATTGGAGCTATAAAGCCGGTTTCTCCGTGAACAATATCCTCTCCAGCGGTGCCACCACTAAACGACACGCCTGGAGTCCTGCAACCGGCAGCCTCTATTAAAGACATACGAGTGCTTTCATATAGGCTTGGCTGCACCACCACTTTAGCAAGTGAGTAATAATAGGGCAAATCCTCCTCCATGATAAAGGGCAAGAATTCGATATTAGAAGCAACATTCAAGCTCCGGGCTAGGCTCATCAGCTCTGTGCGCGCTTTTTCATCTTTGTGAGGATTCAATATTAGAACACGGCAATTAGGCACCTGCAAGACGATTTTGGGAAGGGCTTGTATGAGAAAACGAGTCCCTTTAACAAGGTTCAGATAACTAGCCGAATGTAGGATAATGTCGTAGTCTGAATAAGTAGCTTCTAATGCAGGGTCTCGTTTTCTAGTGAAGAGATCGCTGGCAACGCCAATATAGATTACTTCAGGTAACCTGCCATATATCTCACGACCACGGGATGCGGTAAATTTATCGGTGACTATTAGCCTATCGGCTTTCCTCATTGCTCTTTTGTCGTATATGCTAACAAAGGGGCGAGCGCATCCCAACAAGCACCTTTGAATAACAGGAAGCCCCTTGGTGTAAGTAGGCGAGTAAATCCAGGCATTGGGCTCCCAAAGAATAAAAATAGTTCTTTTATTTAAATTAGCAGCGATCAAGCTTGTGGTGGGAGAGCTAGAAATTAAGACGTCGTATTCTGCCAGTAGTCGTTTTAGCTTCATGGTGTTTGCCCAGATATAATAGGGGTACAATATCCAATATCTGAGATTGTCAGACGCGATGTTAGAAAACTCCTTAACTTCTATGCCGGCTTGGCCAAATATTTTCTTATTGTCAGCGGATGCCTTAGTCACATAGACATCCAACTTACACTTTTGTTTCAATCGCCTGCTGACTTCCAGAATATATTTTACTCCGCCATTCCAGTACAGGAGGTTTTCATGCAGCCATGCTATATTCATTCCCATGACCTCTAGTATTTAGAGTGAAGTATAACCTAACTGAGCTGATAAGACATTACTCGTTGTCTAGAGCGTGGAAACAACCAGGATAGTGAAGAAGGAGGAAACCAAGATGAAAAAGGGTATCACCGCTAGCTAGGCACGATTTGCCCCCAGTGATGGCTGTTATTAGAGCTTGCTTTACCACCTTGATTCCCTCAGTTTATGCTGGGCCTTACTCTCGCACCCCGTAGTTTTCAGACATATAGTCGTTGATTTGCTTCACGGCTTCTAATAATACTGGATTGTTATACTCCCGGGCGAGGGAAATAAACGCCTCTAAATCCTTTGGCAGGCAATTGCCACCAAAGGCTTTGCCATGAACTGAGCCATATTTGCCTATTCTTGGGTCTAAAGCCACGATGTCGGCAACCTGTTGAGAGTCTATGCCAAGTTTTTGGCAGAGGACAAATATCTCGTTCCAGAAGGATACCTTTGTTGCCAGCATACAGTTGGCAGCACATTTTATCATTTCAGCTGTCCTCAGGTTGGTTCGGAAAATTAGCTTTCCCAGGGGTTTATAAAGCTGCTCTAGAGTATCGCCAGATTTGCGGTTATATTCCCCGATGACAATCCTGTCCTCTGTGAAAAAATCCCTACAATAGCTAACATCGTCAGTCCAAGTGGAGGTGCTTTGAGTAGAAAACTCAGGATTGACACAGAGCCCTAATTCTTCCCCCAGCTTCTTACCTGATTCACTGAGCAAAGGGATGATAGTATGCTCACAGGTAGTTGGCACTAGAGTGCTTTTTATGACCGCTAAGTGGTAACCTGACTTATCTTTCAGGGCTTCAGCTATGCCTCTAGTTACTGAAATAACTTGGCTCAAATCCATAAAACCGTGAGATGGAGTAGGAACACAAATAAAAGTGAAAGAAGAATCGTTGATGGCATATTTTAGATCTGAAGTTGCCGTACGCCCTAGTTTTTTCAGATGCTCTATTTGCTTTTCATCTATATCGTAGAATATTACTTTATTACCAAGCTGTTCCAAGCCTGTACCGACAGCAGTGCCTACTTTGCCACAGCCGATGATACTAATGCAATTCATTAATGGTTCCTTCACAAAGCTTCTTGGACTGAATAATAAATGACAATGCTGGCGATGTCAAGCCAGAATTCACCTGATATACTCAAAAATCTTTACCTCGGGAATGTTACCGACACCCGGTTGCGTTATGGTGCTAGCTGAGCTATAAGCTAGCTTATAATGCTTTAACGCCTCTAAAGGCACCGGGCTAATAAATGGGTCAGTGCTAACTATCCTATAGTTGCCTGATTTCTGGCTTGAAATATAGGCTTCAGCCTCCTTGTAGCTAGAAAAGGATTTTGAGCTTGCAATCTGCTTATAAGGCATGCCGTCAGGGCTTACCTTATCCTGGTAGGAAATGACGGTGGGGCTTTCGGAGGCTGCCTTGCCGTCAAAGTTATATAGCCTGACAGCTAATGAACGGTAGTATTCAGGGTAGTATAGTATCACCGGCGTAGGCACAAGCTTGCTCCCCTGTAGCTGATACTGATAGTAGACATCATAAAACTTCTCTGGGCTGCTGCCGCTTGATGTTATCACAGTGCCCAACTTACCTGTAATCGTAGTGATGGCATAATCAACAATCACATACCTTGAACCTGCCCAAGATTCATCAATCATCTTGTTAGCTGAGTCTTCATCCTGGGCAGTAAAAAGGTAGGCCTCCCCCCGGTGACCCGTACCCGGGTTAGAGATAGGTAGGCGATGCCCAATTCGGGTTACCCAGTAGCCACGGTCCCACCAGGCAATTACGCCATAGGCAGTCTTAGGATAGTTATAGGCTTTTCCCGGAGGGGGTGGTTCATAAAGCTTGTAATAAAAATTAGGGTCGCCAAAAGGCTCGGGGGTAGTATCCCTTAGCCAGGAGAGCGACTCGCACCAGCCATCGCTGGGGGCAAACTGCGGCTGGCTGGCAGTAGCTATTGCCGGGCTGATGTTGGGGAAGAAGCTGAGGAAGAAGACAACTATTACCCCGAAAGCCATATAAATATGGCGAGTGGTGATACCCTTCTTCACCCTGGCTCTCTCCCTCATCATTACCCCTGACATCTCCACAGGTTTGGCTGCTAATCTTTTGAAGCCGGTGAACTCGAGGATTAACCACGAGAGGTAACCGGTGAGTAGAGCCACGTTGATGACAAAGTAATAAGCGAAACGGCGCATGGCTAGGGTTGCCGCCAGTATTACCAGGCTCCAGACAACAAACAGCGTCTTTTCAGTCTCGCCTCGCTTGGCAATGAGGTAAATGAGTATACACAGCGAGATGAGACTGAGGAAAAAGCCAGTGGTAAAATTTCCCCAGGCAAGCGAGAGGGTGAAGTTGCCACCAGGCATGAGGAAGGGCTGCATCTCAAGGACGGTCGTTTCTGTGGGCCAGCGAAAGATCCATAGACTCCCCACTATTGCTATGAGAAGGTCAGGGTCAATAATATAAAAAATTGCTAGGCCGGCTAGACCAAGCCCAAGCAGGGCAACCGGGTAAAGGATTGGTTTTATACCACGGCTGACTAGGAGGTGGGAAAGCCCGGCTAGGGCTATGGGGATAAGGATGGCAATAATTAGAGAAGCTAAAGACATTTTGCTCGGAGATATGGGTAAAAGCATTAGCAGAGCAATGATGAAGGTAATAGTGCCAACAAAACAGAGGTAGTCAGTAGGCCTGCCCCTTAAGTGGTCAATGATAAACTGGATTATGAGATAGACAAAGATGATGAAGACAAAGAGCAGGGCACCCATCCAGGTGAGGAGGTAGATTCCCAGGAAAAGCCCGGCAAGCAGGCTATAAACAAGAGGTTTAGTAATTATTGCCCAGTTTCCATGCTTTATGCTGTTAAAAGATAACTGCCTTTGCCTGCCAGCCTTCACCGCTAGAATCAGGAATAGCATGGTTACCGTCGTGAATAGGGTCTCAGCAACATGGTAGTCGGTGAAGCCGAGTATTGACCTGCCCAGGAATTCACCGGGCAATAGGGCGACTAAGCCAGCGGCGATGACACCAGCCCAGCGGTTAAATATCTCTTTGCCAATGAAATAGACTGGGATAATGGTTAGGGCACCTAGGATGGCGGGGAAATAGACGCCAATAACATCAATGGTATGCTGGGTCGCTGAGCCTAAACCGATGAGCCAGATAATGCCAGCGAGGAGATAATGAAAGAAGGGAGGGATGCCAAGACTCGAGCCTGGATAAATGCTTAAACTGCTAGAATACAGATTGTAGGGGTCAAAGGTGATGAGGTGGGGGAAGTTATGGACAAGGTTATCAACAATGCGCATGTTAAAGTAGGCGTCAACGCCAGTGAACTTTATCCACCCGCCGCTGAAGACCTGGTCATGGGGAAGGACGATCCGGAGATATAGGGCAACGCCGAAGAATAGAGCCACAATTATTGTAGCAACAAGTCTTGTCGGAAATCTGGTCTGGCTCATTAAACGGATTATACTAAATGGATTAGGTTCAAGCAATAATCAAGGCGTATATCATAGGCTTAGGCTCGAACTTTGGCTCGAAATGTGCAATTTTGGTCACAGATGCTTGAGAAAATGAAACCGTGGGTATCCCTAAGTTAAGATGTGATAAATCTTACTTAGGAGGGAGATACCCGATGCATTATGTTGGAATGGATAGCCATATCACTACCTTGGAGTTTGCTGTCGTCAATGAAGCCGGCCGGCTGGTCAAAGCCGATAGGGTCGCCACCAGTGTCAACGGCTTTATGGAATTTGTAAGAACGGTACCGCGACCAAGGACAATTTATATGGAGGAAGGCACACTGGCTGCCTGGGCGCTGGAAACCTGTGTCCGTTTTGGAGAGAAACTCGTGATTACCGATCCCAAGAAAAACCATTGGATAGGTTCTTCCGGAGAAAAAGATGACCCTATAGATGCTCTGAAGCTGGCCCAATTAGGCCGGGGTGGTTATATCAAAGAGATTCATCATCCGGTTGGCCAACGCCGGCGGTTCAGGGAATTGATGATAGCCTATCATGATACTGTGAGAAGCACCACTCGCATCAAGAATAAAATCAAAGCCAGGTTCAGACAGAATGGCATCCAGTGTGCGGGGGTTACCATTTACTCAGAGACCTACCGGGAAGAATGGGAGAGGAAGTTACCCCAGGAGGCGACTTTGCTGCTGATTGTGGATGGTCTCTGGCGTCAACTGGAACAATCCGAGCAAACCGAAAAGGAGCTTCTGGCAGCTGCCCGAGCCCAGGCCAAACATTATCCCGAAATCAAGCATTTTCAAGCTCTTCCCGGAATTGGCTTTATTCATGCAGCGACAATTTCTGCCATGCTGGAAACCCCGTACCGTTTTGCCGATAAGAAGAAGGTCTGGATGTATGCCGGGCTCGGTATCATGAGACGGTCCTCCGGTGGCAAAATCTACTCCGAAAAATTAAGCACAGATTACAACCGTCTCTTGAAATATACCCTGAAACAAGCTGCCGAAGCGGCTATTAATGCCAAAGATAGTCCTTTCCGGCGGAAATATCTGGATATGACGTTATTACATGGGGTTGCACCACACCGGGCCAAATTAACGATTGCCAGGGATATACTGGCCACCATGTGGGCCATGTGGAGAAAAGGAGAAAAGTATAATCCAGAGATAAGAGAACAAGCAGCTTACAAACAGGGCTAGGCTGGCCGCTGTCTTGAGGTTAATGAATTTGAACTCTGACAGTGACCGATGCCAGGGAGGGGAGAGTATCGACAAAACAATGGCCGGTGGAGGCCCCTTTGCTTGAGTATGCCTCCCCCATAAGCCCCACAATTTTTCATAGGCCGCGAGTCTCCGAAAGATGTATGGGTAGCCAGCTTAGTCAAAGGAAAAAGATATCGGTCACGAACGTAGTAAAGGAAGGGTTCAATGACGTTGTACTTCACGACGGAGGTGGTCTAAGCCTCATGGTTACTCGGGATACCCAGTCGTCAAGAAAGATTCATTTCCGTGGGTAGAGGGGGAGTATTTTTCTTGACTTTTGGTTTCAAAGATGAGAAAATGAAACCGTGGGTATCCCTAAGTTAAGATGTGATAAATCTTACTTAGGAGGGAGATACCCGATGCATTATGTTGGAATGGATAGCCATATCACTACCTTGGAGTTTGCTGTCGTCAATGAAGCCGGCCGGCTGGTCAAAGCCGATAGGGTCGCCACCAGTGTCAACGGCTTTATGGAATTTGTAAGAACGGTACCGCGACCAAGGACAATTTATATGGAGGAAGGCACACTGGCTGCCTGGGCGCTGGAAACCTGTGTCCGTTTTGGAGAGAAACTCGTGATTACCGATCCCAAGAAAAACCATTGGATAGGTTCTTCCGGAGAAAAAGATGACCCTATAGATGCTCTGAAGCTGGCCCAATTAGGCCGGGGTGGTTATATCAAAGAGATTCATCATCCGGTTGGCCAACGCCGGCGGTTCAGGGAATTGATGATAGCCTATCATGATACTGTGAGAAGCACCACTCGCATCAAGAATAAAATCAAAGCCAGGTTCAGACAGAATGGCATCCAGTGTGCGGGGGTTACCATTTACTCAGAGACCTACCGGGAAGAATGGGAGAGGAAGTTACCCCAGGAGGCGACTTTGCTGCTGATTGTGGATGGTCTCTGGCGTCAACTGGAACAATCCGAGCAAACCGAAAAGGAGCTTCTGGCAGCTGCCCGAGCCCAGGCCAAACATTATCCCGAAATCAAGCATTTTCAAGCTCTTCCCGGAATTGGCTTTATTCATGCAGCGACAATTTCTGCCATGCTGGAAACCCCGTACCGTTTTGCCGATAAGAAGAAGGTCTGGATGTATGCCGGGCTCGGTATCATGAGACGGTCCTCCGGTGGCAAAATCTACTCCGAAAAATTAAGCACAGATTACAACCGTCTCTTGAAATATACCCTGAAACAAGCTGCCGAAGCGGCTATTAATGCCAAAGATAGTCCTTTCCGGCGGAAATATCTGGATATGACGTTATTACATGGGGTTGCACCACACCGGGCCAAATTAACGATTGCCAGGGATATACTGGCCACCATGTGGGCCATGTGGAGAAAAGGAGAAAAGTATAATCCAGAGATAAGAGAACAAGCAGCTTACAAACAGGGCTAGGCTGGCCGCTGTCTTGAGGTTAATGAATTTGAACTCTGACAGTGACCGATGCCAGGGAGGGGAGAGTATCGACAAAACAATGGCCGGTGGAGGCCCCTTTGCTTGAGTATGCCTCCCCCATAAGCCCCACAATTTTTCATAGGCCGCGAGTCTCCGAAAGATGTATGGGTAGCCAGCTTAGTCAAAGGAAAAAGATATCGGTCACGAACGTAGTAAAGGAAGGGTTCAATGACGTTGTACTTCACGACGGAGGTGGTCTAAGCCTCATGGTTACTCGGGATACCCAGTCGTCAAGAAAGATTCATTTCCGTGGGTAGAGGGGGAGTATTTTTCTTGACTTTTGGTTTCAAAGATGTTTTGTGCAGTCCGATACAAAAAGAGGCACTCCCCAGGCGGGTCAGTCCCATCGGGAAAGCCTCCGGTATACAGCGAGAGACGCTCTGTAATGAAAATCTGGACGCTTTTTCGGGATGGTTAATGGTTTGATACCTCAATGCACAGGGGAGCAGCCGGGGTGAGGTTGATAAACAACCCCCTTATCAAGGATAAGAGAGGCTTGGCTCCTTCAGCTTTAGAGTGTCCTGGTTTTACCTGCTTTCCGCTTTCCACAAACTTCACAAGTGGCTCGTCTTACCGGACTTCCGATTGCAGCTCTCACAGTACGCTTATCATGATGAAGCTCTCTGGCTATCTGCTTAATGCCCTTCCCCTCCACGAAGTAGTCATGTCTGATGCGCTCATCCCTCTCTGTCTTCTCCATTCTGGGCGCCGGTGGTGGGCCATTCTCAGCAACAAAATATAGTGGCGTTAGGGGGCGCCCTTTGGCATTTTCTTGTCTTACCTGAAGCACCAGCCCTTTTCCTATCAGCTTGCCCAGGTAATGATTGACTTCGCACCCGGGAATCACAAAACGCTCAATTAGCTTACGCCTTGGTAATCCCTCGGGGTGTTCTTTCAGAAAGACCAGAATCTGGTCGTCCAGGTGGTCGGTGTCAAAGGAGAATGTGGAGAGGGCAACCTTTCTATCAGGTATGCCTGTATCAAGGTTGTAGAGGCTAAAGAGTGCCTTCTCAAACTTATAATATCCTCTTCGGTAGCGCCGGAAGCCATAGGCTTTCAAGAAAGCATACAGACACCTGGCAGCATACTTGCGAGTCTGGGTATCGTCTAAGCCTTGCTGCCAAGCGACAAAAGCTGCGGCATACATCTCCTGCATTAAGTCTTCCCACAGCCCACCCTTCTGTAATATCTCTTTGAATGCTGAGGGAAGCCAGTGGGCTTTGCGGATACACAAATGGCTGTGATGATTGGCGGGGCCGAGGTCAAGGTCGTCCTGATAGACTGCGACTTTTGAGTTGTCGTTCATTCCAGCTTCCCCCTTTCAGCCAAAATAAAAAGGCTACTGTCATCGGTAGCCTAATCCCCCTCTCCTTGGCAAGGAGAGGGGGATAGTAAAAAGAGGGGCGTTAGCCCCTCTTGAATATGACGGTGTAAAAGCAAAAAGACACCCCAGTATAACGAGGGGTGTCTTTTCGCTTTTTTGTTTACCCTCTGTAATGCCTAACCGCTAATCTTATCGCTTGCGCTATGTCCCGTTCTACCTCTTGTGGTAACGGCTTGCCGTATCGGATAGCCTTGCGCCGTTTACTCTTGCTCACCTTGTGTAAAGTATCACCCAAATCTATGTAAAGGTTGATATAGCTAGACGCTATCCTAACTTTAGCGAAGGGACGAAAGGTTAGTCCCGATATGCCTAGTCCTACCAGATAGTAAATAGGTTGATTGTCTAGGAATATGTCCTTACTAACACCGCTAAACTGCCCGTGTAGCGGATAATGTCTATCAGCAGTCCTATGTAGTGCTTTGCGCTCTTCTAGCCATAGCGCATTATCTTGCGCTCTATCATCGGCTATCCAGTCTTTAATCAACCCCTCAATATAGACTTCGTAATAATGCTCTGGTATCGGGCATTGAGGGTGGTTATAGACACAAAAGCCCCTAGACTTCACAAAGATAGAGACAAGGCAGTTTTGGCGATTAGGCGTTACCCATTTAGGTAAAGCCATATATCACCTCCACTTTTTGCTTTGAGTATAGCTTGACGCCCTCCACGCTAGGTAAGAGGTTAGGCGGGGACGGCTTCCCGTTCCCGCTTCCCCCTCTTGGTAACTTTGGCTTCCCGTTCAGCCTGTTGCGCCATTTGCTCGGCAATAGCACTATCCAGCTTTGCTCTATCGTGGGCGATGATAGGTTCGGCGGCTTGCTTGGCTATGTCAAGCTGTGCTTGATAGCCTTCGGGGTTGTCTTTGGCAACTGCGCTACTGTGAGCTATTAAACCAGCGACAAAGTTTTCTTTGACCAGCTTGACGGTATCGGCAACCTCTTTGACTACCTTGAATTGAGGGCGACCAGTCTTGGTAAACTTGACGCTACCATCAGCGTTGAAGGCTAGTCTTAAAGGTGCGCCGATACAATCGGCTGGTATAGAGGTGTCACCCGTGGTGTTGGTAGCAATTAGGAATGGCAACCACACACCAGCAAGCTCTATGCCCCAAACACGCCTATCACCAGTCTTTTTATTCCCGTTAGGAATAAGTAACGCCTTGATGTAGTTTGGTGTCTCCACTTTTTATGTCCTCCCGTTTTGTTATTTAGCGTGGAGGACATCAAGCTACACTCAAAGCCCTATAATATGGAAGACTGGTAGTTGCTTTTCGGTTGATAACACCTAGTCGGCTAACCTTGTCGGTTCTACCAGCGTCCTACCCTTGAGCTAGGCTATCACCTAGCTCCAAGATAGTAAGCCCTCGTTTGGTAAGGTTCAAGACGCTTTAATAGCGTCAATTAAGTATTCCACAAAAGAACATTAAGTTAAATTAAATAAAGTCATTGCTTTATTCTCTCCTCCGAGGGGAGAGGCAGAAATTAGAGATTGAAGAAAAGCACGGGCGGTCGGTGGGGAATCACCGGTGGCAAGAGAGCTACAGCCCCCTCTTTAAGAGCCCCTGTAGTCCAAATCTAAGCGGGAGAAACAGTTTTCCCGAGGGAAAATACCTGGAAAAGGGTAGATTTTTTAATTGGGGGCTTGACAAA
>Ga0315282_10002484_pt1 | contig 33844 bp, 35 predicted proteins | sample YL17G07_20_MG_FD_203693 | JGI IMG/M metagenome (GOLD analysis project Ga0315282, IMG submission 203693) | Sediment microbial communities from Yellowstone Lake, YNP, Wyoming, USA - YL17G07_20 | ecosystem: Environmental > Aquatic > Freshwater > Lake > Sediment | place: USA: Wyoming | collected...
CTTCATGCTTTATGCCTTCATGTGCTTTAAGCAGTTGTTTCACATTTTCAACCATTCTAATTCAACCCTTACTGGCAAATACTATTCTTCTAAAGTTTAGTATCACTTATCTAATAGAAAAACATATGTTTTGCTGATAAGTCATAGTTTTCACTTTCGCTTCCTGAAGAGTTTGTAGTCGTCCATGTCGGTAACGTATTCGAAGCCAACCTCTAAGAGTTTGCAGGCTTCGTCGATTGTTTTGACGGCTTTGACGTGGAATTCGTCGTTTTGCTCTGTGAAGACTGCTTGCTCCAGGTTTATGTAAATCTCTGTTGACTGTAGTCTTTTGTGACCTAATATTTTTTTGACATGATAGACGTCATGTGTTTTGTGGTATTCCATTGTTCCTTTCCAATGTCGAAAGGTTCTAAAGGTGATTTTTAGTAGTCTAGGATTTCCATGCATGTGGGCTATTCGCTTGCGCTGAAAAGTGAAGTTTGCGATTACGCATCTTACGTTTGCGAAGACTCTTCCGTCATTTCTTTTAGGAAGCCTATTGATCCTAGCTAGAAATTCGTCTGATACTTTTAGGATTCTGGGGTTATGTCCCTTTACTGGATGGTTTAGCGTGAGTGTTTTGGTTTGTGGGTTTATGTCAATCCACTCGATGGCTGCTAGCTCGCCAGGGTCTGCTCCTGTGTCTTTTAGGCCTTGAAGGAAGGCGCCTAGGATTTTTCCGCTGGCGTTTATTAGCGTATCAAGCTCTTTTTCCAGTGGAATGAAAGGTAAGCTTTCTGGTTGATGGTATTTTGGTGACTCCCATTTTACTCCTATGAAACTTGCGAAACTTTTGTAGCATCTAACGGCTTGCATCTTAGAGTTAGGTGACCGCCATCCGGGATATTTAGCGATTTTATCTTTGATGTCTTCGGGGTCTAAGAGGTTGGCTCCAAATTTAACGAGCGTTTCAAGCATGCATTTTCTGTTGTCAATCGTGTATTTTGATTTGCCCTGTTTCGTAAGGTACCAAAGAAACTCGACGATTTTGCCTTTGATTTCTGCTGTCTGTGTTGTGCCCTCCCGCTGGGCGTTTTCTTGTCGGGCTTCAACTTCGGCCAAGCTTTTCACCAGCCTTAGCTGACCGGTGGATGCTCGCTCGTAAAGCTCATCGCTCACTCGGCAGTAAGTAAGTATGGCAGTTTCGCTTTTTAATTTCTTCGTATGAATTGTTTCAACGTGTTCTGACATGCCTGAACCGTTGAAAAGTGTCTGAGCTTGTTTAGAGTTGGGGTCTGAAAAGCGGTATCCGCAGCTGCGGCATAAATACCGTTGCACTGGGCCAAAGGCTGTTTCGCGTATTCCGTCTTTCCAGGTTTTGGCTGAACCGCATTCTGGGCATGGGGGGCTGGTGCCGGTGGACCCTTGGCCTTGGTCCAACTTCCCATTGTTTATGGAACCGGCTTTGCCGAGTGCAGACAATGAATCCGCAGTAGCAGACGTTTCTTTGTGGAAGCCAGCCACTCCCCATCGCTTCAGAGATTCACTTGCCTTTTATTTGAAGAAGAACTCGTCTCTGACGTTTTCGCTTATTCTAATGAATTTTCGAGATTTGCAGAAGACTAAAATGCGGTTGAGCAGTGGATCGCCCTTGTTTTCGAATTCTTTCTTAAAGCCGAGTCTGCCGATGGCTACTCGGATTTCTACAGGTTCGCCATCTCCCAAAACTTGATAGAGGCCCTGCTTGTCTCCAGCATACTCTTCGAGGACTTCCCAATCCTCAATGATATTTACCAAATTGGTTTCACCTTGATTGTCTTGCAGGCTCAGTTTAAATAGATTCTTGCTTCGCAAAGAGATGATAACTTTGGAGGGCTCGCAAAGTTATGTATCTCTTTTCGGACATATGTCAAGATTCAAGAAAAGAAGAAAGCATGGTTATCAGCTCTAGCAGCAGCTTTTCTTGGGCAGTTCTAACGAGATCGTTCATGTTTATGTCGTCTAGTTTTAGTGCTGCTTGGGCTCGGACGGTCAATTCGTAGAGGGGCGAGTTAGAGCCGGCTTTTGTCCGTCTCGTTCCTTTCTGCGCTATCCAATGCTGCTGGCGTAAAGCTTTCATTCGTCTGTCGATGCTCGGGTATTTGGTGTGCCTGAAGCCTTTGATTCTCCTAATTTCAAGGTACATGTCATAGGATGTCAGAAGCTCTTTTGCATCAAGAATCCTGAATATGACGCGGTTAAGTTTGGCTTCTCGCCCCTTGAAAACTGAGATTCTTCCACAGTTCCTCTTGCTCCTCTCCACACGCCAATCACCACGGCCCGGTCAAGAAAACTTGCGCGGAAGAGCCTATTTACATTAATAGACATGTTTTTGTGTGGCGAAACCCTCGAGAAAACGTTTCGGCGGGCAGAAACGCCCCTAGCGGAAAATCTTTCGGCTGGCAGATATTTAAGCAAGATTTGCATTTTCGTGTTAAAATTCAAGTGTTTGAAGCCTTTCTGGGGGTGATTTTTGCGGGGTGTATTCGGCGGGCAGAAACGTTTTTGCGGGGGTCAAAGTGATGACGAGGTAGCTGCCTTTTATGTTCAGGTTCATGTCTAGATCTTGTTTTAAGAAAGACTTAACTTTGTCGTGGAATTTGCGGGGAATGTCTAGGGACATGCGCTTATACTCGTATACGTATTTGCTTCCGAGATACCGTTTCCTAGAAACTCTGCGCTGAATCCTAACCAATTCTGGACAGCCTCCGTGCAAAAACTGTGCTTTGTCTTTAACTTTATAAAAGCTAGCTGCTGAAACAACACTCTCGCCTAGCGGAGAGAGATGAGTTAAAGTAAAGAGAACCTTCAAAATAGATTTTCCACCCATTTTATGCAAGGCTTATTAAATTTATAAGACTACTATAAATCGAAGGTAATCAGGAGATAAAGGAATGAATAACGCGCAAGACTTCATCCATAAACAGATGGAGCATGTGCTAGAACAGTTTGATAAATGGCTGGAAGAGAAAGAGTACAATGAAAAGCGACAACGAAGAAGCTGCGGCTAGTCTTTATGTTAAGTATGGTTTGAGGTTGGGTGATGGTCAGCGCGCGCTAAAGGCTGGGCACTAACAACATTCCTACGAGAAGCATGGGGCTCAACAAAAGAAGAAATACTTACAAACATGACTTAAGCAACGTAGCTTCTTCTCTTGGACTGATGAGCCGCACGCAATGTCTAAGAACTTATCCGGCTGCAAGTAGAAGTTATAAAGGGTTCAATTAATTTATAGGTGAATGAGACATATGAATGAGAGCTGATGAGTATGACAAGAGAAGAGAGACTTAAACTAATAGAGAGTATTCAAACGAAGCGTGAATCCTCACTTATATGCTATATCCTAGGGGATCGTCCTAATTTTGCGACTAATATAGCGGACGATGCTGTAAGAATACTTTGTGATCACCTACAAAGCATAGGCAAGCAGCAGCAGATAGACCTCTTTTTGTATGCAAGAGGGGGTACCTTGATGGCGCCTTTTAGAATAGTGCATTTGATTAAGGAGTTTTGCGATAGATTCAATGTAATTGTTCCTTATCGTGCGCACAGTGCCGCCACACTGCTATGCCTTGGCGCCAATGAGATAGTTATGGGAAAAATGGGTGAACTTTCTCCGATAGATCCTACTACTGGGCATCCATTTAATCCTCAAGACCCCCTGAATCCAGGCCAACGTATTCCTATAAGCGTTGAAGACGTCACATCGTTTATGACGTTTGCAAAGAAAAGGGCTAGTCTCTCGGAGGAAAAGAATATTGATGTATTTCGAATACTAACAAACAATATTCATCCGCTGGCTTTAGGAAACATTGAACGAGGATATGCGATTATTCGTCAACTCGCCCCTAAACTACTTGAATTTCATATGAAAGATAAAGAGAAAATTAACCAAATCGTGGAATCTTTAACCGAGGGTAAGGTTCACGAATATCTGATTACTAGGCGTGAGGCCAAAAACGAGATAGGATTGAATGTCAAAGAACCTGATGCTGAACTTGAATCTCTGATCTGGTCGCTTTATGACCTCTATGAGAAAGATATGTGTCTGCGTGAACCATTCAATCCCTCCGCGCTTCTGGGTGATCAGATGTCAACGAATTTCTGCGTTGAAGGCGCTTATATAGAAAGCATTCCTCATTGTGACGCTTTTGTTTTTGAAGGAATCATTACTCGCGGCGGGCCTCCGATGGTTGTTCTTCCGAGGCCTCCCGTTCCCACTCAGCCGCCAACTGCACCGCCTGAGGCTCCTTCGAGACCGCCTGCAGCTCCACCTGAACGACCGACGGCACCTTCAGTGACACCTACTCCAGTGCCACCAGTCCAAGCCACAGTAACCTTTACATTTCGGGGATGGAAGAGAATTGCTTAAGAAGGTGACATTATGAGAGTCTTGGCTAGCAAACTAGGGGAAAGCACCTACCTTCCTCCGGATGAGGTGCCATTCTATGATCTACGTCGCGCGGTTGTCCCTAAAGCAGACACTACATCAGCTTTCGAGGAAAGCTTTGAGTTGAGAGAAGTCCCTTCTATGTTGGTCTTAGAGCAACAGTATGATATAATCACCGACAAAGAATCACTAGCATTTGTAGCTTTGAAAGATATTCAGGAGGTAGCTGGAGGTAGGCTCACCGACTGGAAAGAGGACGAACATCTAGGAGAGAAATTCCTTTTTGAAATAACAAAAAGGAAACGTAGGGCTTGAAGATTATTGACACAGTTGTCCTAATTTCCTCTAACGATCCCACACATCCTTTATATTCTAGAGCTAGGCAACATCTTCTATCTCTTATATCCTTACAAGATATCTTCGTTCCAACAATAGTTTTGACAGAGTATGATTTAGAGCTCAAAACCCACGGTTTTTCGGCAAGCGACCGAGAAAGAATTTTTCGAGACCTTGGAATGATGATTCCAGATCAGAAGATACTCCCATGCACCCCTTCCATTCATGCGAGAGCTATTCAATTTGAAAACTTTGGCGGATGGTTTGATTCTCTAGTAGCTGCTACTGCTTTTGAATACTATGCAACCATCATTTCCACTGACAGGGTCTTCGACTTGATAAACGTTCCAAGGATATGGTAATCTTTCGAACTCGGTTTCCTCAGCTTTGAGTTGGAACGGCTAGTTAAAGATTAATTAACAATGCTTATTTGTGTGTTTGGTTCTTGTACTAAATGGTTTGGGGCTGGTTGGCTTATGCTGAATGAGGCTGATGCACAGGTTAAGCTTATTGACCCGAAACTTCACGAATAAATTGGTTAGTATGTGGTTCTTAGGATGCCTTCAGAGACCTTGCGTTTCAAAAACTGCGAGAAACTTATTTACGTATTTGCTTGTAGTATTCTGTTGGTACGATACGCGAATTCCATGTGAACATAAATAGGAGAATGGAAAAAGAGCCAGAGGAGTTGACGAAGTGAACCGGCGCTGGAAGAAATACTCGGAGGAGCAACGCCGAGCCATCGAATTCTCAGATGGGCATCTTCAGATTATAGCTTGTGCGGGTTCGGGAAAAACTGAGACTGTAGCTAAAAAATGTGCATCCTTATTGGGGAAGGGCGTAAAACCTGAGGAAATTGTTGCTTTCACCTTCACAGAAAGAGCGGCGGAGGAGCTTAAATCCAGGATAGAAGAACATGTTAAGGAGACGCTTGGCCCTGAATTCTTAGATCTTCTCAATCCAATGTTTGTTGGAACAATTCATTCCTTCTGCCTTCGGCTTCTTCAGGAAAGCATACCAAAATTTTCTCTATTCGATGCATTGGATCAGCATAGACTTGCTGGATTTCTGAGTCGTGAGTTTGAGCCTTTGGGACTTCAGAAACTCGGAACCGGCAAACAATGGCAAACAATTGCACTATTCTTTGATAATACGGAGGTAGTTGAGAACGAGCTTCTGACCCTTGAGCAACTTGGACACAATGCGTTTAGAGATTGCTACAAGAGGTTTTGCGAGGCATTGCAGGCATTCAGGCTGTTAACCTTTGGTCAAATGATAGCTCTTGCGGTAAATGAACTTAGGCGGGAAGATTTTCGTAATAGGGTTTTCCAGAAATTGAAGTATCTCATTGTCGATGAATATCAGGATATTAACCCTGCTCAGGAGGCGCTTATCAAGATCATGGCGGGAAATGCGGTGTGTCTGACAGTCGTCGGAGATGACCTCCAAGCTATATACCAGTGGAGGGGTTCCGACGTGGAAAATATTCTGACTTTTTCAGAGAGATTCAAACGTGTGCATAGTGAAACGCTATCAGTCAACTATAGGTCTCGTCCGGGTATTATCTCCATTGCGGAAGGTTTCTCTCAGACAATATCGCCTAAATTACCAAAAGAAATGAAGCCAAATAGATCATCATCTCAACCTGAAATAGTGTGCTGGAGATCTGAGAATCCAGACAGTGAGGCACAGACAATAGCCGAAACAATTCAAGCATTAGTAGCAAGCGGATATCGTTACAAAGATTGTGCAATCTTATTAAGGTCTGTTCGCACATCTTCCGAACCATTTGTTAAGACATTTGAAAGGTGTAATATCCCATATCATTGCGGAGGTCGAACGGGGCTTTTTCATCAACCCGAAGCTCAGTTGCTAGGCAAGACCTATGCCTGGCTAGTTGATTGCGACTGGCAAGAGTCTCGTCTAACCAAACCAGTCCGCATTTCTCTTGAAGAGCTTCTAGGAGGTTATAATTCGAGATTTGCTCTGGATGAAAAATCTCTCAGTAATCTGCGGCGACATCTTATGGATTGGAAAGCCGATATTTCGAGTGGTGAGCCAGCTGACATCGTTCGAGATTTTTATAAATTGCTGGAGCAATTGAAAGTGTACCGATACAACACTAATGACCTCATTCAGGTCTCAAAATTGGGAACACTGGCACGATTTTCACAATTATTGGTGGATTTCGAAAGCATGGCACGGCGAGGCTATATCGATAGAGAAAAAAGATTTGTCTCGTCTCAGAGTACAAGTGGAAAATGGCTGTACCGTCAGCTATATCTTTACATGCAATATTATGCTCTTGAGGCATATGAAGGATTTGCGGGAGAGGAACGTCTTGACATTGATGCAGTTGATATCATTACAGTTCATCAAGCGAAAGGATTAGAATGGCCTATTGTTTTTGTGCCATGTCTCACAGCTAACCGCTTTCCCTCCAGCAAGACGGGAACAAAACGAGAATGGCTTGTTCCAAAAGAACTGTTCGATCATGTTCGATACGAAGGCACTGAAATGGATGAACGTCGTCTTTTTTATGTGGCAATCACCAGAGCCAAAGATACACTATATGTTTCTTGTTTTTCCAGAATCAATAGACCGACTCGACCATCTCCCTTCCTAATTGAACTGAGTGGTAGACAAAAAATCCAACAGATGACAAATTTGCCTACATCGCATCGAGAAACTGAACTTTCTGTTTCAACAGGAGAAAAGGTTAGAGTTGCATTCTCACAGCTAGCGTTATATGAATTTTGCCCGTATGCTTTCAGACTCCGTCAACTAATAGGATTTGAGCCACCTATGGCGGTTGAGCTTGGTTATGGCAAAGCGATACATCGCATAATGCAAGCCATTGCGGAACATGTCAAGATAAAAGGAATAATTCCTGATGAAAAGGATATTCAGCGAATATTCAAAGAAGAGTTCTACCTTCCCTATGCGAATAAATTTTTGCTTGAAAGGATGAAGACTGCAGCTCTAAGAATCGTCAACTCATACATGAGAGATTTCAGCGAGGACTTGAAGAGGGTATGGCAAACTGAAAGACCGTTCGAACTTCACTTACAAAACGGCGCAATTTCTGGTAGAGCAGATGTCATTCTTTGGATCGGGAACGATGAGAAGAGATCAGAAGTAGCAATTGTAGATTATAAAACTTCTCTGGATGCTAACGAAAAAGAGATTTATGCTTTCCAACTTGCAATCTATGTTTTGGCTGGCAGGCGAGAAGGATTAAACGTTGAAAAAGCATACTTGCATGATCTGAAAAAGGGCGAGAGAATGCTTGTACCCATCGAAAAGGCAGAAACCAAGAAAGCTGAGGCGAGAGCTAGCGGTCTGATTGATAGCCTTTCTTCCGGGTGTTTTTCACCTCGTGTCGGACCTCATTGCTTAGGTTGTGATGTACGTTGGATGTGCAAAGAAGGAAGGCGCGTTAGGGGCTGAAGAAAATGAGAAAGGTATCTAAACCTTCTGATATTTGGAGAGTAGCCCTGAATGCTGATGACGTCCAAGCGGGGATCGATTATGGAATTATTTCTCGAGCTTGGACGTTCGACAGAATGGGTGCTCAGTTCAAAGGCAATTTCGGAAAGGCAATCTTTAGGATAGCCGTCGGAAGAGCAGCCCAACATGCAATGGAGCGAATATTATTGGAGAAATACCAATACTGCGTAGAAAGAGATGCACATGATTACAAAGAAGAAGACTATTGGGATATTAAGGCAAAGGATGGAAAGAAGATTGATCTGAAAAGTTTTCACGTTTTTACAGACTATGATGCTCCTGGAAGGGGACCTTTAAGTGAAGACCTAATCATTAACAGCACAGGCGCAGAGCATTGGGCAACATTTTTTCCCATGCTCATTCCCAGAGATCAATTCGAATCCGAAACCAAGGATTACTATATTTTCGCAATAAACGTGGCTCCCAGTTCAAAAAGATACCCCTACACGAGACGCGGCGCAAAGTTCCTTCTTGCGTTGCCCTTTTCTGAGGACAAAGAAGTAAACGCAAGATATCAGACTGTTCACCGCAGGAAATATGCGAATGAGAGAGTGCGAACTGGAAAGACATTCACGCTCGAAATTACTAAAATCGGACAAAATTGTTTGGTGCCAGCAAAAACGAAAGTTACGATAGGTTATGGCGATTCGAAAGGTCAAGCCCACCAGAAGAATCTATCACTAACTATGAGGAAGACTGAATCTATCACGGATTTGACTTCTTTTCACTATCTACGGCTGCATAACGCGATAACTGCACAGCCATCAGGAAAAATCTTTGAAGTTATCTTCCACGACGCGGACGAGTATGGAGATATTCGTTGGGAAGTCCCTTCAGTCTCATTTGAAGACATTTGGATTTACGATGCACAGACCTATTTTGTTGGTTGGATATCCAAGGAAGATTTTGAAGCAACATACAAAAGGTATAAAGCCTTCGGGCCATCTTCTGACTATTCGAAAAATGCTAATCACAGAGATCCGAAGGCAAGAGGACTATTATCTCGGAAATCGTTCTGTCATTTCTATCCGCCAGTCTTCCGAGGCGGCACTCAAAGTGCGAATTACTATTGCCTTCCAAAAGATCTCTTCACAATGTCATCGCTTATTGAGATCCTGAGATGAGTCTTATGCGTCAGTCAATCCATCTAAGCAAAACTGCGACGAATTGCATAGGTAATTCTGAGAGAGCGAACCGTCAGGAACCAATTCGTTCTGGGCCTCCAAATAGAATGAACGACCTAGCGTACAGAGACTGGATGAAATTCCAAAAGAGTTTTTTCTGGTTCACATCAAGTCAAGCTTTGATTGAAGAATGTATAAGGTTCTTTACCAAGTCCATATGGCCAGATGGCACACCATCAAGATCCCTGATCATTGGATTCGACGATTTTGACAAAAAAAGGATTCCAGAACCGAGAATTATTGTTAGCTCTCGCTACTTATTATCTCTTAAAGACGTAATCTCCGACTTGACTCAGAGAGTGAGGAATGGAGAGGAATATGATTTCATCGTTGTTAACTTACAAAAAATCATGGATTCAGAAGAACGTCTTCTTCAGTTCTTACATGCAGAGTCTGAAGACTTCTTTGAGAGCATACGCAAACTTCTGCGTTCCCAACGATACTGCGGTATTTTAACTAACCCATTGAAAAGCAGCGGGGATTTTCCAATACCTTGGTCAATTGGATCCTCAGGTCGGTCACAACTTAAATTGCGGGACGAAAAGGTAGGGCTAGTTGCAGATCTGAAACAAATTTATTATCTGATTTTTTTCCAGGCTGAGCCTGATCGGCGCTTACCAATGGTTCTTTCTCCTCCTGCCCTTTCCCGAACGAAAGAAAAACTTCCTGAACTTCCACTCTGGATAATTCCAAAACCACCTGCCCGACGGAAACAAGAGCTGGTGCATCCCGGCAAGTTTCCAGAGATCTTGGTGTCCACTTTCATCAAAATTTTCTCTAAGGCTGGCGACACGATTTTTGATCCTATGGTGGGGACTGGGAGCACATTGATAGCCGCTCTGAGAAGTGGGCGAAACGGTGTCGGAGTTGAGTTGAACCCTCAATTTATTAAAATAGCTCGCGAAAGACTTTTTAAAGAAAGTCCGACGCCATTAATTGAGGATCCCAAGAGACCGAAATTTAGATTAATACAAGGTGATGCAAGTCATCTAAATGATATCTCTGAACTTGCAACTGCGCAATTTGCATACTGCGTCACAAGTCCTCCTTATTGGTCAGTATTGAAAAACCGTGGAAGCGAGTATCAGAGATCTAGACGAGTGAAAGGATTACCTTTATTCTACTCGGATGACAAGAGAGACCTCGGAAATATCGAAAATTATGAGGATTTTTTGATAGCTTTGTCGAATATATATCGACAGGTCGCAGAAAAACTTTCTTCAAAAGGATACTTGACTATTGTTGTTAAGAATGTGAAGCGTCATCACGTTCTTTACACGTTGGCGTGGGATCTTTTGCAAGAACTTAGCTCAAGCACCCATGCCTTTGATTACGTTGGGACAACTCTATGGTGCCAAGATGATATTAGCTTGAAACCTTTTGCGTTAGGCACACACTGGGTAAGTAATACTTTGCATCAGTACTGCTTGCACTTTCGCAAGAAGAGCTGATTGTGACGGAAATCTTCTCTCCTATTGTTTTTCTTTGTAGTAGCTTAGTCCTGCTGTTGCGCCTGTTGTTATGGCGAACCATACGATTGTTGCCGTTATGTTTTCCTGGCTAACTATGTAGGCTAAGCCCACGCGCGCGAGCAAGAATCCTACGGTTGATTCTCGAAACTCATTTATAATTGAAACTCTTTATTACCAAAGATGCGTGAACGGAATGATCGTTCTCGAGAAGGGTTCTCTAATCGGTTTTTTGATGGGCCAGATGAAAGCGCACCCAAAAACCCCTGGAGACCCTAAGTTCTTGGTGATTCTTCCTCATGACATTGCAATAAGAAATTTCTCTTATGAAGCTATGAGAAAAGGAATACCACCAGCAACTTTTAAACTCATGACGTTTGACGATTTAGCAGAAAGTATTCTCGACCCAGATAAGAAGCTAGGCCTGCGAATCTTAGATAAACAAACCTTGGGTCAACTGATGGTCAAATCCATAGAAGAGGCCCCCTCAGAACCGTTGAAAGATCTTCAGATGATTCCTCTTGAAACTCCTGAAACCCAAGAAGTTCTGGTTGATGAATTCGATGAGTATCTAAGAGGTACAGATACCGGGGCGCTGAATTCTTCTCTAGCTGATATCGCCCGCGGTTTGGATGACCCTTTCGCCTCCAAGTCTTCGGCTCGAATTGTGGAAGCGTTCAGGATATTAGAACAAACAATTTTACCAAAAGTCAACAACTTGGGCATCTCGGTCTTCTTTTCCAGAGCCCATCAATTGAGAAAAGCAAGAGAAATGTTAGATTTTGGCTGGCCGTCAATTTTGGAAGTTCAGGAGGTTTTGATATCAGATATTTCTGTGTTCGATGCAACTATCTTGAAGTTTGTAGTTTCGATTGCAGAAATTGGTGAAAAGCGGAATGTTTCATTTAAGGTTCGAATATTTCAAGGAAGTGGCACCTATCCTCAACTTAAAAACCGCTTAGTAAGCGCGGGTGTCAAGTTCGAAGAGGAAAGGAGCGAAGTTTCAGACGAGTTTTTGGGAAGCGAACTTCTTGAGAACTATCATAAAAAGGGTTCTTTAGAATTCGTTGCAGCACCAGAGCGAAGAAGAGAAGTTGAAACAGCGGCTAAGAGGGTTCATGAGCTTCTTCTCCAAGGTACTCATCCATCGGAAATTCTGTTGGTGGCAAGAGACTGTGGAAAGTATCTCAGTCTTATATCAGAGGTGTTTCCTGCATTCGGCATCCCTTATTTTGTTCAAACCCGACGACCCTATGCGCACCTCTCTCCATACAGATTTGCGAAGGCCACTCTTGATCTAATTTTGGCTGCACATCGGAAAGATGTAGAATGGCATGAAATAACAGACCCTCTTAGGTTAGGTTTTTGTTTACGCCCAGGTCGAAAGGGCTGGCCAATTGAATCAAAACAATTCATATACCTCGAGGAATCTTTGTCCAGAATGCAGCACAGGATGAAAAGCCCAATTTCATTACAGGATTGGAAAAATCGAGTCTCCACTGAACTTCGCTGGGATTATCCCAAGACGCTGCTGATAGAGTTTCTTGACTGGATTCAGGCCCGACTGGACGCTCCGCCTAAAGAGCACAGAGAAGTTCGCCACCTGATTTCAACTCTTTTGGGCGCTTACATGTTTCAACAAAGTCCTTGGAGTCGCAAGTCTTATTCACCGCGTGTGCAGAATCAAGAAAGATTTAGCATAGTTGGGCGGCACCCGACCTACTTTGCAACGAGAATTAGAAATGACCTAGCTGAACTGGAAAACTACATTCAAGATTGCATTAACGGCTTGGGTCAAACTCTGGACTGGGAACTTGTTGTGAAGGCTTTTGGAGAAGTTTTTGGTACGAAGACCTACGGATTGCCCGACCAGGACATGTCCTCGGTCAAGATTGTAGATGTAGGCAACACGCCCTTCCTCAAGGCAAAACATCTGTTCCTAATGGGCTTGAAAGCAGCCGAGTTTCCAAGGGAGTGTCCAAAAGGCATCTTTATTCCGGATGAATTGCGGGAAGCCCTCGATGAGCCCAAGGAAGGAGAAGCCGCTTTTTTGTATCTAAGAAGTCGTTCAAGTGACTATGCCAATGAATGCGATTTCTTAGAAACTGTACTTCGGACTGCTCCTGAAACTGTTTGGTGTTCTATGCCTTATCTTGACGAAAGGGGCCATGTTTGTGAATGGTCTTCGTTCTTCGATGAGTTCAAGCCTGGAGAAGAAGAAAAGAATCGAATTCTGCCCGATAAATGGCTGCCTATCGCAATAGGAAATAGGTGGGGAGAAACAGCAAAAGAGTATCCCCCATGGATTCGACAAAGGCTTTACAGTTATCATGTGCATAGAAAATTTCCGAACGTAGAGCCGTCTATAGACAAAAAAGGCGTGGAAGAATTATCATCGACACTGAACCCTGACTTCTATAGCACTCAACTAAAAGATAGAATTGAAAGATATCTAACACCACCAAGTGTAGTTGAAGTCCGCAACGACGAGCCCTGGTTCAGTAACTGTACCCTTCAAAGCATCACTGGCCCTCCTTTTAGAGCACACGAAATGGATCTTCATGCAACTTGTCCTATGCAGTGGTATTTCTGGCTATTTCTTTTCTTATGGGATGGAGTCGGCGTGGATAGGGACACGATTCCTCTCTATTTTAAAACCCCCCACTGGCGATATGGCAGACTTCCAAAAAGGCTTTCTTACGTTTACCCTTCCACACGAACAAATGAAAGAATCAGAGAAATAATCGAAAAGAGATTTCCCAAACGGCAAGAATCGCTTCTCCAATTTTCTGACAAAACTGCACTGGAAGACCACTTGGCGACCTTCCTGTCAGAATTTGAACAGTCCCAGTTTGACAATGCCTTGACGGATGAATGGTCACTAGTGAGACAAGAAAAGAAAGATAACATAACAAGGCAGTGGAGTTGGGACGCAGGTAATAGAACTGTCGAAGTGGGGCAGCTTGAAAAAGTTCAGGTTGTGTTGCCTCCTCATCGCGTTGATGACCTTCAAGGCAGCAGGCTCATTATTGCTTATGTAAATTTCAGCGGCCAACTGGGGAACCGAAAGCCGGGACTTTTCTACACAAAAAAAGTCAGAAGGATGGAAGATGCCAATGATCCTCTAAGAGATTACCGAATACCTATCCTTCTAACTTATTATTCAAAGCAGGAAAAAGTTGCTGGTGCGATATACGCCGAACTGTTCAACGCTGAGAAACTCGGCTACTATGATCAATCTTTACTTGCAAAACATAAAGGCCCTCGCGGTTACGGAGAAGAATTGCAAATGCCCCCGGCAAGTTTTTACGAAAGCAGAAAGCAGGTGTTGGGGCCCTTAGAATGGATGACGAGAATTTCTCAGTTCACAGTCGCCATAGTGCAACGCGTGAAGAAGATGTCTCCAAGTCCAAACCTTCGTTTCGAAACACTACCTAAAGAGCGCGTATGCGATGTCTGCCCACAATGCGTGTACAACGATCTTTGCCAGATACCTCGAGCGGAGGGCTTACAATGACTATTCTTAAGAGAAACAAAAGCAACGAGCTCGAAGATGACCAGAAATACGCAATGAATTGTTACTTAAGCCCTGGAGGGCGAGCATGTGTTGATGCGGGCGCAGGCACTGGAAAAACAACTGTGTTGATAGAGACATTGGCGGAAACAATACTTCAGGAGCTCCAAGCAAAGTCAGATGATTTCAATCCTATGGAAAGAATACTTGTGGTCTCTTTCGGAGTTGAGGCTTCCAGACAACTAAAATCGAGACTTAAAGAACGCTTGAGAGATCATGAGTCTGCAGGCGGACATTTGCCCTTAGATATCTGGCGATTTATCGAATCGGAGTCTCAAATTCAAACCATCGATGCCTTTCTTCAGGCACTCTTAAGAGAAATTGTTACAGAGATAGGATTAAACCCTGCATTTGAGATACCCACCGGATTGGAGCAGGACAACCTCGTAGATGAAATCCTAAACAAGATTCATAATGACCCCTCATTAAGACCTAACTGGTTCAGACTCGAGAGGGCGTTCCCTGCTCTTGACTTTTTGGAGTATGGCCCCGAAAACCTTCGAAACATGATTTGGAATACTCATCAAAAGACACGGGAATTCTGCCTAGAGCCGAAAGAAGTCAAGGATCAGCTTGTTTATGCTGTTAAGAACTTGATTCATAAAGGACTGGAGCCGCCCTTTACAATAGACGATCTCAGGAATCTCGTGCAACAACTGTCCAACAATACGTATATGCTGGATTGCCCTGACGACCAAGAAGCCGCTATGATTGTGCATGCCGAAGATGTTTACAACCATAGTCTGCAGCTTGCAAGCGATTTTGGTGATTTACTAATTGCATTCGACGAGCAATATGATGCTCTCTCAAAGAAAAGAGGAAAATTGACATACATTGATATTGCATACCTTGTCTGGCAATACACTTTCAAAAAAGAAGGCAATGACTGGAAAACAAGCTTGCAGAATAGGTTCGATCATATTCTTGTCGATGAATTCCAAGACACTAATTTCGTTCAATATGCGGTAATCAGAAGTCTGATTCGTTCAGGACCAACTAATAAAAGAAACCATATTATGTTCATCGGAGATCTCAAGCAGTCTATTTACCAATGGAGAAGCGCAGAGCCTCAGATTTTCGCTGACCTCATCTTTTCCTTAAAGCAGAAAAAACTAAGTGCCTCTGTTCCCGAAGGGATGACCTATGCTCCACTCGTGTCGAACTTCCGAAGCCATCCAAAACTTATTGACTTTTTCAACGGTCTCTTTTCACAACTCTTCAAGGATGAGGCGAGAGGAGCGGTCTCCGTTCCTGTTTCCTACGTCGAATTGAAGGCTATGGTTGAATCGAACCCTAAGGACACCAAGCCTCGAATTCACGTCTTAATGAACCCTGGCGCAACTGTGGACGAATGGATTGACCATGAGGCAACAAGAGTTTCAGGGATAGTAAGAGGTATTCTTCAGCCAAACTCCGGAGTCCTTATTCGCGATGGAAACCAAACACGGCAACCACGTGCTGGAGACATTGTTCTTTTGTTCCGTCGAAACAGAAATATCCCACGCTATGTTGAAGAACTAAGATCTTCTGGAATAAATTGCGCAATTCGGACTGACATCTCATTGTTTGGCGAACCTGAAGTGTCTCTACTCATTGATTTTCTCGATTGGTTAGCTAACCCTGATTCTAGAGAGTCAATCACTCGAATTCTGCGTTCTCCAATTGTAGCCTTAAGCGACAAAACGTTGAGGTACCTTGCAAGCAAACGTTTCCTCTTGGTGGGCGCTTTGAATGGGTGGAAACCGGAGCTTAATCTACCTGAACAAGACAAGAGACGACTCAAGGAGCTCCTGAACTTCCGAGAAGACTTGAGATGGGACAGAGAAGGCCCCAAAGCGAGCTTGATTGAAAGAATAATAGCTCACGGCTCTTTCGACTCAGTCGTGCTAGCTTCTGAAGAAGGCTTACAAGCGCAAGCAAACCTGTGGATGTTAATCGAAGTTGTTTCTTCTTGGGAAGAAGAAGAACTCTTAGCATATAGAGAGTTTGTGGAATTATTAAAAGCGCTTCGAGAAAGAGCACGCAGTGGTAATGAAAGAGACTTTCCAAGAGCAATTTTGGCTGACGAAAAGACCAAGGATTCGGTTAAAATCATGACAATTCACGCAGCAAAGGGATTGGAGTTTCCAATAGTCATAATTCCTGATATAGTGTATGTTGACGAATCTGCGAGAAATGAAAGAATTGTAAGAAATAGAAGAACCGGCATAATTCTAAGACCAAGAGCGAGCAATACCTACCAGCCGTTTCGCGTCAGCATGGTAAATCCCAGCAATCAAAAAGCTGTTTCATGGGTCGGTAGAGGAAGCGAGAACGCAATACTCTGGCTTTCTCCAGAAAGAGACCTTCAGAACGGTCTTTTTGTTGTGGATAGCCCTATAAAACAGAACGTTAAAGATGATGTGGCTGAATTTTGGAGGCTATTCTACGTTGTCGCAACTAGAGCCAGGGACCATTTAATCTTCTCAGTCGGAAATGAGGATAGATGGGAAAAATACGAATGGAATTCCTGGATGAGATATCTCCGAACTTCCTTAGACCTGGCAAACATAGGAGCCACTCAGCAGCGCGTTATCAGGTTCCAGCTATCCTCAAAGCAAGTCGAGATTGGTATTGAAGATCTGCCTGCTATACCGCCCCCAACATCAATCCCATTCTTAGAAAAGCCGGTTCCGAGTGGCAAGAACGCCGAATATGAAAGTGGGTGCCCAAGCTTTGTTCCTTCACAAGTCAACCCATCTCTGTTTCCAATTTTGCTCGAATGTCCAAGGCGCTATCAGTACGAGGCAGTTTGGCTTACGAGTGGATTAAGGGAAAGCCTTTTGAAAGCATATATCACCGGCGCGCAGCCTCCCTACACAAAGAGTGGAAGAATGTCAGCTGACGAATGGGGAAACCAAATACACGAGGCGCTAAGACGATGGGAATTTTCTTTGGGCATTTACTCTGACCAGTCACTCATAGACTATATGGATCAACTTGAGCGCGTGCTTGGAACAAAAGTCCGAGCTGAAATCGCAAAAGCCCTGACCAACTTCTCAAAGCTAGCTGTGGGAAAAATGGCAATTGATGCAGCTAGAAACAATAGAACAATAATGAAAGAACAAACTTTGCAGGCGTTGATCTCATGGGATGCTTCTTCCTCACCAATTCTTGTTCAAGGTCGATTTGACCTATTGTTCCAGAATCAAAAGGGAGAATGGATACTTGTTGATTTCAAAGCTGAGGAAGCGCCACCTCAGAAATCCTTTAGGGACAGGATATATCAGGGACAGGTAAACGCATACTCATGGCTGATTTCAAATGCATTAGGCTTAAAAGTAAAAAAAGCTTACTTGGCTTACATTCATCCTAACGGAGCAGAACAAGAGCTTTTTCCTGATGAAACACAGTTTGAGAAACAGGTTAAATCCAGCCTTGGTTCGCTAGCTCTTGACCCACAGAAAGGTCTGAAAGCTACGCCTTCCTACGGCTCAGATGGACCATGCCAGAGTTGCCCCTACAACAGAGAGGTTGGGGGTCCGTGCGAGAAATGATTGGCAGACAAATATTTGAGGTTTGAAAGATGTCAGATTTTCCTTTATTTGATAGGGCTGAAAAGCTAGGCGTGTTCAACGCCGAGAAAGGATGGCTAATCTCTGCTCCAACGGCAACAGGAAAGAGCTATATAGGCATCGAAGTCATCAAGCGCAATCTTACCCTGAAGCCAGCAATGGAAACTTTCCTCTACCTTGTTCCCTTCAAAGCACTCGCTGAGGAAATGTACTCAAAACTCAAACAGGAATTACCACCTGGAACCCGTATTAACATAAAAACTGGTGACTATGACCGCCCGTTCGAGTCTAAAGAGACAGACGTTTTGGTGGCAACTTACGAAAGCATTGATGGGATAATTCAGCAAGGGATAGATTTCTTCCCTTCCATAATTATTGCTGATGAATTTTCGATCATTTCTGACGGCCACCGTGGCGCAAGAATAGAGTCTTTAATTTCTTATCTTGCCAAGTTCAAAGGTGGAACTCGGCTTTATGCCCTGTCTGCTGTATTATGTGAACCGGAAAGAATAGCAAAATGGTTAGGTACGAATGTATTGCCAGGAGATGAGAACGACAGACGCATTAAACTCGAGACCAGGTGCATAGCATTCCCTGAAGGCAGAAAAGGTGATGCCTTAAGGAAACTTGTCAAGAACGGGCTCAGGCAGGGAAATTTTCTCATCTTCTGTGAACGGAAAAAAGACGCAGAGAAACTTTGCCATGAGCTAAAGGACCTTGTCGCCACATCCATGAAACCCCAAGAAGTTCAAGATGCCCAGGAACTTGTTGCACAACTCAAATATGATTTCCCTTATCTCGTCGATTTTCCTGAGCTGCTGGCAAATGGTGTGGCTTTTCACCATGCGGACCTTGAAGTTGACTTGAGAAACAGAATAGCAGAGGCTTTTAGACAAAGGAAGATAAAGGTGGTTGCCGCAACAACCACTCTTTCAGCAGGGGTTAACCTTCCTGCCAGATTCGTCATTGTCCGGGATGTTACTCGCTATGAATCTGGAAGAAAATTGCTTCCTGTTTCAGAAATGGTAAACATGCTTGGGAGGTCTGGAAGACCAGGTTTCGACAAGCTTGGAACTGGTTATTTTTTAGTTCAAAAGGAGAAGGCAAATGAACCAATCCACAAGGAATTCATATCGAAGGTTAAGAAATGTAAAGTTGAAGAACTGGACAGCCAGATCCCAGAAAGCATGACAAATATTCTTCAATTCATTCTTGGAACAGCGGCAAGATTCAGAGGAGTAACGCGTGATGAGTTAATTTCGGTGTATAACACCACACTTTGGGGATTCGAAAATCCACTAGAACTTCCGTTTATGTCTGGTGAGAATCTAACTGGCAGAATTGAAACGATCTTGAAACCTCCAGAAGAAAACGTTTGGATTGATGAAAATAGCGTTCAAGTCGTAGGAGGAGTTTTGCACGCGAAAGGTGGCACAGGAAGCTACGAAATTAGGCTATCAGAAGAGAAAAGCACCTGCGAATGCCCGGCATACCAGTACAGAGGCAGAAAACCATGCAAACACATTAGACAGCTCCAGTATGATGCAATATTGGGAAGTATTGGAAAGAAAAATCAGGAAGCAAAAACTATCGCAATCGCATCATTCAAGAGCACTGGGCTCAAAGAGGATCCAATGTACATGTTATCGGCTGGCGTTGATTTGCTGTTAAGTTGGGAATTTTTGAATGAAAACGAGGAAAAATTGCTAATCACTAGAGACGGTAGACAGGCTCTTGTGAATTATCTTCTTGAAATGGATCACGTCAGATTGCTGAGGGATCGCATTAGAAAGGGTGAAACTGCAAAGCATGAAGAGGACATAATTAAATGGGCGATAGATGACTATAGAATACCCAAACAAACCATATATGAAATTGAAGAAGAGGAAACAGAACAGAGCGACCTTCCAGAAGAGTTGGCTGAAGCTGTCTGGAAGCACATTAAAAATGGACCATACAAACAAATTTTGGAGCAGAAGTATATTCAACGTTTCTTAGACACAAAAGATAGACTCGACCAAATCTTCAATGCCTATCTAGCCTTCTGTCCCTATGAAAACAAATCACTCGCTTGGCTCATCAAAACTGCTAGGAGAAGAGTTCACTACGGTTGCGTCAACGAACTTTTGTCTTTGATGGTTCTTGACATAGAAGCAATTGATGAAGTCTCCAAAGCCCAGACATTATTCGAACACGGAGTAAAGAATGCCAATGACCTCTCGAGAAGCGACCCCAACGCACTTTCAAAGTTGCTAGAAGTTCCGCCAGATGACGCAAGGAAGGTAACCCAAACTGCAGTGAACATAATCAAACTAGTCTCTGAGTACACGGGAGAAAGAGCACAACTTAATACACTTGCGGCTCGAACGGGAGTAAAAATTGAAGACCTTCTTGACTATCTTCTCCCAAAAGAAATGGCTGATAAGCTCAGAGCTTAGCAAATATGCGTGCGCCACTAAAAGTACCCCATGCTTAGGATAATGGTGAGATGATTAAATGCATCATAAAAAGCTCATAGAAGCGCATGGACTGTTCTACGGTGGTTGGGAGTATAGAGCACCCTACTATGATGACTACATGAGAAACAAAAATTGGGAGGAGTGGTCATCGGGTTCTGTTTCGATAGGCGAGATACAAAAGCTGTTCAATTTTATTCGAAGGTGGGATTATCATTTTAAAGGAAACCCTGAGGTATTCAAAAAAATCTTCGAGTATGTGTATCCTACCATCAAGCAACTACAGCATAAAAAAATCGAAGATGCAAATCTAGCTGACGAGCAACTTAGAAGGAACATTCAAGAGGTTTTTGACAGAGTGGCGGATTGTCCAGGAACTGGCAGGTATGAATCAACCGACGCTTCTAAGATCCTTCACGCGATCCTTCCCGATCTCTTTGTTATGTGGGATGATAAGATTAGAGACGGAATGGTGGCTGGTGGACATTATGGGGCGGTTTACGCTAATGTATTTCTGCTGAAGGTGCAAGGAGAGTTGGAAGAAGCGATAAAGACATGTATGGATGAGGAACATTTAGGCCGAAAGGAAGCGATTGAATTTATTTGCGAACAATGCAACGGCAAAGTGTTAGCCAAACTGGCAGACGAATACAACTACATGAAGTACACCAAGCGATGCCCATCTCTTTAGATGCGGCTGCCACTAATATGCGCGCGCAGGACCTGAGCTTATTAAGTTGTGAACGCTCCGCGTGCATGAAACTCGAACATCCAAAATTAGAGGAAATATCTACGAACTTAGCCTAAGCTACATCATTGTTTGCTTCATCCGCAACATCATCCGAGATTCCACCATTTCATGCTGCCTTTGAACTCTGAGATGACTTCTCCTTTCTCGGGTTTTCTGAATATGAATAGGTGTTCGTGAATGAGGAGCAAGAAGTCTGTGTAGTGTCCTTTTTTTCCTTCTTTGTCTATGTCGACCCAGCATTTTTCTGCGACTTTGGATAGTCCGTCCCATTTTTCTCGTGTGGATTTGGTTTTCCATTGATGTTTCATTACGTCTTCTCGTATTATGAAGCCAACGTCAAGGAAGCCTTGCATCACCCTGAAGGCGACGGGTATGTGATGTCTATGTCTTCTTGTGTCGCCAACTAATATGGCGCAGAATCTTCCAGGTCTTAGAACGCGGTAGCTTTCTTTGGCGATTTCTCGCATCCCCTCCAAGTATCCTGTGAGTGTGTGGGCAAAGGAGAGATCTCCCTGAACGTGGTTTTTTCTGTTTGAGTAAGCGATTATGTTGGCGTATGGTGGGTGGGTTGCGATTAGGTCAATGCTGTCATCCTCAATTTGGTTGAGGTTCCTTGCGTCTCCTACGTAGGTTTTTGCTGAAACTTTGGGAAAGTTTGAATCTAATGGATTGTATTCGAAGTTGAGCCGGTCACGTGTAAGCATGACGCAGTTTGGGTTGATGTCAACTCCTATTCCGTTTCTCCCAAGCAGCTTGCATTCGATTAAGGTTGTGCCTGAGCCGCACATTTGGTCTAGAACGGTTTCGCTAGGCTTGGAATATCTTAGAATAATGTTGCGAGCCATCTGAGGAGGCCAATTCCCTCGAAAGTTGCCTTGATGTGTCGCCCACTTGCCCCTTTCGGGGAAAGACCAAGCGTTTAATCTTTCGAGCTCAAATTGTTCTGGCTGATATTGTATGATCTTCTTTGGTTGTCCGATTTTTATTTTTGCGGTTTCGATTTCAACCGTTTTATGGTTCTTGAGGAATTCCGTTAGGTCTTGATCTTTGATTTCTCTCATGACAGCGTACTTCTCAGACATTTTGCTTCACCCTTCTGTTTTTGTTGGTCCAGTCTCTCATCGCTTCTTCTATGGCCTTTTGCAGAAATCCTTTTCTTGCTCCAAACTTCTCGGCAGCGGTTTGGCGGAACACTTTTTCAAGTTCATCGTCTATTTTTAGGTTGATTTGTCCCATCAAGATTCACGTAGCTAGATAAGTTGTTATCTACTTATAAATTTTTTAGACAAGATTTTTCAGCAAGCAAGTATCAGATAGTATGGAGTTAGATTTGGACCCTAACAGTGTGCGACGGAGGTTAGCGGAATTCTATGCTACCTTAGATTTGACGTGTGAAATAGCTGAAAACATGACAGCCGAAGGGGTCACGCCATTTCTAAAACAAGTTTTTGCTGGGGACGATGCCTTCTGGAAGGCTGTCCAGAGCTTTCAAAACCTAAAAGGGACATATAGGACAGAAGAGGAACTCATCGAGAAAGTAAGTGAGCTTTTGAGGGAGAACCCTCGCAATTTTCTCATATTGACTCATTTGCACAGACAGCTTCGTTTCACCAATTTGGAGCTAGTTCATTTTCTATTCGACCGGCACCAGATTAACAGTCTTGAATTTTACAGGAAACTTCTCGAGAATGATCCAATATTTCAGAAGCAGTTTGAAAGGACCGCTAGCTCTAAAAAGTGGAATGCTTATGTGGGCAGTGTAAACCTTCAAAACTCAGAAGACCCAGCCCTACTTGCATCTTTGAAGAAAGTTGTGACAAACTATTTGGGTAGCGAAGGCAGTTGTTGGCCATTGTGGAAAGCAAGAATAGAAAATGACGTTAGTGTTTCTCGCAGGATCGCTGAATTTGTTGTTAGAAATGAAGACCTAAAGCGGCTAATAGAAAATGATTCTGTGAAGAACGCCTTGGAGCGAAGCCTTAGAACAGTCAATGTGGAAATAGTCAAACGTGAAAGGGGTGAGTACGGGTCAAGAAAGGTAAAAGAAATCCTTGAAGCTGCTGGGTTCGTTTTTGAACAATACAGCAACATTAAGAACATTGAAGACCTAGAGAAATTCCTTAAAAGTCAGAGAATGTTGATTACAGCGTCCGCTGAGTACATCTACACTACGGAAAAGTTATGGGAAAAGGAAGACAAAAGATTTGATTTTATTTTAATCTCTAAGAATCGAGTTCAATTCGTCATGGAAACTAACTACTTTACTACATCGATGTCTAAAATAAGAGAGGTCGTTCGCCATTTTATGGAATTGAAGAAGGCTTGCCGGAACAAATACCGGCTCATCTATATCACTGATGGAATGGGATGGTTTGACCTAGCCAAGAATGTTAAAGACATGCTAGAATTTGAAGCTGAGGAACGAAAAATAGACCCTTCTCGTATACCTTTCCTAGTCAACCTTGAATTGTTCAGGAAGAGTATCGATATGATAAAGGCAGAGATGGCTTCTGCCACAGGAACTCGGTGACTTCGGATGCTTAAACGGAGAGTCAAGTCTAGACCAGTTGGACGTCAAGGTGTACCGGTGCGGTTTGAAAGGGTTAGGATTAGAAATGCGGAACCAACTGAGTTTCGGGAAAGGATTCTGCAGCTTCCTCAGCTTGCGTATGAAGTAGAAACATTGAAAGACGGAAGGAAGATTTTGGTTACGAAGCCCGGTGGAAAAAGCGCTGATGATATAATGGTTTGGGTTTATGAAGGGGAAGGAGGAACTCACTGGCGTCCAAGTCATAAGCAAATTTACAATGATCTAGAACAGAAGATTAGGTTTGATAAGCAAAAAGGATTAGCGGTTATGGAGGCGCTTGAAAGAGTTTGCAGAGGTGAGGACCCTGAAGATATTCTGACTAAAAATTCGCTGCTTGGAGAGAATTTGCCTGGATTACCCGTGGACCTTATTTTGAAAGCTTACAAATGGATATGGGGTCAAGAAGACTGCAATTATCCACCGCCACGCTTCCAAGGACGCAAGATGTCAATGGATGGATTAAATAGACTAAAGTCTGAGCTCCTAAACTCTACGTAGCCTTGTATAAGCCTCTTTCAACCCTTTTTATCAAACCAGCCTTGGTAAGGCCTATAACTGAACTTCTTATTGTGTTGTAGTTTATGTCACCCAAGGCTCTAATCTCTTTCAGTGAAACCTTCCCCTTCTTTTGGATTATTTCATAAACTTTCTTCCTTTTTTCTCCTCGAATTTTTTTACTCATTATAATCAACCAACCATTTCCTTTTCAGATCAATATTGATATAAGGCTTATTGTTTTTCTTTGTAGTAGCTTAGTCCTGCTGTTGCGCCTGTTGTTATGGCGAACCATACGATTGTTGCCGTTACGTTTCCTTGCGCGCGCCCATCCGCTTTCAATCATGACATCGACAAAATTGTAGTACCTTCCCAGAGATTCTGCAAGTTTTCTCATGGGTATTTTTACGCTTGCTTCAATTAGCTTTATTTGTGGCATCGACGTCATTCTTTTAGGGAAAGTGTTTTATGAGAATCCTAAAATTGCGTTGTAAATTCTGCGGTCATTGGAACAGAGTTCCAGTAAACAAGGTTTTCCTAGAACAAACTTCTCCAGAGCCTAAGGTTAAAGTTTTCATTCCCATGTATTTGCCTTTGCAGGCTTCTAAATGTGAGAAATGTGGCGAAGTCATCGCTCAGCCAAAAGAACTTATAAAGATTGTGAAGAGTGGCTCTGTTACCTCTTAAGTTGATTTAGTTCGTTCGTAGAGCTGTTACTTTTCGGTTGATGGGTTACATAGATCAGATAGTGACACGTGGTTTGTGTCTGTTATTCCTTTGAATGAGCCATTTGCCATAAGCAAGAAAGAAGAAACAGATAACCAATAGAGCGAGACCAATTATCGTTAATCCAAGAGCCCAAATGTTCAAATCCAAAAGAACCAAGATTGCAGACAAGGCAAACAGAAGTTGCACGACAGCTAAGTACTGAATTGCATTTGTTATTCTCACTACTTCTCCAACATCTTCAAATCTCTTTGCCAAAGCAACGAAGAAGGCATAGAACACGAATAACCCTGTGATGATTGTACCATCGAAGGTTAGAATGATTGAACCCTCTATCATTCAGATCGCTTACCTTTCTTCCGCTGTTGCATATTAAACTTTTGACTAGCCAAAACGAGCCCTATACTCAATTCAAGATTTTTCCTTTGGAGGTTTAGTCTTGCCTTACCAACGAAAACACACAAAATACCAGAAGAGACAAGCTCAACGAAGAGTGACTGTGGATCCGGCGGGTCTGGGTTTTGCGGCCCTGCAGGATAAGCTCAACGTGTTTACGTTTAAACAAAGCCATCAAGCTTCACCTGAGGCGGATGTTTTTTACGCCATTCTCGATAGCATAGGTCACACATATACTCATCCTTCTTATAGTCTGAACCGTCTTCTCTGACCCTAACTTTCGTAATGGGATGGTCAGCAGAACAGTCTAAACAGAAAATCCGCCCACACGTAGGGCAACATGTTCCTTCCATCTGGTCCTGAATTTCAACACCGCAAATGTCGCATATGTATTGAGCGTCAGTTTCGTCTTCATTCACTATTACAGGCATGCATCGCTTCCTCCTCTTCAACGCTTGCCAAGCCTTTCTTTTCCAGCCAAAGGTTCCGCAAAACAATCAGTTTGGCTGTGTAAAAGTATCCGCCTTCACGAAGCTCTTTCCGTTCCGCCGTTATGCCCTTGAAATCCTCGCCCATAGTTTTCGCCTGCTCCATCTGATAAAGCTCCTGCGCCTTCTCCCAAATCATAGGTCTTACCCAAGGCCAAAATTTACCAGGCTGCCTCTGCTTCGGCACGTAAATACCGCTCCATCGTTTCTTTTTCAGAAAAATAGGGGCAGGCGTCGGATGTTAGCTGGTGTTGTTTAGCGAAGCCTCGGAGCATTTGACAGATTTTATGCGGGGTTAAAGGCTCCTTTTGTCGGGTGTAGCAGGCTCGTGCAGCCATTATTATTGGCAGAAAAGAAAGGAAGGGACAGTTTGGACAAATCTTAGGTTCTAAATACTTGGGCATTGCTTTTCACCTTTTGAAGTGTTTTAGGGCGAAGCGGTTTGCCCTTGTCTGTTTTCTATGCATGTTAAGTCCACGGTAATAGTCTAATAGGTGGCTGAACTCGTGCAAGAAAATGAAGCGGATTAGCTCGTTTGGATTGTTGAACGTGACTGTTTCGTTGATGTATTCGTAGCCGTGGAACGGGTGGAAAATCTGTTTTGTTCCGACTGCAAATTTCTGTGTGAATGGATAATTGATGTTTTTGTTGATGCCAATTGTGATTAGTTTTTTGGAAGACGTGCATCTACCATGGAATGGATATTTGCCGTTTAGCCATTGTACTTCAACTTTCCAGTCGTCTAATGGCTGCATAAGTTTTATTGGCAGGTTGAGGCTTCCATACTCGACTTCCCAGTTCTGCTTGCTTAGTAAGTCGTCAAGCCGTAAAGAAAGATTCGTTTTATTTTCAACCTTCAACCTTCTCCGCCTCCAAGAAACTCTTGATTTTAAGAAACGTTTCTTGCCCAAACCACAAGCCAGCTCTTTGCCTTTCCGACAAGACATCGACAAGAGCCTCAGTAAAGGTTGTGTTTGGAATGCCAAGACTGTCAAGAACGGCGTGAAGACTTTCATGTGTTACCTTTTTTTCAACATCTTCCATGCCACCGATGCGGATTGTAGAACCGTATAGTCCACTTTTCCCACCGAACTCAAAATCCATTTTTGGCATTTCTAGGCCTCCCTTGCTACTTCAAAAAAGTCTTGGGAAAAAGAAGGGAAAATGCTGTTGTTTGCGTAGAAAGCTTTGAAATCTTTTTGAAGGCTTTGTAAGTCTGCTTCTAGGTGTAGAAGCTCTAAATCGTCTGTGTTTAACTGGAAAAGCTCTAAATCTTTCTTTTTTAGTCTTTTAAGCTTGTTTATTTTCTTGTTTACTTCTTTAATCTTTTTAATTATTTTTTCGCTTGGCATTTTATTCTACCTCACCTAAAACGTAGGCTAATTTTCTAAAAATGGGTTAGACTCGCTTCCAAGCTAAAATTAAAGCTTAGAAAAAGGCGGGTTTCACGTTTCCGTGCAGAACAGCGGACTTTTCATGTGAAACTCTAAGATTATAATAAGCTATTTTCACTTTTCAGCCTGAACGAGGCATGAATCAGAATAGTAAACTTTTGTCCGCACGCTCACAAAACAAAAAAAGATCATCCTCATCAAACAAGATGAAGCAAGTGCTAACACCTAGTAATAGCGTGCCAGTTTATAATATGCGCGTCCAATCAGTATGTCAGAATTCCGGAAATTAAAAGGATCGTTCAGCCTCAGGGTTTTTAAGGTCAACCTCTCAATGCCTATTGTGGCCTGCAAAACCAGAGGGCGACCATATGAACAAAAAAGCATCAAGATTGAATCTTGGAAATGTAATCTCGATAATTGTTGTAGCCGCGATTTTCTGCATTCTGTATTTACCAACGGTTTCTTCCATTGTTTCGTCATTTGGCCGGCCGGAAAAAATAGAATTGCCCCTTGTGTCATACAGCACTTACCGTTCTATCGTCCGCGATGATCTACGTGATTATGGTCTAGAGAGAACAGGAGTGAAAGATTACACAGCGAACATTTATCTTTCATTTGAAACAAGTGAGGTTGAAATTGGAAAAGCGGTTAAGTTTCATTTGGAGATCGAAGATACTGAAAAGCGGTTAGATAAGCCCTATTTCTACGTTTTTCTTGTAAATAACACTGGAAATGTCGTATCGGGGTTTCCCGAAGAAGTGTACCTGAGCACGTCTTATAAGCTATCAAAATGGGTCCTATCAAATGACTGGTGGACACCAAGAACTGGAGGAGACTCTCTTCAGATTGCACGACAGACTCTGATCACTGGACAAGGAAAATGTTGGAAAGATAATGTTTACAAGGAGAACTGCGAGATGTGGTACAAGAGACAAATAGTTGCCGATCCGAGCCAAATTGGAAAATGGGAAGTCTGGGTTTTCCTTTTTGACGAACAGTACAAGACATTGGATGGAAAGGATCTACCGTCAGAGAATGCGATTACATACACAATCGAATCTTTTGACGTAACTCCGAAAAGGCCTCCAGAACAAACGAGCAACATTGGACCTACCTTATGGCTGATCTCTTCGACCGCCACTGTAATCGTTTCAGCTTATGGAATGTTCAGAAAAGTATCCCCTTGGATCAATGCAAAATCCGAGCAAATCGTAGAATGGTTGCACAGAAATAGGGTAATAACTGCGATAGCAATAATCGCAATAGTCGCAGATATCGTAATCTTCCTCCTAAGGCCGTGAGAACAGGCTTACCCCTTTCCCTTTTTTCCTGATTTTGTCAATGAATCTGGAGAGCTTTTCCTAAATATCGTAACATAGGGCATTGGCAAGCTATAGCAAAAAAAGTAGAGGTTAGAGGTAAAGGTCTTTGTCTATGTCGCTGTCCCAGATGAATGGGTGTTGTCCTGGCTCTTGTGCTGTCACCAATGGTGCAGCGTACTTGAATGCTTCCTCAACTGTTACGATTCCGTCTCCGTTTGCATCACCAAGCTTGCGGAGCATTCCTTGATCAATGTAGTAATATCCGAAGAGGGTGTTATGCAATAATAGGTAGTCCCATGCTACTTCCGGTTCTTGGCATGCGGCGACGATAACTCTTCCATTGCCGTTTAGGTCTGGTGACATGCCGCCTGAGTGGCAACTACCAAACCACAGGAAGAAGCTATTAGACTCGATATCTGAGAACCTAAACTTTAGGTAGTCGTCTGTTACGCCCCACAGGTCATAGGTTACTATGTATTCATCTTTTCCGTCTACTTCGTCATTCGGGTAAATCTCTGAATATGTACCTTCATCCACCTGTCCTCCGTGTCCGCAGTAGAAGAACACAACAGTGGATGTCGCATTCTCGTTATCGATGAGCCATGTTATTGAAGCTACGATGTTGTCGACTGTAGCACCGTTGTTTGTTAGTAGCTTGATGTTTTCATCGGCGAATCCGTAGAGGCTTTTTAGGGCCTTCACCATTTCTTTGGCATCGTTCGCAGGGTTATACAGGTTCGCTGAGGGGTCTGCATACTTAGATATGCCTATCACCACTGCCCACTTATTGGGCGTGGGAACTGGTGGCGGCTTGGGCTTTGGTCCGAGTCCCGGAGGAGGCCCTTGGGGATTACCGCCCAATGGAGAAGCGGAAACGCTTAAGAAGCCTTTCACAGCCACTGTGGGTTCGGCGGATAGGTTCGGTATGGATGTTGGAAACGCGACAAGCCAGAAGCCAAGTAATAAAGCCATCACTGCGACGATAAACTTTCTCATTTTCTTTCACCGAACTTGTGTGGGAAAACAAAACTTAAAAGACTTTCTATATTAAAGTTCTGGGTTTAAACTCTATTTACCTCAAAACAGTGTAAGAACTGTTTTTTCAAGGGCTGTAGCTACTGCTGGAACCAGTGTCCATACAACATCTGGCGAAGGTATTAGTCACCAAATGTATCTATCGAGGGGTCCCTTGATTTTTGGCTTAAACTTGTCGCAGATGCTGCCCTCTGGGTTTACGTAACCCTTTTTCTGGTGGCACCAATATTTACCTTCAGAAGCGAAGTAGTCTATGAAGCGGCAGTCTCTGCATCTCATTGCAGGCTTTCTTTTTCTATTTGTTTCACTCTTGTTTCGATGTATTGGACGAGTTGTTTTTCTGTCATTTTTTGTTCTCGTCTCTGTTTTTGGAGTTGTTCCGCAATAGTTGCTAAAACTTTTTCAATGTCTAATGGTTTCATGATGTAGGCGTCTGCGCCCTTGTTTAGGGCTTCAACAGCATTCTTAAGCGTCGGATACCCGGTTATGATGATTTTCCTCATTTTTGGCTTTGTCTCTTTGATTTTTGTGAGCAGTACTACGCCGTTCATGTCTGGAAGCTTAATGTCTATTAGGGCTAGGTTGTAGAATTTCTCTTCTGCTTTTCTAAGTGCTTGTCTGCCTGTTTCTGCTGAGTCCGCGTTGTATCTGTTGTCTTTCAAGATTTCGCTTAGGACTTTTCTTATGTCTTCATCGTCGTCGATGACGAGGATGCTCGGCTTTTTTCCTTGCTTCTGCCTTTTCATGCAGATTTTCTCCTTGGTCTTTTAAAAGGTTTTGGCGACTTGGGGGGTATGCTTTGTTTTTGGGCCTTGCGAACAAGGCATGTGAAGTGGATGGCTTCCCTTTCTTCGAATTTTAAGCCTAAATCTGCGTAGAGTTCTTTTGCCATAGCTTTTAGGAGGAGTTGGCTTCCTGGATGGCCGAAGATTTGTTCAACAGCCTCCGCGAATTCTTCTGGGTTTTTGTGCCACTTGTTCCTTTTTATTCCGAAGGTTTTTTCGATGTGGTAGTAGGTTGCCTGTTTTCCAGACTCTCCAAGGAGAAGCATGGCTTTTTCGACTGCTGAATTGAACGATTCTTTGAAGGGTGGGTCCAGAGACTGTTGAAGGTTGCAGTTCAATGCGCATCTTCTTCCTTAAATGTTAAATGGGGATTGCTTTGAGCTTAAAATGGCTTGTGAATTTAAAATAATGATTTTTGCTTCACAGCTTGTTTATGTTTTTGGCGCAGTCATTCTTGTTTGTATGTCCTAACATATGGATAGAAACCTTCGCTTAGACGATGACGCCTTTCAAGGCTGGGAAGGAAAGCGTCTTATTGTTGAGAGTTCAAGAACGGTGACTTTCTCTATTTGCGCTACATACGGAATGGGACCTATCTCTTTTGAGATTTCTTTCTCTATGTCGATGTTTGTTTTGCCTATGTAGGCGTCGGGGTCTTCAACAAGCCAAGCTGTTATGAAGACCATTTTCTTAACAGTGTGTGCACGTGAATATTTTGTTTTGGTCATTATGTCTCTCCTGTCCTAGAGGAAGGGTTATCTAAGGCGTTGTTGTCGGGGAGTTATATAACGTTTGCTTACTTTTGCTTATGAATACAGATAAGTGCTAAACAAGGTTTAACTCATACGCCTTCTGGGTTAACATGGTGAAAGTGAAATTAACCGTCAGCATTCTACCAGAGATCGTCAGATGGATCGACGAACAAGTCGAGAAGGGTCGCTTCGCTGATAGAAGCCATGCTGTGCAATACTCTGTACTCAAAGTTAAAGAACTCATAGAAAAGGGTGAAATCAAATTCTAGAAACGTTTGCAAAGGCGCAAAAACGCAAAAGTCCATGGCTGTCAGAATAGGTTAACTTTTGTTTGGCAACGGCGAAGCACTGCGGATTTGACATTTTAATCTCTGTTCTCTTCTTTTTCAATCTGAGTCCATTGGAGAAAGGTTTTGTTTTAGGAGCATGAGCATTGCTTGGAGGCGCCCATTTCAAATTTTAGAAACGTTGCTTCGGTTCTTTCCCTCGAGTTTTCTCATTTATTGCCTTCCTATAATAGTAGCAATCGAGTGGGTTGCCGTTACAGAAATGCTCAAAATCAAGGTCTGAGATTTGTGCTGGCTACCCAGCATTTTCCATTTCAACACGTTTTTTCGGGTGCTCCATTACAGGGGCATCCTTTACTGTGCATTTTTGCGGTTGCGGGCTTTTATTTTCGTATAGAAGAAGCCTCTATAACGGCTTTCCACAAATTTTAAGGCAAGATCCGTCATTGAATTGTAGTTTAGTCGGGGCAGAGTCGCCTCTGCGTGCAAGGGGAGCATGCTCCCCGGCTCGTGTCTTTGCCCAGTGGCACGTTAAATATGGCTGGGTAGAGAGAGTGGGAGCCGCTAACAGCGGTTTAATCCCATAAGAAAAACCAGAGAGGGAGAAGGAGGAGGTGAAAGAATGAAAACAAAGATGAAGTTGGTAATGGCTTTAGCTATTGTCCTCATTGGTTCTTTGACGATTGCTCCAGCTTTTGCAGGCGGAGGATTTGATGAATATGGCTATAATTGGAAGGCACGGACTTTTGTAGGTACATATGAATCTTATTATATGGAAAGGTATGGAGTCTATGATCACGCAACAGCAGAGGCTGCTTGTGGTATCTATGCTCATGATAAACTTGTCTTGAAGTGGTCTATGGCTTGGCAAATGGCAGAATGGGGTCCTGACGGGATAAGAAAAAACGGCGACGAATTACCTTGGACATCTGATGCATGGTGCATAAACGAGTGGAATGGTGCGGTTGGCAGACAATGGGGCGGTGGCATAGTAGAAGGTTCAGGCTATGTAGAGGCTGTAAAGATCATCTGGGTTGGTTCGGCACTGGAGACCAGCGAGTACTGGCGTGAAGGCGGATATGCCATTTGGGGCGAATTCGAGGTCATTCTGGACTTCTACTGCGGTCCAGCCGTTGAAGGAATTGACTGGTATGCGTTAGCAACGCCCAATGGTCTCGGAGGACCGTAACAAGTAGATGTAAACAGTTACAAGCCTATCAACTTCCCCTTTTTTTGCTTGTCTTTTTCGTTAAATCTGCAACATGTACGTGCAGATGTGTGTGAAGGAACGGAAGAAGGCGTTGTTAAACAAGATCGACGATGTGATCAAACAGGTTGAGCCAGCCTAATAATCATCATGGAAATAAGAAACATCGCTGAAGAACTGAGAAAACAAAAGCTTAAACAAACAAAGAGCAAAAAAGGATGAAGATATAAGTTCGGAATAATGCGTCACTAAACGTGGAAAGGTGGCGCCGAAAAAGGGCGGGCGGAAACTGGGCGGGGTCATTCCCGTATCACTCCGCCGAGAGTAAGCTTCCCAGTTTGTCCCTCTCCCACCCACAAGGCTCAGTAATCAACAACATATTAGATCTTGCCGAGTCACATGAAACTGATGGTGGTTAAACAGTGCCGGAGCTAAGGGTTGACGTATCCGATTTGAAGAGTGAAAGCAGCAACTTGATAAAAGAATTAGTCATTTTCTTGGAAGAAAAAGCGAACGTGAAAGTTGAAACAATCGCAAATGAAATAATAGTGAAAGGCGAAGAAGAAGAAGCCATTTCCAGAAAAAGCCTGCGGGCGCTTCTTAAGGATTTCCTACAAAAAGTCGGTGTAAAAGGCAAGGTGAAAAAAGGCAGAGGAAAAAATCTTGTTATAGCTAAGAGTAAGGGCAAGCCGATTTTCTGCGGAAGCGACGGCGAATGGAAGGTTGAGCTTGAACAACGCCTACAAAAAGACGCTGAAATTGTGCTTCTTGCCCTGGGTGATGTGAAATACGAAGTGTTAGCTTATTTGAACAAGAGAAAAGACATAGAAATACTCAAGCTTGAAGCAAGACAAATGAAAAAGCGGGATAAAGGCACAGGACTCAAAGCCATAGTCAGAAGCCGCAGCAAACCCGACAATTTTCAGAAGTTGTAACCGCTTATACATTCAAGTTTTTCCAGAAAAGATAAACCTTCGTCTGCAGAAGAAAGCCACACACTTTAATTAAACGTGCAAGCCTTTCAAGGCTTAGTTTCTTTATCTCCTCAACGTAAGCTTTCTTATGTCCAAAAACCAGATGCGGAAAGAAGTATTTCATGAACCGTGTATGACAATGTTTGATGA
>Ga0315282_10002485_pt1 | contig 33843 bp, 29 predicted proteins | sample YL17G07_20_MG_FD_203693 | JGI IMG/M metagenome (GOLD analysis project Ga0315282, IMG submission 203693) | Sediment microbial communities from Yellowstone Lake, YNP, Wyoming, USA - YL17G07_20 | ecosystem: Environmental > Aquatic > Freshwater > Lake > Sediment | place: USA: Wyoming | collected...
GCATCTACGAAGAACCACGTAAAGCTATTGAAAGCGTGCCAGGCGTCAAGCTCTTAGAGTTTGACCGTTCAAGGGCAAGAAGCCTCTGCTGCGAAGGCGGCGGTGGAAGAATGTGGGTTGACATTCCTGGTCCACGCTTAGCAGAAGTTCGTGTTAAGGATGCTGTTGAAGCTGGTGCGGAAATTTTGGCTGTCGCATGTCCATTCTGCCTTCTAACAATTGAGGATGCGGTTAAAACAACTGGTAATGAAGGCAAAATCCAAGTCATGGACATAGCAGAACTTTTAGCGCTTGCTCTCTAAATTCTATTTTGTTGTGTAACTAAATTTTGTATTATGTTCGTATTTAGTCTTTTTAATGAAGTGAAATCTATTTAGTAAAGCAAAAATTATTCCTAGGTTTTTCTTCAGTAACCAGCGGGCTTATTGTTGACTTAATTCCTCGTTTCTGGCGACTCAACAGCAAGTTGACAAGGAAGAAAAACAATGTAATTGCTGTGAGTATGTTTATTGTCCAAAGAATCGTATATTCTACTGATGTTCAATAGATGTTAGGTTTGTATTTTATTTGAAGGAGATAGAAATCATTGTAATACTTTATAGTCATGTCATATTCAGAAGAGTTAGATGCATGTTTCAGCCACCACTCAACTGAACTGAGTTCTGGAATATTTACAGGTTCGCGAATACCATCGCTTGCAAGAACAAAATCATAAGTGCTTATCCTAAAATCAGTGTCGTTTGTTAGATCAACACCCTCTGAATAGATTTCCCACTCATGCAACTTGTAAGCATTTAACCACATTGAATATGGAATATTGTAATATTGGTAGTTGTAAGCTACGACTGTAAGGGTGAGAAGCACCAAGACTAATACGATACCAATCTTCATTTTGCCAATTCTGCCTTGTTCTCTTTTTGCCCTTCGTTTAGGAGTGGGTGTGGCACTCTAAAATCAAATGGTGCATGAAAAAATTATATAAGCATAACTATTACTACTGAACAAAACCCATTTTAAGGATATTCTAATAATTACCTCATTAATACTAATTTGAGAGGTGTTTCATATGGAAAATTGGGATTTGATAATTATTGGTGCTGGTGCTGCTGGTTTAGCTGCTGGAATTTACGGTGCAAGAAGCGGATTGAAAACGCTTGTTTTGGAGGAGAAAATGGCTGGAGGTACAACTGCAGAAGCACCATTGGTTGAGAATTATCCAGGTTTTCAAAACATAAGTGGAATGGAACTGACTCAGAAAATGGTAGCCCAATGCAGAGGCACAGGCGTGATCATCCGCGAATTCGAAAACGTCTTAAGCCTAGACCTTGAGGGTGAGAAGAAAATCGTGAAAACCAACAAAACAACCTATGACGCGAAAGCAGTTATCATCGCCTCTGGCTCGCATTACAGTGAAATTGGCGTTCCAGGTGAAAAAGAATTCCTTGGAAGAGGCGTAAGCTACTGTGGGATCTGCGATGGCCCTTTGTTCAAAGGTAAACGTGTACTTGTTGTCGGCGGCGGCAACTCAGCACTGATAACCGCTCTATACATTGCAGGGCTCGCATCAGAAATCAAACTTGCACATCGCAGAGGTACTTTTCGTGCCGAAGAAGCCCTTGTAAAGGCATTAAAGGAAAAGGCGAATGTAGAAATTTTGTGGAACACCGAGGTGAAAGAAGTTAAAGGTGGAAAACTAGTAAATGAAGTAACAATTTTCAATAGGAACACTGGAGAAACCAAGGAACTGCTTGTTGACGGCGTTTTTGTTCAAGTTGGAGAAACCCCTAACAGCCAACTGGCCAAAGAGGCGGGGGTTGAGGTTGACGAAGGCGGTTACATAATAGTTGATATTCGACAGCGAACAAATATCGTAGGAGTTTACGCAGCTGGAGACGTTACAAATCATCCGGTTAAACAGATTGGAACGGCTGTTGGACAGGGCATAACGGCAGCCCTAGAAGCCTACGGCTACATCAGACAACCATACTACCATAAAGGATAACTTCATGGTTTGCGTTATCATTGAAACGGCTGTTTTTCGCACGATATTTTTTTATAGGAATAGACATACGTCTTTCCTTCTAAAGTGTGCATGCACATATGCGAGGAATTAACTTGGGCAATAATGCTGTGCTTGTGGTTGGCGGGGGTATAGCCGGAATGCAAGCGTCCTTGGACCTTGCTGACCGAGGACTCACAGTCTATCTCGTGGAAAAATCCCCAACCATTGGAGGACGAATGGCCCAGCTTGATAAGACATTCCCAACAATGGATTGTTCCATGTGTATTCTTGGACCTAAAATGATTTCAGTTCTTCATCATCCCAACATAACTCTGTTAACCTATTCTGAAGTAAAAGAAGTTAGTGGCTCAGCAGGCAATTTTAAAGTCAAAATAACAAAGAAACCCAGATACGTAGATGTTTCTAAATGCACTGGCTGCGATGAATGCACGAAGGTATGCCCAGTTACATTACCAAACGAGTTTGATATGGGATTGGGAAAAAGGAAAGCAATTTACAGACTTTTCCCCCAATCTGTTCCCAATGTTTTTGCCATAGATAGAAGGGGGACGTCCCCGTGCCGTTATGCTTGTCCTGCCGACGTCGCTGCTCAAGCGTATGTAGCGCTAATAGCAAATAGAAAGTTTAAGGAAGCCTATGATGTGATAAGAAAAGACTTAGTGCTTCCAAGAGTCCTTGGGCGGGTCTGCTTCCATCCCTGCGAGAATGAATGTGAGAGAGGAAAAGTTGACGAACCTGTTGCAATTTGTGCCCTAAAAAGGTTTGCAGTGGACTATGCGAAAAAGACTGAGAAAGAAAAGCCTGAGCCGCTACCGAGGAAGTATGAGGAAAAAGTAGCAATAGTAGGTTCAGGTCCAGCAGGGCTTGCAGCCGCTTATGAACTTATTAAAATGGGATATTCCGTCACGGTTTTTGAAAAAGATTCAGAGCTTGGTGGAATGGTACGATATGCAATTCCAGATTACAGGCTCCCAAAAAGCGTGCTAGATGAGGATATTGGTTACTTGGTGGACCTAGGTGTAGAAGTACGTAATAACACAGCTCTTGGCAAGGATGTGACTCTTGAAGACCTGAGAAAAAGGGGGTACCGAGCATTTTTCCTTGCTGTTGGGGTTCAGAAAAGTGTAAAACTTGGAATAGAAGGAGAAAATCTGGACGGAGTTTTGCATGCGCTGAATTTTCTGCGGAGTTCTAACTTGGGAGAAAAAATCAATCTTGGTGATTCTGTCGCGGTCATTGGTGGCGGTAATGTTGCAGTGGATTCTGCAAGAACAGCTCTGAGACTCGGTGCGAAGAGAGTAACAATTCTTTACAGAAGATCGAGGGCGGAGATGCCGGCATATCAACCAGAAGTCGAAGAAGCTGAAAAGGAAGGAGTTGAGATAAGATTTCTGGTTGCTCCTAAGAGAATACTCGGTAAGAACGGTAAGGTCGCAGTCATAGAATGTTTGAAGATGGCGCTTGGTCCACCCGATGAAACAGGTAGAAGGCGACCCGTCCCAATTGAGGGATCAGAACGCACCGTTCCGGTTGATACTGTGATAGTTGCTATAGGACAAACGCTTGATTCCTCAACTCTTCCAGAAAAAATTCAGGCATCCAGAGGAGCCATAATCGTTGACCCTATAACTCTTGAAACTGACATACCGGGAGTATTTGCTGGAGGAGATGCAACATTAGGTCCAGCATCCGTTGTAGAGGCTATTGCATGCGGAAAGGCTGCAGCAATCTCAATTCATAGATACCTTAGAGGCAAAGACATGAAAGCTGGAAGACCTGAAAAACGAACCAAAGTTGAAGAGGTTCTAAAGGAAGGAATAATCAAAAAGCGGCGAAAGTCTATTCCCGCTCTTCCTGTTAGAAAGCGAATTGGGAATTTCAAGGAAGTCGTGCATGGATATACAGAAGAAATGGCTGTTGAAGAAGCTAACAGATGTCTCTCATGCGGAGCCTGTTCTGAATGCCGCGAATGTGAAAAAGCCTGCTCAGCACAAGCAGTTGATTTCAACCAAAAACCTGAAGAGATAACGCTTAACGTTTCAAGTATAATATTGGCCACAGGTCTAGAGCTTTATGACCCAGCGTCGATAAGCGAGTATGGTTATAAACAGTACAAGAACGTTCTCTTATCATTGCAGCTTGAGAGACTTGTCAACGCTTCGGGTCCAACCAGTGGAAGGATCTTAAAACCCTCAGATGGTAAGCCTCCACGAAGGATCATTTTTATACAGTGCGTTGGTTCAAGATCAACTTCGCAGAAGGGATTTCCTTACTGTTCCAGCGTATGTTGCATGTACGCCACGAAAGAGGCGATTTTGATCAGAGAACACGAACCCGAATGTGAAGTTAACATTCTATACATGGATCTAAGGGTGTTTGGGAAAATGTTCCAAGAGTTCGTAAGCAGAGCCAGAGACCAGTGGGGTGTCAAATATGTTAACGGACGCGCCGCTGCGGTTATAGAAGACCCTGCGACAAAGGGCCTTCTGGTTCGATACGAAAATATCATGGAAGGGAAAATAGAAGAGGTGCCTGCAGACCTTGTTGTGCTCTGTCCAGCCTTAATCCCGAGGGAAGACAACAAACTTTTGGCAGAAATGCTTGGTTTAGAATTAAACGAACACGGCTTTTTCAAAACGAAGGATCCGTTGCTTACGTCGGTTGAAACAAACGTGGAAGGAGTCTTTGTCTGCGGGTACTGTCAATCACCAAAGGATATCTCTGAATCGGTTACACAGGCCAGCGCCGCTGCGGCTAGAGCCGCGGAGCTAGCGCATCAGATCGTGGGGGAATAGCCCAATGGAAACCGGTAAGGAAGAATTAAGGATCGGGGTTTTCGTCTGCCACTGCGGATTCAACATAGGCGGCGTGGTCAATGTACCAGCGGTTGTGGAGTACGCTAGAACGTTGCCCAATGTTGTTTGCGCTGAAGAAAACCTCTACATGTGCTCATCCGCCGGATTAAGCCTGATCAAAGAATGCATAAAAAAGCATAACCTCAACCGCGTTGTGGTTGCTTCTTGCACACCTGCAACCCACGAACCGGTTTTCAGAAAGGCATGCGAAGACGCTGGGCTGAACAAGTACCTCTTTGAGATGGCGAACATAAGGGAGCATTGCTCCTGGGTTCACATGCGCAAACCGAGAGAAGCGACAGATAAGGCTAAAGACCTCGTCAGAATGGCCGCCGCAAAAGCAAGCCGTCTCGAACCTCGAACAGAACCTGAACTAGAGATAAAGCCTTCAGCACTTGTTATAGGAGGCGGAATAGCCGGAATGACAGTTGCTATGTCCCTTGCAAGACAAGGCTTCCATATTCAGTTGGTTGAAAAGGAAGCAGAACTCGGTGGGATGCTTAGACACTTGTACACGCTGCAGCCTACGGGACGTGAAGCCTCAGAGGTTCTTCGAGAAACCGTCACAGCCGTAAAAGCAAACAGCAACATACATCTCCACACGTCAACCCTTGTCAAGGAAGTGACAGGATTTATCGGAAACTTTGACATAACACTCCAAAAGAAGGGTTCAAACGAGCTTGAACAAATCGACGTGGGGACAATAATCGTAGCCACAGGAGCCGAAGAGTTCAAGCCCCTAGGAATGTACGGATATGAAGAAAATGAAAACGTTGTAACACAGCTCGAACTTGAACAGCTTCTCAAAAGGGGCGAACCCAAGGAACCCAAAAAAGTTGTCATGATTCAGTGTGTTGGAGCCAGAGAAAAGACTGGAAGAACATACTGTTCAAGGATATGTTGCATGGTAGCCCTCAACAACGCTATGCTTCTTAAAAAGCGGTATCCAGATGTAGAAATCAGCATACTCTCCCGTGACATCCAAACTTATGGTGAATACGAAGATTTTTACCTTAAAGCAAGGGAGAACTTTATCAACTTCATACGCTACGACCCGGATAAACCTCCAAGGGTTGCCTCAAAACCTGACGGAAGGTTGGCAGTTACTGTTTACGACGTGAATCTGAACGCTGAGATTGAGCTGGACAGCGACCTGGTTGTTTTGTCAACGCCTCTGGTTCAGCACGATGAAGGGAGAAAACTTTCTTCTATACTCAAAGTTCCTTTAGGCAGCGACGGCTTCTTTTATGAGGCTCATCCAAAACTTAGGCCTGTTGACTTCTCGTCAGAGGGCATATACGTTTGTGGCACAGCCCACGGACCGAAAGATGTGACTGAAAGTATTGCTCAGGCTTATGCTGCAGCCTCAAGAGCAGGTATTCCGATGGCTCTCAGAAAAATAAGGGCTGAAGCCGTTAAGGCATCAGTTGATCCGGAGATATGCGTTGGCTGCGACGCGTGTGTGGTTTCATGCATTTTTAACGCTATTGAAGCTTCACCCTTCGGGCAACCTTGCATAGTTGAGGCCAACTGTAAGGGCTGCGGTGTTTGCGCGGCGGAATGTCCGATGGGGGCTATGCAGCTCATACACTTTAAGGATGATCAGATTGTGGCGACTATTGAGGCACTGTTTAATCCGAAGAGACTTGCGAGTTCAGGTGAAAGTTTCGAGCCCGTTATACTATGCTTTGCGTGTAAGTGGTGTTCTTATGCTGCCGCTGACTTAGCGGGGATTTCGAGGATTCAGTATCCGCCAAATGTTCGAATTCTGCGTGTTCCGTGCAGCGGTAGGGTGGATGTGCTTCACGTTCTGAAGGCCTTTCTGAGTGGTGCCGACGGAGTTATCATAACAGGTTGCCTCATCGGCGACTGTCACTATACAGACGGTAACGTGAAGGCAAAAAGCAGGGTGGAAGTTATGAAGAAATCTTTAAGAGCCTTAGGCATAGATCCGGAGCGCCTCGAAATAGGTTTCGCTTCGTCTTCTGAAGGACAGAAATTTGCGAACATGATGACAGAGTTTGTAGAGAAAATAAGGGGGCTTGGATCAAATCCTTTGAGAGTTAAGGGAGGAGGCGACTAACTTGTATAAAATAGTGACAAAACGGGAGCTGGTTCCTCACATTAACTTGTTCGAGTTTTCAGCCAAAGAAGTAGCCGTGAAAATAAAGCCCGGACAGTTCGTAATTCTGAGAATAGACGAGAACGGAGAAAGGATTCCACTCACCATCGCCGGTGCAGATGTTGAAAAGGGAACGATAACTGTGGTCTGCCACGAAGTTGGCAAAACAACCAAACGGCTTGGAAGTCTGAAGGAAGGGGACCGCATACTAGACTTGTTAGGTCCGTTGGGAAAACCCGTAGAAATCGAGAAATTTGGAACCGTGCTTTGCGTTGGTGGTGGAGTAATGGTTGCTCCCCTGCACTTTCAAGCTAAAGCTTTTCATGAAGCAGGCAACAAGGTCATCGGGGTAATTGGCGCTAGAACTGAAAGCCAGCTGATTTTTGAAAGCGAAATGCGAGATGTATGTGATGAGCTTTGCGTGGCTACGGATGATGGAACAAAGGGTTACAAGGGACTAGACTTCCTTAAAGACTTGCTCAAAGAGAGGAAAATTGACCGTGCGATAGCCATGGGACCAGTTGTAACGATGAAAACAGTTTCAGAACTCACCCGTCCCCATGGCATACCCACAATCGTGAGCTTGATTCCAGTGATGGTTGACGGGATGGGGATGTGTGGGGCGTGCAGAGTAACCGTCGGAGGCAAAACGATGTTCGCCTGTGTTGATGGCCCCGACTTTGATGGTCATCAGGTTGATTTTGAGGAGTTGATGGCTCGGCTGAAGATGTACGCTCCTCAGGAGAAGCTTGCCTTTGTATTCTACGAGAAGGGAGGAAGAAGACTGTGAGTAAGCCCAAACCCAAAATTCGAAAAGAAGTCGTTCCCATGCCTAAACAAAATCCCAAGGAACGTATCCACAACTTTAACGAGGTGGCACTCGGCTACACGGAGGAGCAAGCCGTGGCTGAAGCCGAAAGATGCCTACAATGCGCATACCCCTCTTCGTGCATAAAGGGATGCCCGGTAGAAGTAGACGTCACAGCGTTCATAAAACTGATTAGGGAACGCAAATTTGACGAAGCGATAAAGAAGGTCAAGGAGAAAAACAGTCTTCCAGCTATTTGCGGCAGAGTCTGTCCGCAAGAGGAACAGTGCCAAGCAAATTGTGTAATGGGAAAAGTCGGTGATCCCATTTCTATTGGAAGATTAGAAAGGTTTGTGGCTGACTGGGAAAGAGAAAGAGGCTATGAGATTCCGCAAAAGCCCGCTGCCATCGGCAAGAGGGTAGCAGTTGTGGGTGCGGGTCCGGCGGGTTTAACCGCCGCAGCGGATCTGACCAAGCTTGGATACGAGGTCGTCGTTTTTGAGGCTCTACACAAACCCGGCGGCGTGCTTGTTTATGGGATTCCAGAGTTTCGTTTACCTAAAAAAATTGTCGGAGCCGAAGCTGAATACATAGAAAAGTTGGGCGTCACCATCAAGATGAACGCGATGATTGGAAAACTTTACACCGTAAAAGAGCTTCTTGAACAATTCGATGCAGTCTTCATAGGCACTGGTGCGGGACTTCCACTTTTCATGAGAATACCGGGCGAGAATCTGTGTGGAATTTACTCAGCTAACGAGTTTCTGATACGTGTTAATCTGATGAAGACGTACGCGTTTCCGGAGTATGACACGCCAATCTACGTTGGAGAGAAAGTGGCAGTTATTGGAGGAGGCAACGTAGCTATGGACTCTGCCAGATGTGCGTTAAGACTGGGAGCGAAAGAGGTGAAGATTGTTTATCGAAGGTCTAGGGAGGAGATGCCGGCAAGAGCTGAGGAGATTAAGAACGCTGAGGAAGAGGGCGTAGTCTTCGAGTTTCTGACGAATCCCAAAGGCTTCATAGGCAACGAGAGGGGCTGGGTTAAGGCGATGGAGTGCATAAGGATGCGTTTAGGCGAGCCAGACGCGAGCGGAAGGAGAAGACCTGTACCGATCGAGGGTTCGGAATTCACGATGGATGTGGATAACGTTGTAATTGCAATTGGAAGGACGCCAAACCCGATGATACAGCAGACAACAGAGGGCCTACAAGTCACGAGATGGGGGACAATAGTCGTGGATAAAAACGGAAAAACGAGCATTGAAGGTGTCTATGCTGGTGGAGACATCGTTACAGGCGAAGCAACGGTCATAAGCGCCATGGGAGCAGGCAAAAAAGCAGCAAAAGCCATACACGAATACTTAATGAAGAAATAGACAATTTATGCTTCAAAAGCAACCTAAATTGGATACCTCTATCTTTTTTGATGGTAAACTCTGTTGCTCTCTGCGGAGTTTATAGCCCCCTATATGGGTTGAACTTTCAATACACTCACTATTGTAAAAGATGAATTATTGGAGATTTTGGATTGTAATATGGATAGACTCTCTAGATTTTTGCATTCTTTGGATATTAGGCTTCAAATAAAGTGGTCGGTTTTTATGTAGGGTTATGAGGAAAGTCTATTTCATTGGGATGGCTCGAACGCTGTCTTCTTTGACTATGAGGAAGCAATTTTCTATAGGGGTTCCGGAGGCTAGTAGATTTTCGATTCTTTTGGCTATGTGTTGAGGGGATTTTGGAATGAATCTTAACAAGATTATGCCTTTAACCTTGAGTTTTTCTTTGAATGCGAGTTTGCCGAAGTCCGTGTCAAATGTTATGATGATTCTGCCTTGTTTGTTGGCTAGGTTCAGTACCTCTTTATCGCTTAAGCCCGGCGAAATTTTTAGGGTTGTGGTTATGTCGATGTCTTTTTGCCTTAGGGTTTCTACGGCTTTAAGCGGAATGTTTTCGTCGGCTAGGAACTTGGTCAAGGTAGTGGATAAACCCTCTCTTCTTTCAAGATTTCTGTGGCGTATTTTAGAACTGCGGTTATGTCTTCTCTTTTGAGTTGTGGATAATTCTCCAGTATTTGTTCGGTTGTCCAGCCGTTGGCGAGGAGGTCTAGAATTAGTTCTACGGATATTCTGGTGCCTTTTATTATTGGTTTTCCAGCTAGTATTTTGAGGTTAACTGTTATTCTGTTTCTCCAGTCTTCGGTCATTTAAGCACCATCTTTATGGGTTGAGCAATGGTATATAAATGTCTTCGCATTAACGTCTTCCATCACCGTTTCATATACACACTATAAATAATTGTTAAAAATGTTAAGAATTTTTAAAAATCATAATTATTTTAAGTTGTAGTGTTGTTGCATAAAGTTTTAATTTTCCTATCCGAATGAAAACCATAAATTAGGAAGGTTATCCGTCTTGGTTACGTTATACCTTGATAAGATTTTTAATCCTCAAAGCGTCGCCATAGTCGGCGCAAGCGACGAAGAAGGCACCGTTGGCTATGCGTTAATGAAAAATTTTACAGAACATGGTTTTGAAGGCAAAATCTACCCAGTCAACATCCGCAAAACCGAAATTTTAGGCTTAAAAGCCTACCCAACCGTAGAGCAAATCCCAGAACCAGTCGACCTTGCAGTAATCGCAACTCCAGCCAAAACCGTTCCAGACATAGTCGAACAATGCGGAAAAACGGGCATAAAAGGCATAATCATCATATCAGCGGGCTTCAAAGAAATAGGCACTGAAGGCAAAGCATTAGAAGACAAAATCACCGAAATAAAAAACAAATACAAACTACGCATAATCGGACCAAACTGTTTAGGCATAATCCGCCCAAGCATGAACCTGAACGCTACTTTCATAAGCAAAACACCAAAACCCGGCAACATAGCCTTCATCAGCCAAAGCGGAGCCCTAGGCTCAGCAATTATTGACGTGGCTATACACGAGAACATTGGCTTCAGCAACTTCGTCTCAGTAGGCTCAATGATAGACGTAGACTTCGGCGATTTAATCGATTACTTCGGCACAGACCCAAAAACCCGCAGCATACTAATGTACATGGAAGGAATATCTGACGCAAGAAAATTCATGAGCGCCGCCCGCCATTTCGCAAGAACAAAACCAATAATCGTCGTGAAAGCTGGCAAATTCGGCGAAAGCGCGAAAGCCGCAGCTTCGCACACAGGTTCGCTTACGGGCGAAGACATGGTATATGATGCAGCATTCAAACGCGCTGGAATTGTACGCGTTGAGGAAATAGCCGACTTATTTAACAGCGCCGAAGTCTTGGGACTGCAACCCCTGCCAAGAGGTCCAAACCTTGCCATAATCACCAACGCCGGCGGTCCAGGAGTTATGGCTACTGACGCGCTCATAGCCAGAGGAGGAAAACTAGCTAAACTAAATCAAAAAACAATTGACCTTCTCGACAGTATTTTGCCACATTACTGGAGCAGAGGCAACCCAATCGACATCCTAGGAGACGCCAAAGCAGACCGCTACAAAGCAATAGTAGAAGCCTGCCTTAACGATGAAAACGTCGATGGCATACTAATCATTTACACTGCTCAAGCCGTGGCAGAACCGGTTGAAATTGCCAAAAGCATCGTGGAACTGTGCAAAAGCAGAGGCTACCAAAACAAGACGATTCTAACCTCTTTTATGGGTTATGGAGCAGTGGAAGAAGCAAACTGCATCTTCAACGAAAACAACATCCCAACATACTCCACGCCAGAACAAGCAATCAAAACATACCATTATATGTGTCAATACAAACGCAACCTAGAACTGCTCTACGAAACGCCTGAAGAACTGCCAGTAGACGTTGTTCCGCCGAAACGTCCACTCATGGTGATAATGAGAAACGTCGCAATAGAGAACCGTGAAATACTGAACGAAACGGAAGCCAAAGCATTCTTAGAATATTACAATTTCCCGGTTGTAAAAACAAAAGTCGCCCAAACAGAAGACGAAGCCGCCACAATAGCCTCTCAGCTAGGCTACCCTGTTGTGCTAAAGATTCTGTCTCCCCAAATATTCCACAAAACTGATGCTGGCGGAGTTGCACTCGACATAAAAAGCGAAACCGAAGCTCGAGAAACATTCAATCGCCTCATAGAAAAAGCTAAAGAGTACAACTCAGACGCCGAGATTCTAGGCGTAACAGTTCAGCCCATGATAAAGAAACAAGGCTACGAAGTCATTATAGGAGCCAAAGCCGATCCTTTGTTTGGTTCTGTGATACTTTTTGGAATGGGCGGCGTCGGCGTGGAACTTTTCAAAGACTTTGCCATTGGAATTCCACCGTTGAACCAAACTCTGGTCAGAAGGATGATGGAAGAAACCAAAGTTTACCAGCTTCTAAAAGGTTACAGAAACGTCCCCCCAGCCAACATTAAACTTCTGGAAGAAATTATAGTGCGTTTCAGCCAGATGCTCGTTGACTTTCCACAACTTAAGGAAGTTGACATTAACCCATTATTCATAAACGAAAAAGAAGCCTTCGCCATTGACGCCCGCATCGTAATTGATAAAGAACGTGTATTCGCAAAACTTGAGCCTCACCAGTACCTAGTCATAACTCCATACCCGAAGAAATATGAAACTTTATGGAAACTTCGAGACGGAAGAACAGTACTGCTAAGACCCATAAGACCCGAAGACGAACCACTATGGTTAGAAATGTTCCAGAACTTCTCAGAAGAATCCATACGCTACAGATTCTTCCAAATAATCAAAGACACACCGCACGAAACTAGAGTTCGATACTGCAACATCGACTACGACCGAGAAATAGCCATAGTACCAGAACTGACAGAAGACGGTAAAAGAAAAATTCTGGGAGTAGTCAGAGTAGGCATCGAACCAGATGGAAAAGCAGGCGAAATCGCTTTCATCGTCGCCGACCCATGGCAAGGCCTCGGCCTAGGCACAAAGCTAGTTGACTACGCAATAGAAATCTGCAAAGACATGAAACTCGAAACGCTATATGCGATAATGCTGGTCGACAACTACCGAGCCATCAGCCTCATGAAGAAAATGGGCTTCACAATCACCTACATGGAAGACGGAACAGTGAGAGGAACACTCAACCTGAAAGAAGAAGAAACTCAATGTATAGAACCCCCCACACTTGAACAAGCGCCTTCCCCAGCACAGGCACAAACAGCATTAGAACACAAAGTGCCAAAAAAGGAAGAAACATTAGAAGCATAACTGGCAAGTGTCGAATTTGCTTTTCACACTCTATATTAATCTAGTGTCTAGTGTTGCAACATTAATGTTCGTGCCAAGTCAGAATAGATTATTCACCAAAGCTAAAGTGTTTGTCCCTTGAAAAAATCCGCAATAGTTCTCGCCGGAGGCTTATCTAACCAGTTTGGTCATGACAAAGGCTTGCTTCAGTTAGCCGGTAAACCTCTTATTCTTCACGTTCTTGACAAAATTTCAACAATAGTCGATGAGGTTCTTATCGTCGTTGGTTCAGCACGCCAAGCGAAAGCTTATGCAATCTTGAACCTGAATGCGAAAATAGTCATAGACAAGTATGAGATACAAAGCCCACTTGTAGGCGCTATAACTGGATTCGAAAACGCAAATGGTGAATATTCATTGTTACTTCCATGTGATACTCCGTTTGTCTCAAGTCGCATCGCATCACTTCTACTAGAAAAATGCGTAAACAGGGATGCAGTCATCCCCAGATGGCCGAATGGCTATATTGAACCACTTCAAGCAGCCTACCGTACAAAATCAGCCATAACAGCGGCAAACACAGCATTAGAAAATAAGAAATTAGATATGCGCTCCATGATTGCCAATTTAGGCAAAGTAACTTACACATCAACATTAACTTTAAAACAAGTAGATCCGAATTTGGTGACATTTTTCAATATCAATACACCAGAAAAAATCAGGAAGGCAGAGGCTATGATCAAAGGAAAGGCGACATCAAACTGTTGATTTTATGGTTTTTCTAGTCTTACAGCGCACACTTTAAACTCTGGGATTTTTGCCTTCGGGTCCAATGCAGCAATGGTTAGTTTGTTTGCGGCTGTTTCAGCGTAGTGGAAAGGTATAAACACTATTCCTGGCTGCACTTTGTCTGTAACTTTTGTTTTAATCACAATTTCTCCTCTTCGGCTCTTTACTTTAATATTTTCACCATCGTTCACTCCGAGTTTCTTTGCATCCTTGGGGTTGATTTCGACGTATCCCTCGGGCGCTTGTATGACGAGTGTTGGAGACCTGCGTGTCATTGTTCCAGTGTGGAATTGGTATAATAATCTGCCCGTGGTCAAGATGAATGGATATGAATCGTCGATTTGCTCGGCAGGAGGCTGATACTCTACTGGCGTAAATAATCCTAATCCTCGATTGAATTTATCTTTGTGAAGGTATTTGGTTCCGGGGTGATCTTTGGTTGGGCAAGGCCACTGCAAGCCTACACCTTCTAGACGGTCGAATGTTATTCCACCATATATCGGAGTAAGTTTTGCGATTTCATCCATAACTTCCTTAGGCGATGCATAATTCATTCTATTATAGCCTAAACGTTTCGAGAGTTCAACAATAACTTCCCAATCAGCTCTCGCTTCTCCTGGGGGCTCTACAGCTTTGCGAATTCTTTGTACACGACGTTCTGTAGAGGTGAACGTTCCGTCTTTCTCTGCAAAACTGGCTCCTGGCAGAACAACATCAGCTAGTTGTGCAGTTTCTGACAGAAATATGTCTTGAACTACTAATAAGTCAAGTTTTTCCAGTTGCGCTTTTACATGGTTAATGTCAGGATCTGATAGCATCGGGTTTTCTCCCATTATATATATGGCTTTGATGCTGTTTCCTGCGGCGTTTATCATTTCTACAATTGTTAAACCTGGTTTCGACGGTAATTTGACACCCCAGGCATTTTCAAACTTCTTTCGTATATCTTCCATATCTACCCTTTGGTAACCTGAATACCAATTTGGCAACGCACCAACATCGCAGGCACCTTGAACGTTGTTGTGTCCTCTGAGGGGGTTCACTCCTGTGCTCTCTTTACCTACGTTCCCGGTTAACATAGCAAGATTTGCCGTTGAAATCACATTGTCGACACCTGTCGTGTGCTGAGTTATACCCATGGAATAAACTATGGCGGCTTTGTCGGCCTTCGCATACAAATGAGATGCTTCTCGAATCTTCTCAGCAGGAACAGTAGTGATTTTCTCGACATATTCTGGCATGTATTTCTCAATAACTTTCCTAAAAGCCTCAAAGTTCTCAGTTCTGGTTTTTATGAACTCTTCATCATGAAGGTTTTCAGATATTATGACATTCATCATGCCATTTAGGAGCGCAACGTCTGTTCCAGGCTTTTGGCTCATGTAAATTGTTGCGAAATAGGCGAGGTCGATGAATCTTGGATCAGCGACTATGAGCTTATTTCCTTTACGCACTGCCCGCAGGATTCTTGTCGCGATTAAGGGGTGCTGTTCCGTTGTGTTGGAACCTATAACGAAGATTGCGTCTGCATTTTCCAGTTCACCTATAGAGTTTGTCATGGCGCCGCTACCGAAAGTAGATGCTAAACCTACTACTGTGCTTGCGTGGCATAGGCGGGCGCAGTGGTCAACATTGTTTGTCCCTAATACTGCCCTAGCGAACTTTTGAATTAAGAAATTCTCTTCGTTTGTGGCTTTGGCTGAGCCAAAGACTCCTATAGCGTCGCTGCCGAACTCTTTTTTTATCACCGCCAATTTTTCAGCTACAAGAGAAAGCGCAGTATCCCAGTCGACTTCTTTGAATTTCCCATCTTTTCCTTTTATCAACGGGTTTTTCAAACGGTCAGGATGATGAATGAATTCATGAGCACTCCAACCTTTAATGCATAGTCTACCCTCTCCAGGACCACTTTCATCTGGTAGGACTCCAACAACTTCTCCATTACGGACTTTTAAGTAAAGTGTGCAACCGGTTCCGCAGTATGTGCAAGTTGTTCTAACTTTATTCATGTAAGCTTCACCTCATTTTGATTTTATTTTCAAACTCTGGATTCTTGACCTTATGTGAGTCATAACCAATTTCTTGAAGGTTGTAACCCATGGCTAAGCCTAGAAGCTGTAGATAAAACAACGCGGGCAAGTTGTATTGTGGTATATCCTTTCGAGAAGCGATCCATTGTCCCATGTCAAACTGATAGAAGCATTGAGGACACACCACAGTTAGGCAATCAGCTTGCGCCAATTTCATGTTGCCAAGTTTGTCTTTGAGTAATGCATAAGCGCCTTCACGCGAACCATAGGTCATGAGGGCCCATCCGCAACACAATGTTTTCTTGTCGTAATCTGCTGGTGTAGCACCGAGAATCATAACCAACTCATCCAAAGTAGTTGGGTCAAACGGGTTATCAAATTCCATGATCTCTTTTGGACTGAGAATATGACAGCCAGTGTGGGTTGCTATGGTAAGTTTGGAAAGAGGATACTTAACGGCGCTCTTCATTTTTCTTGTGCCTATATCATTCATTAATACTTCAAGGAAGTGACTTACTTTTGCATTTCCCTTGTAAGCATGTCCAGTGTCTGAAATAATCCCATTCACTTTATCCCTCAATTGTTTGTTTGAGTTCAAAGCGTGGGATGCGTGTCTTAACGTGTAGGTGCAACCGTTACAAACTGTAATGATATCTAATCCGTTTTCTTCTGCAACTGCAAGATTTCGTGCTGCAATGGATAACCACGTCATTTTGTCGTTTATACCAACCCCAACGGGTTCTGGGCAGCATGTAAAGTCATCGAGGTTAACTAGCGAGATGCCCATGTCTGAAAAAACTTTCTGAGCAACAGCCTCTATGTGTGGTAATCTAACTGGCACGAAACATCCTCTGAAGAACGCATATTTTTTGGTCATTTCTTTTTCCATCCAGCCATTTTGTTTTCAAGCCCGGTTTTTCCGGCAATTTTTTTGATTTCACCGACTTTTCTTTCGCCGAGAGGTTTTAATCCTCTTCTCTCGCGTTCTCTGTTAATGAAGTGAAGCGATTGAAAAATCGGAAATGCATAGCCTGTTGTCAAAACTTGATTTATTTCTTCTCGTATAGCCTCTGGAGCATAACCTTTTTCAAACGCTTCATCTTTTAAGGCTTCTATTACTTCAAGAGGTTTTACCTCATATGGACATATTTCCTCGCATTTGTGACACGATACGCAAAGCCATATGTTTGGGTTTTTTTCAGGTTCTTGAGAGCTGAAAATATTGTTAACATAGGTGTTTGTGGGCGAAAATCCAGCATATTGCACTGGACACACTAGAGCGCACGTGTTACATTTGAGGCATGTTTCGATTTTCGGGAATTTCTGGAGGAGCTCATTTTTAGCTTTATATTCTAAGCTGATTGGCATATTTCAGTCATCCTTAATTGAAATGAAGTATGATAAAACGCTAATCGCATTAATATTTTTTGTGTGCAGAAAGTGTCCAATCAATATTGGAAATTGACATTTTAAATGAAGAAACAGAAGTGAGGTACTGCTCATCTTGAATCAAAAATAAAAAAATGTGGAGGGTTATTCTTTTTTGCCTTGCAAATAGACGTACCAGTAAAGTACTCCTACGAAAAAGGCTCCGCCGATTATGTTTCCGATGGTCACTGGAATGAGGTTGTATTGTATAAAGCCTGCCCAAGTCAAGTTAGCACTAGCACTAATACCAGCACTCAAGCTTGCCCAATCCTTTAGAAACAGACCAATTGGAATGAGGTACATGTTTGCGATGCTGTGTTCGAATCCCATAGCGACGAATGCCATGATCGGGAAGAAAATAGCAGCTATCTTTCCAACAGTGTCGTGTGATGAAGCAGCAAGCCATACTGCTAAGCACACTAGCCAGTTGCACAAGATTCCTCTGCACAATGCTTCAACGAAAGAAAGGTTCACCTTCGCGTCTGCAATTCCCAGCGCAAGACTGCCCATGCTTCCTGGGTCAATCGATCGATAAGCGTAGAACCCGCCGAACACTATGAGCGCCAACAAGAGGGAACCAACAAAGTTTCCGATGTAGACGACGACCCAATTCTTCAAAAGGCCACTAAATGCTGCTTTTTTACTGCAACATGCTACAATGATCAAATTGTTTCCTGTGAAAAGCTCAGCGCCACCTATGACGACTAACATCAGTCCCACAGAGAATACTGCGCCGCCAAGGAAGCTTGCGAATCCCGTGCCAACAGTGGCAGTGCCAACAGTGGCAGTTAAGCCAACTTTTACGGTAGTCATGAGTTGGCCACCGAAGCCTATGTACACTCCAGCCAGTATCGCTAGAACAAACATTTTGCCGAGTTTCAACTGAGTTTTTTTGCAGCCTACGTCACACATCGTTTGAGCGATTTCAGGAGGAGCTTTTGAACTCACTTTCCTCACACCTTACTTTGATTGCTTGATTTATTAGCATCAACTTGCACTTCTCATATATAATTCTATCTAAATGTGTTAAGAATAACTCAAATTAGTGGTAGCAAAATTCAAATCTTGGATTTTACATAAGGTACTATTCAAGTTGTCAATTTGAAATCAGTTTCAAGCTGACGGTGGAGGGGGCAAAATAAGTGTCGCCCTCCAAAATCTGATGACCTTGAGCATCTGCACATTTTTGACGACCTAATTGAGGCGTTGGGTGCAAAAAGCGTTTGGTACCGAAACAAGTTGAAATGTTGTGGGGGACTATTGAGGGGTTATGCTGACGACGTCGCTTTGGCGATTGCCCGCGAAAAAATCGTGAACACCACTAAAGCAGGCGCTGACTGCATAGCGACTCTTTGCCCGTTCTGCTTCTTGACACTAGACTTAGGGCAGATGTTGATAAAGTCAACATTTCATGAGGAGTACAATATGCCAGTTCTCCATTATTCGGAACTTCTAAGCTTAGGCTTAGGAATAGACGCGAAGGAACTTGTGCTTGATTTCCATAAAATACGAGTGGATAATGTACTGAACAAAATCGGCTGAAGCACAAATTCTGCAGTGCTCAAGAGAGAAGATTACAGTTTCAAAATGATGTTGAAATTGCCAATCGATAGAATTTAGGTACCCGTGGCTTACGTGGACCTTGTTTTCGGAATGTTAACCTCAAAAACTGCGTTTTTGCTGCATTTTGCAGTCATGTTTTCAATTTCTAAACGGTTAATGGGCACGTTTAGTTTTTGGCATTTATCTGTGCATATTTCTAGGCCTTCTGCGTTTGTATGGCATTCTTTTTTGCAGATTTCTACGCCATCCATTTCTGTGTGTATGGTAACTGGTTGATCATTGCAACGGCATTGCATCAAAACCTTCACGTGATTATTGTCTTCGAAAATGTCGATTAGAGGCTCTTCTGCTTGTGGAAGAGGAATCAAATGTTTAGGTGAAGGATTTGGCTCTGCTTGTGTGTCTATTATGTTTTTTCTGTAGAGTAGCTCTTCTATTGGCTCTACAACAATATTGCTGTCTTCATTATCGACAAGTTTCTTAACTAGGATTCGACAGAAAGCATCTATGTTTTGTAATGCTTCTTCGAAATCGTCCATGAGGTTGACCTCTTGTCTGTATTTATAGTATTTACTTCCATGCTCTTAAGCGTTCTCATGTTAAGTATAACGCAAACAAGCGCTAATCAATCTTACTTCTTACTTGTTGTCAACGGTAAAGTTCGCATATGCTTCACTGTTCGAATAATGCTTTCCACTTCTTTGCTTGGTTTTTCCAGAGCTCTATTTATCGCAATCTCTGCAATTGTTGCACCCATATCTGCGATCTTGTTTAAACATGAAACAATTGCTCTCAGATATGGAATTTCAGGAAGCTCATGCATAAGCTTATCAGATTCCATTTCCAGCACATCTTTCATTTCCAACAATCCATTCGCAACTCTAAGGTCTCGTGTGAAAATGCAGTCTAAGGCCTTCTGGAATATGGTCTGTGCTAATTCACTCAGATGATAAATTCTTTCAGCCATATCCTTAGTTAATTTACTTCTGCGAATATCAAGTGCAATAATTTTTTTGGCTATGTCTTCAGAAAAGTCTGCGATTAGCTCCAAATATTGTAGTATCAAACGAGTAGCCGGAATAAAAACAACGTCTGTTGCGCCTATCTGTTCCGCCACATCTGGTTTTAGCTGTGCAGAAAGAAGCAGACGCACTGCAAGATAGTAAATTGTGTCAGCTTCATCTTCACGGTTGATCGCTTCCTCTGCCAGAGATTTATTGTTTTCCAGAAAAGCCTGCATTGTTTCAGACAAGATTGTTGATGCAATGATAGATAATCGTCTAATTAACATGTCAAGTTTGAATTTGGTAGGATCAACCGAACATTGCAAAAGGATGTTTTTTGGTGTCTCTTCTAGAATGCCTAAACCAATTAGCTTGCGAACAATCTTTCTAATTTCATCGACATGTTCCTTTTCTATTCTGCGGGAAGATGTTACTCGTATAACATCGCGCCCAAGTATGTAGCTTCCAACAACTATTCTTTCAAGCATACCCTTCTCGTCGCATGCATCAGTGTTTATTATGTATTCTTCTGCTTCCTCTTTATGTGCAATCTGGCTCGGCATAATTCTTAATGTGCCATCTTTTTCGGACGTGAGAAAAACAAGGTCGCCAGGATTAATGTTGTTTTGTTTTACCCATTCACTTGGAAGCGACACAGTTATGGTTGAATATCCTACTTTCTGTACTTTCCTGCTTTCCAAAAAACTCACCGTTTTTACTAGTATTTACATTATTTGTTCTATATCCATTACCCGTATTTTTCCGTTTCTGTTATATATCAACTAGAATTTTGGAGAAAAACATACGCATGGGAAACATTGGCAGCATGCTACAGGAACTTGAGGATTTAGAAAGGGTTAATTATGCTTACGCACTGTCCAATAAAGAGTGTGCTGCAAAGGAGATTGGTAAATGGAAAAGCCTATTAGAAGTTTAGCAAAAGCAATTTCTTGGAGAATAGTTGCATCTTTTACAACTATATTTTTGGTATTTATTTTCACGGGAAACTTGGTTTTAAGTGGCACTATTGGATTCTCAGAACTTTTACTTAAACCTCTCATTTATTTTATACATGAACGTGTCTGGAATCTGTCAGATTTTGGCAGACAACGAAAGTAGCACAATACGCAGTGAGCGAGTTTAAAACAACGCCTTCAAAGAGAATTACGGCTCGCGATCGTCATGTGTGATAGTATATACTACTATACGCTTTATATGCATTAAGTATATATGTCAGGTTTGCGCTATATATCACTCAGATGTAAAGGAGGGTGATGGAAAATGTCTGAATGGAAAACCGTGAGCATAAGACAAAAACTCGTTAAAGAAATTGAAGAGGCCATTAGAACGGGCAGATACCGAAGCATATCAGAATTCGTCTCTGAAGCCATCCGCCTACGCTTGGAAGATCTTATGCGTGCTGAAGGAATCCCGGCAGAGAAGCGCAAAGAACTTTTGCTGACACCAGAATTGATGCTATACACACCTAAACACACTTGGGCTCAAGTAACACCTGAAGGAAACATCCGCGTCGGCGTTTCAGACTATGCGCAAAGTCACCTAAAAGGTATAGCTCACGTAATGACTGATCCTGTTGGAAAAGAAATCAACAAAATGGAGCCTTTCGGCGTTGCTGAAACATGGATGTTCATGTTTGACCTGTATGCGCCAGTCAGTGGCAAAATAGTCAAGGTTAACGAAAAACTGAAGAATGAGCCTCACACAATCAATGAAGACCCATACAAAGAAGGATGGATTGTGGAGATCAAACCCAATAACTCGCTGGTCTTAGAACAGGAATTAGGGAACCTGCTAAGTGCCCGGGATTACAATAAGTGGGTAAGCAAATTGGAAGGCAGATTACGCGAATAATCCCTATCTTCCCATTTTTTTAGATGTTGTTTCGTTCTCTTTTTCTTGCGTTACCCTTATGTCACGTTTAGCTTAGATTGGTTAATATATTTAACAGAGAACGAATATTATTCTATACCAGCTGGTTTAACAATGACAAATAGCAATGACGCAAACGTAAAGAAACTTCCTCCATGCAGCGCTGCATGTCCAGCACATGTTAACGTTCAAGGATACGTTTCACTGCTTCAGAGAGGAAAATTCAAAGAAGCCGTGGAACTCATACGGAAAGACATGCCCTTTCCAGCAATATGTGGAAGAGTTTGCTTCAGTCCATGCGAAGATGCATGTGCAAGAACAAATGTTGACCAAGCAGTAGCTATACGTGCTTTGAAAAGGCTGGTTGCTGACATTGAACGTGAACAAGGTCGCGTTACACCAAAGCCTATATCAAGGAAACATAGCGAAAAAGTTGCAATAATAGGTGCAGGTCCAGCAGGCTTAACTGCTGCATACGAGCTTGTAAAACTCGGTTATCCAGTTACAATTTTTGAGCGTATGTCTGAAAGTGGCGGCATGATGCGTTATTGTATACCTGATTTTCGCCTCGAAAATTTTGTCGTTGCAAATGAAATAGCATACATCAAAGACTTAGGCGTAGAAATCAAAACAGGTGTGGAATTTGGAAAAGACATAACCCTAGAAAGTTTACAGAACGAAGGCTACAAAGTCATTTTCATATCTATTGGGGCTCAGCAAGGCATGAAGTTAAACGTGCCTGGCGAAGATTTAGAAGGCGTAGTAAACGCTGTCGACTTTTTAAGGGCTGTAGAGCTTGGTAAGCATGTTGATGTTGGAGAAAAAGTAGCGGTTGTTGGTGGAGGAAACAGTGCCATAGATGCTGCGAGAACGGCAAAAAGACTTGGCGCAAAACAAGTTATGATTCTATACAGGCGTTCGCGCGAAGAAATGCCGGCACTACCACATGAAATTGCAGAAGCTGAAAGAGACGGAATTGGATTCTATTTTCTAGTTGCGCCAAAACAGATCATAGGTGAAAATGGTAAGGTTAAGGCTGTTGAATGTTTGCGCATGCGATTAGGTGAACCTGATGCAAGCGGCAGAAGGCGCCCAATTCCAATAAGCTTCTCTGAACATCAATATGAGGTAAACATGGTAATTCCAGCCCTTGGACAAGTAGCAGAAATGTCATGTGTACCCGAGGAGCTTTGGGACAAGGAAGCAAAAGTTCCATCAATGTATGTTGATCCCGTGACATTAGAAACTAAATTGACAGGTGTATTTGCAGGAGGCGACATAGCCACAGGACCAGCAAGCATAATTGAAGCTGTCGGAGCAGGAAAAAGAGCAGCTGTTTCAATCAATCTTTACTTAACTGGACATGACTTGCGGGATGGAAGGGAAGGAAACATTGAAGAGACAACGTGGGTTAAAAACTGGGGACACATCAAAAAGAAAGAACGTAGGTATGAGTCTCCATTGGAGAAGCCACGGCTGAGTTTTGAAGAAGCAAAAGAGTATTTAAAAAGAATAGAGCAGAAAGCCATGTTTGAAGCTTTTCGCTGCTTAGGCTGTGGACCATGCGCAGAGTGCCTCGGAAACTTGGAATTATGTGAAGCTGACAAGGCTGTTGTAGATGAGGGTCTTTGCACAGGCTGTAATGTTTGTGCAGTTGTCTGCCCGTTTGGGGCGATTAAAAAGAATGAAAAAGAGGTTGCACAAGTGAATGAAGATCTTTGCAAGGGCTGTGGAATATGTGCAGCAAGATGCCCTGAAAAAGCCATAACAATGAAGAAACTGCCTAACGAGCAAATAATGAGCCTTGCCTTAGCAACTGTGAAGGAGTGATAAATGTTGGGTTCTAATGAGCATAATATTATTTGTTTCATGTGCAACTGGACTTTTTGCCAGAGTAAAATGCAAGTTCCATCCAACGTAAATGTCGTCCGTGTCATGTGCCTAGGAAGAATCGATCCAGTCATAGTCCTTGAGACGCTTGAAAAGGGCGCAGACGCTGTTATGATGGTTGGTTGCAAGCCGCCTGATTGCCACTTTATTGAAGGAAACGTTCAAGCAGAACATGCAGTCAAAATGCTAAAGAAGCTTGTAGCGTTTACTGGCTTAGAGCCTGAACGTATAAAGCTTCTTTTGGTTTCGCCTTTAGAGGAGAAAAGCTTCAATCACTATGCAAAAGAATTTTCTGGTGAAATAGCCAAGTTCGGTTCTTCTCCTTTAAAAAGCGGGAATCTGGAATCTGAATTCATGGTGAATGTTTTAGCGGCTAAGAATGCTGCTTCTGATTTTCGATTGAGAGTTTTGCTTGGAAGAGAAAAAGAGTTGACAGAAGGCGTGAATGTTTATGGCGAGAAAATTCCTCAAGACGAGTTTGACGCATTGATGGATGAAATTGTTAAAGAAGAGTTCATTCGACATAAATTTTACCTTTTAACAAAAACTAAGCCGCTTTCAGTCAAAGATTTAGCAAAAACAGTTGAAATGAAACCGGCAGATGCGCTTAGACAAATTGTGGACATGCGCAGAAGAAACATGATAGCATTAGACCATGTGGAAGGAACAACTCCATTTTACAAGGCATTGGAGGTTAAATAAATGGTTGAGCAGAAGGTTGGAGCGGTTCTCGTGGTCGGTGGAGGAGTTGCTGGAATACAAGCGTCTTTAGACTTGGCAGATTCTGGGTTTAAAGTATACTTAATTGATCAGGGAGCAAGTATCGGCGGAGTTATGGCTCAGCTTGACAAGACATTTCCAACAAACGACTGTTCAATGTGCATTCTTTCACCTAAACTTGTGGCAACTGGAAGACACCCGAACATTTCAATTTTGACTAACGCTGAAATAACTGGTTTAAACGGTGAAGTTGGAAACTTCGAAGTAAAAGTTCGAAAACGAAGCCGTTACATAATCGAAGACAAATGCAACGGATGCGGTTTATGCGCACAAAAATGTCCAATCGAAGCCGTAGACATATATAATGAAGGGTTAAGCCGAAGAAGCGCAATTTACGTGGACTATCCACAAGCAGTTCCCTTAGAGTACAAGATTGACCGTGAAAAATGCATTGGATGCGGAACGTGCTTTGAAATCTGCAAGGCAAAAGCAATCGAATATGACCAACAAGACAGCGAAGCCACATTAAACGTAGGCTCAATAATACTTGCACCTGGATTCGAAGTTTTCGATGCAAAATTGAAGAGCGAATATGGCTATGGGCGCTATCTTAATGTTGTGACAAGCATAGAATTTGAACGCATTTTAAGCACCTCTGGACCCTATGGTGGACTCGCTTTAAGACCTTCTGACGGTGAAATTCCGAGGAAAATAGCCTTTATTCAATGTGTCGGTTCAAGAGATGCCCAACTTGGAAACAACTATTGTTCTGCTGCATGCTGCATGTATGGCATAAAAGAGGCGGTAATCGCTAAAGAACACACACCTACAAAGCTGGAACCCACAATCTTCTACATGGACTTGCGGGCTTACGGAAAAGAGTTTGATGCCTACTATAAGCGAGCCAAAGACGAGTGGGGAATAAGATTTGTAAGGTCAAGGGCTGCAGGCGTAACTGAAGACCCTTTAACAGACAATCTTTTTGTACATTATGTTAAGAATGAGACGCCTAAAACTGAAGAGTTCGACATGGTTGTTCTATCGATTGGAATGCAACCACCAAAAAACGTGGAGAAACTAGCTGAACTCTTTGGAATAGAACTAAACAAATACAAGTTCTGTGAAACAAAATATTTTTCACCATTGGAAACCTCAAAACCTGGTATATTCGTTTGCGGTGCGTTTAGTGCTCCAAAGGATATTCCAGAAAGCGTCGCACAGGCAAGCGGCGCAGCAGCTAAAGCCATGAGTATAATTGCAACTGAAAGAGGAAAACTTGTAACTGTTAAAGAGTATCCGCCTGAAAGGGATGTAAGTCAAGAAGAGCCCCGTATAGGTGTTTTTGTCTGTCACTGCGGAATAAACATCGGTGGAATAGTAAATGTTCCAGAGGTGGTAGAGTATGCTAAAACCTTGCCTAACGTGGCTTATGCTGAAGCCAACCTTTACACATGCTCGCAGGATACGCAGAAATTAATTAAAGAGAAGATTCAAGAGAACAATCTTAACCGTGTTGTTGTTGCTTCATGTACCCCGCGAACCCATGAGCCGCTATTTAGAGAAACAGTTCAAGAGGCTGGGCTCAACCCCTACTTATTCGAGATGGCGAACATTCGAGACCAATGCAGCTGGGTTCACATGCATGAGCCAAAAAAAGCAACAGAAAAAACCAAAGACCTAATCCGCTCAGTAGTGGCAAAAGCCAAGCTTCTAAAACCATTGAAAAAGCCTGTGATAAACGTCACACCAGTTGGCTTAATCATAGGTGGTGGTGTCTCCGGCATGACTGCTGCTCTAGAACTCGCAAATCAAGGATTTGAGGTTCATCTTGTCGAAAAAGAAAAAGAGTTAGGCGGACATTTACGTACGATTCATTATTTGCTGGAGAATGAAGACCCAAAGCAAAAGTTAAACGCTCTAATCAAAGCTGTTATGGAAAACGACAAGATACATGTTTACTTGGAAGCTGAAGTCGTCGATGTCACTGGTTTTGTTGGCAACTTCAAATCGAAAATAAAGCAGCAAGATGATGAAAAAGACATTGAACATGGCATAGTAATAGTAGCAACAGGTGCGGTTGAATATAAGCCCACGGAATACCTTTACGGCAAAGACTCAAGAGTGATGACCCAACATGAGCTAGAAGAAAAAATCGCAGATGAAAAGTTTAATGCGAAGAACGTTGTTATGATTCAGTGCGTTGGAGCGAGAAATGAAGAGCGACCTAACTGTGCAAGAATATGCTGTGGTCAAGCAATAAAGAATGCGCTGAAAATCAAAGAAACGAGTCCAGAAACAGAGGTCTACGTTTTATACAAGGATTTGCGAGCATATGGCTTTAAAGAAGATTATTACCGTGAAGCTGCAACAAAAGGCGTTCTATTCATAAACTATGAAGATGAAAGAAAACTGCAAGTTGTAAACGAAGATGGAAAACTCGAAGTAACCTTCTGGGAACCAGTAATAAACGAAGAAGTTGAAATTGAACCAGACCTCGTCGTTTTAAGCGCAGCTACAATTCCGAATCCAGATAACAAGCATGTAGCAGAACTGCTCAAAGTACCATTAACAAGAGATGGCTTCTTTTTGGAAGCTCACATGAAACTCAGACCAGTAGATTTTGCAACAGAGGGCATTTTCCTCTGCGGAATGGCTCACTCGCCAAAATACATAGACGAAAGCATTGCTCAAGCCTGTGCGGCAGCCTCGCGCGCAACAACCATACTCTCAAAACTCACACTTGAGATGGAAGGAATAGTGGCAAACGTTAACGAAGATTTATGTAGCGGATGTAGGATTTGTGAATATCTATGTCCATATAGTGCGATTGAAATGAAGGAAAAAGACGGGAAACCCATCGCACACGTAATTGAAGCCCTATGCAAAGGCTGCGGCGTATGCGGAGCAGCATGCCCAACAAAAGCCATAACGCTGGGACACTTCACCACAGAAGAAATAATGGCTCAAGTCAAAGCCGCCTTAGTGGAGGAAATAATAACATGAGCAAGAAAGAGGATTTCGAACCAAAAATAATCGGTTTCCTCTGCAACTGGTGCGCCTACGCAGGCGCAGACCTAGCCGGCGTCAGCCGAATCCAGTACCCACCAAACATAAGAATTATAAGGGTTATGTGCAGCGGAAGAGTAGAACCGTCGTTCATCTTGGAAGCGTTAAAGAACGGTGCAGACGGAGTTTTGGTTGCTGGATGCCACCTGCCTTCCGACTGCCACTACATCAGCGGAAATTTTAAAGCGTTAAGAAGGGTAAGGCTTTTGAAGAGGGTTCTTCAACAGTTTGGAATAGAACCTGAACGTGTACGGTTAGAATGGATTTCAGCAAGCGAAGGAGACAAGTTTGCAACGGTAGTGAAAGACATGGTTGAACAGATAAAGAAGCTCGGACCAAACCCGTTAAAAGAAGGCATCGAAACATGAGTGAAACACAGGAATATGTTCCGAACGTTATAAAAGCTGAGGAAATGGATCCAAAATTCAAGTATGAAATAAGCAAGCTGCCTGGTGCAGAAAAGATTATGCTGTGCTTCCAATGCGGAACCTGCACTGCTGACTGCCCAATTTCCAGATTCAGTGACCTTTACAGACCAAGAAAAATCGCGCGTATGGTGCAGTTCGGATTGAAAGACAGACTTCTTTCAGATAATGCCCTTTGGCTGTGTTCCACCTGTTTCACATGCGTTGATCATTGCCCCCAGAATGTGGAAATCGCCGGCATTGTGCGAGTCCTACGAAACCTAACTATAAAAGAAAGAGGCGTTATGCCCCTTGTCTTTAAGGAATTAGCTTCTAACCTCTTAAAAACAGGCTACGTTTACGAAATTCCAGAATCACGGCATAAAAAGAGGATAGAGCAGGGGCTTCCACAATTGCCAAAACCCAACCTAGAAGACGTCGCAAAAATCTTCGAAGTTACAGGTTCCTCAAAAATACTTGAGAACGTGAAAACCTTCGAAAAGGTGAAGAGTTAAAATGCCAGAACCAAAGTATTTACTGTTTTTAGGGTGTGTTATTCCATACAGGCTTTCAAGCTACGAAATTTCTGCGAGAAAGATTCTTGATAAACTCGGAGTAGAATTAGTTGAAATGCCTGAGTTTAACTGCTGCGGATTTCCGATGGATCCAATAAACCATGACTTAATGCTGACTTTGGCAGCGCGAAATCTTTGTTTAGCAGAAAAACAAAACTTGAACATTCTAACTTTATGCAATGGCTGTTTCGGCATCTTAAACGAAACAAACAAGATGCTCAAAGAGGACAAAAAGCTGAGAGAAAAAGTTAACGGGTACCTAAAGGAAATCGGCATGGAATTTAAGGGAACAATAGAGGTCAAACACCTCGTCCACGTTTTAGTTGAAGATGTAGGCTTTGAGAAGATAAAGAACGCTGTCAAAAAGCCGCTGACCAACCTTCGTGTCACTCAGCATACTGGATGCCACATAGTCCGTCCCAAGAAGCTCATAGAAAAAGACGATCCTGAGAATCCAACATTTCTTAAAACCCTAATTAGGTTGACTGGCGCGGAGTGTTTGGACTACATGGATGAGGCTGAATGCTGTGGAAACCCGATAATTGGGGTGAACGAAACAATTCCATTTCAGATGGCGAAAGAAAAGTTTGACCATATCATAGCCGTGGGAGCCCAAGCGCTCATCACGGTTTGTCCATTCTGTCACATGATGTATGACTTAAACCAACCAAGAATAGAAAAAGCTTTCAACATGAAGATTGGTATACCCGTTCTGCATTATCCGCAGTTGCTGGGCTTAGCAATGGGTTTCCCACCTGAAGAACTTGCTCTAAACGAGCTCAGGGTTAAACCAACAGAGCTTCTAAGTCAAATTCAAGGGTAGGATGATAAGAATGACGAAAGAAAAACTGAAATTCGCGTTCTACTGGGCTGCAAGCTGCGGCGGCTGCGAAATCTCAGTCTTAGACATAAACGAGAAAATCTTGGAAATTGTACAAGTAGCTGACATCGTTTTCTGGCCGGTTGCAATGGACATTAAATACAAAGACGTTGAAAACATGCCGGATAAACACATAGACGTCTGCTTCTTTAACGGAGCGGTAAGAACAGAAGAAAATGAGAAAATGGCGAAATTGCTGAGAAAGAAATCAAAAACTTTAATCGCATACGGGTCATGCTCGTACATGGGAGGGATACCTGGCTTAGCAAACGTCACAAACAGAAGAGAGGTGTTCGAAGAAGTTTACCTCAAAAATGTCTCCACAGTCAATCCGAACGGTGTAGCTCCTAAAACTCGGGTCAAAGTTAAAGAAGGAGAACTGGAACTCCCGGAATTCTACGACACGGTTAAAACCTTAGCCCAAACAGTGAACGTTGACTATTATGTTCCAGGATGTCCTCCACCAGTCGAGCTTACAATAAATGCTTTAGAAACCATAGCGAAAGATGAACTTCCACCGAAGGGCTCAGTGCTCGCTCCGTTAAAATCGGTCTGCGATGAATGCCCATTGAATCCCTTGAAGAAAGAGAAGATGCAAATCCCTGAAATACACCGCATCTACGAAATTATCCCGGACCCCAACAAATGTCTTTTAGAACAAGGGATAATCTGCATGGGTCCGGCAACCCGCGGAGGATGCGGTGCGAGATGTATAAAGGTAGGTATGCCATGCACCGGATGTGGGGGGCCGTGTCCAAATTCGTCTGCGCAAGGAGCTGCGATGATGAGTGCGTTGGCTTCGCTGCTTGGCTTAGAAGAAGAGAAGCAAAAGTACACAGAAGCTGATGTTGAAAAGCTTATTGCTCAAATAAAAGACCCGCTGGGAACGTTTTACATGTATTCGCTTCCATCTTCAATTCTAAGAAGGAAGGTGATGAAAAAATGAGAGAAGTAACCATAAACCCTATTACTAGACTCGAAGGTCACGGAAAAATCACAATTTTTCTGAATGAGCAAGGAAATGTGGAGAACGCTTACCTTCAAATTCCGGAGCTGCGAGGCTTTGAAAGATTCTGTGTTGGAAGAAAAGCTGAGGACATGCCGCAACTGACGAGCAGAATATGCGGAGTCTGCCCAGTTGCTCATCATATGGCTGGTACAAAAACCTTAGACGCCGCGTTCAACGTTGAACCTCCATCTGCTGCGAAAAAACTTAGGGAACTCATGTACTGCGGCTACGTAATCGAAGATCACACACTGCACTTCTTCTATCTGGGTGGCCCAGACTTTATAGTTGGACCAGACGCCCCGCCAGAGAAAAGAAACATTTTAGGAATAATTGAAAAGGCGGGTTTAGAAGTAGGCAAAGAAATCATAAAGCATAGGGCGTATGGACAAAGAATTGTAGAAATCATCGGTGGAAAAGCCATCCATCCAGCTTGCGGGTTACCTGGTGGAATCTCTAAACCGTTAAGAGAAGAAGACCGGCAAGAAATCGAAAAAATGGCTACTTCCTGCGTGGATTTCGTAAAGCGTTCGTTGAAGCTGTTTCACGACATTGTTCTGGGAAACGAAAACTATGTTGAGATGATCAAAAGCGACGCTTACACGCTGAAAACCTACTATATGGGTTTGGTTGATGAGGATAACAATGTTAACTTCTACGACGGCAAAGTTAGAGTTGTCGACCCGAACGGTAACGAGTTTCTAAAATTTGCGCCCAAAGACTATCTTAATCACATTAATGAGCGTGTGGAAGAATGGACTTACGTGAAAATGCCCTACCTTAAAAAAGTGGGATGGAAAGGATTCGTCGACGGCTCAGACAGCGGAGTTTACCGCGTTGGACCGCTTGGAAGACTTAACGCCGCAGACGGCATGGCAACTCCCTCGGCACAAGAGGAATACGAAATTATGTACAAAACACTTGGCGGAAAACCCGTACACTCCACGTTGGCTTTTCACTGGGCAAGGCTGATTGAAATTCTTTACGCTGCTGAGCGTGCTGTAGAACTAAGCAAGGACCCGGAGATAACAAGTAAAGAAGTTCGCAATCTACCGGGAAAGCCGGGAGAGGGTGTGGGAATAGTGGAGGCAGCCAGAGGCACCCTGATTCATCACTACGTTTTGGATGAAGATGCACTCATTAAAAATGTGAACTTGATTGTTGCAACAACCAACAATTATCCGGCAATTTGCATGTCGATTCGTGATGCCGCTAAAGGCTTAATTCACAGCGGCAAAGTAAGCGAAGCATTGCTCAACAGGGTGGAGATGGCTTTCAGAGCCTACGACCCATGCTTTGCATGCGCCTCCCACTTTGCTATTGGGCAGATGCCGCTCACGTTCGAAATCTACAATCACGAAAAGAAACTGCTAGAAAGGTTGCAAAGGTAACTAGCTTTTTCTCATGTTAATAGTTCATCAATTATTAGGAAAATCCTCTGATGACCAATGCAAGATATAAGGTTGAAGAAGAACTTCGCGAGTGGCTTCTGAAAGCCGAAAGAGTGGTGGCAGCGGGAATTGGAAACCCTATTCGCACGGACGATTTTGTCGGAACTAGAATAGTTCAAGATTTACAAGGAAAAGTTTCTGAAAAAGTCTACATAATCGAGTGTGAAACCGTCCCCGAGAATTTCACCCAACAAATCGTAGATTTTAACCCCACACACATCCTTCTGATAGACGCCGCAGTTTTAGGTTTGGAGCCTGGGGATTCAAGACTTATTAAACCGGAACGATTGGCAACATTCCCAGCCTTTTCAACACACGCACTTCCACTGCGAATATTCTGTGAATATCTTGCCCAATCCACAAAGGCAAAAATCGCTTTGTTATTGATAGAACCTAAAAGCGCCGACTTCGGAGAAGGTTTGACTGCCGAGATTGAGGCTTCAGCTCAGAAAATTGTCAGCGCTCTGCTTAGGGTTCTTCCTTGAAACTGAAAAATAGAAAAACAGAAGGTTTAAGGGTTTACTGGAGTAGCCTTTAAGGCTTCTTGGAAAAGCTTTTTCACGGCGGTTATCCTCGCCTTCTGCGCCAGAACATCGCTTGTTACTAGGTCTAATGCTTCTTCTGGGCACCATTTAACACATTGAGGCTCGCCTTGCTCCTTGCATAAATCACACACAAACACAACTTTATTTTCCGGATGCAACATTATCGCCCCATAATCACACGCCTCAATACACCATCCGCAACCATTACATTTATCCTCATCCACAGCTATAAGCCCAGTTTCCTCAGACTGCGTTAAAGCGTCTCTTGGACATGCAGCCACACATGGTGGGTCTTCGCAAAGCCTACACGTAACCGCCAGATTAATCAATTGGTTTATCCTGACAACCCGTATTCTGGATTTCAAAGGGTTGAAACTTTTTTCTTTTGTCATCGAGCAAATGTATTCGCAGCATTGACAGCCTGCACATTTTTCTGGGTCTGCTGAAACAAATTTTCTTTCATGAATTTTCACCATTGGCTATTCCTCCGCCTTTTTGGTTTTTCCAATTTTACCCTCAACTATGTAAATCAGATCGTCCATACCTAACTCCTTCAGCTTTTCCACGGTTGGTACACCCTCCCTTGTCCATCCGCGAGCCATATAATAATCGTCTAGAAGCAAATCTAGTTCTTCTTGTGTGACATAAGCTCCTTTTGATGGGCCTTCATCTGGAATCGGCATATGCATAACCTTGTAGGGTAACGTGTCGTCTTTTCTGCCTAAGCCTTCTCTAATGTTGAATAGTCTTGCTACATTGTTTATTCTCTCGCCACTTCGCTTCATTTCTTCTGGTGTCATTTCAATCCCCGTCACTAGGATGTATAGCTTAGTCATGTCTTCGAGTTCTTTGTAGTATGTGCCTCTTGAGAATTTGCAGACAATAAAAGAGTCGATAAGCGTGTAAACGTCTTCCATGTCTTTAACCATTTTGCCCCTTCCTTTTTCAGCGACTAGGCGGTTGACTTTTCCTTTAACGTCAAAGGCGTAAGCGCCATGTCTGTTGTGGTCTGCTCCACGGAAGGAAACAGCAAAACCCAACGCGGCTGTTTTGAGGCATCTGAGGTCATAGCCGGTAACCTCCACTCCCTTGATGTGCTGTGCCAGTTTTTCCGCTCCTCTGCCTATTTTCTCTCCCGCTGTTTTCACACCTTCGGCTAGTATGTCGCCTATGCCTTCACGTTTGCCCATTTTCTCGATAATCTTGACTAGAGCTTCATGATTGCCGAACCGCGCGTCTATTCCATCAAAATCCTTCTCTGTTAGAATGCCTTTTTCATAGCAGTCCATAGCAAAACCAACGATGACACCAGCACTGATGGCGTCTATTCCATAATAGTTACACAGGTCCATTCCCTTTATGATGGCGTCGAGGCGGTCTACTCCGCAGTATGGTCCCATAGCCCACAATGGCTCGTATTCCATCCGTGTCATGGTGCCTTTATAGGGTCCTTCTGGAACCACGCAGATGTGTTCGCATCTCATTGCGCAAGAGCTGCATCCTATGATTTTGGCAACGAACCTTTCGTTTAGGTTTTCTCCGCTTACCTTTTCTGCACCTTCAAATGAGGCGTTATTATAGTTTCTTGTGGGCATA
>Ga0315282_10002486_pt1 | contig 33830 bp, 27 predicted proteins | sample YL17G07_20_MG_FD_203693 | JGI IMG/M metagenome (GOLD analysis project Ga0315282, IMG submission 203693) | Sediment microbial communities from Yellowstone Lake, YNP, Wyoming, USA - YL17G07_20 | ecosystem: Environmental > Aquatic > Freshwater > Lake > Sediment | place: USA: Wyoming | collected...
TGGCAGAGTTTCGCCTTTGTGCGGGTCGGTTATCAGCTTGAAGGGGTCCGCGCGCAGCAGGCAGCGCTGGAAGAATGGAACCGCCAGCTGGCGCTCGAACGCGCCTCGTTGGCGGATCCACAGCGGATCGACACCCTGGCGCGACGGGAGCTCGGTCTCTCCCTCCCGCAGCCGCAACAGGTAATCCGGCTGGAAGGAGCGGCGCCCGCTGCCGAGGCGCGCAGCGCGGAGGTTGCTCGCAACCTTCCGGCCAGCAACGATCTTCCTCGTGAGCCGTAGATGCCCTCACGCCCGACCCCAACGCGGCCTGCCGCGAGCGTCCCACGGGTGACGCTGAGGCGAGGGCTCGTGCTGGGCGGAATCATGGCCGCGTGGATGCTCGTCCTCGCCGGCCGCCTCTACCACCTGCAGATCATCCGATACGTCGACCTGGCGGCGCGCGGGGAGCGCCAGCAGCAGCGCACGATTGAAGTCGCTCCCAAGCGCGGCACGATCTACGACCGCCAATTACAGCCGCTCGCCATGAGTCTGGCAGTCGAATCCATCTTCGCTGTTCCAAGCGAGATTCCCAATCCAGAAATGACTGCCGGCCTGCTCGCCTCCGCCTTGGGCGTCGAGAAGGGCGATCTGCTCGGGCGTTTCCAAACTTTCAAGTCCTTTTGCTGGGTCAAGCGTAAGGTTTCCAATGAGGAAGCGGTACGCACTCGCGACCTGAACCTAAAAGGGGTCTATTTCCAGAAAGAAATGAAGCGGTTCTACCCCAAGGGTGACCTCGCCGCGCAGGTGATGGGCTACGTCGGGCTCGACGACAACGGGCTGGGCGGACTGGAATATCGCTTCAATGACGATATTAAGGGAACGCCCGGACGAGTCCTGGTGGCAGCGGACGCGCGGCGCCAGTCGTTTGCTTCCACGGCGCGCGAAGGGCGCCCAGGCAAGAGCGTAGTACTCACCCTCGACCAGAACATCCAGTACATCGCCGAGAAGGCCCTGAGCGAGGCGGCGGCGAAATGGCAGACGGGGAGCGGTACGGTCGTGGTTCAGAATCCCCAGACGGGCGAAGTCCTGGCCATGGCGAACTACCCCAACTTTAACCCTAACGACCTCGGCAAGAGCGACCCTGAGGCGCGTATCAACCGCGCCGTGTCCTGGGTGTTCGAGCCGGGCTCGACCTTCAAGCTCGTCACCGTGGCCGCGGCGCTGGAAGAGAACCTTACCCGCCCCGACGAAGTCATCAACTGCCAGTATGGAAGCATCACCCTGTTCGGGCACACGATTCACGACCACGAACCGTTCGGCGATTTGACGGTCCGCCAGGTCATGGCGAAGTCGAGCGGTGTGGGTGCGATCAAGCTGGGCCTGCGCCTGGGGCAGGACCGCCTGTACCGCTACATCCGAGCTTTTGGCTTTGGCGAGGAAGCGGGCATCGATTTGCCCGGCGAAGAGCGCGGCCTGCTGCGCTCGCCGTCGCATTGGTCAGGCATCTCGATTGGCGAGATTTCCATGGGCCAGGAGATCGGCGCGACTGCCGTACAGATCACCTGCGCCTACTCGGCGATTGCTAACGGCGGCATCCTCTACCCGCCGCGCGTGGTGCGGGAGGTCGTTCAGGGGGAGCGTCAGGGAGAGGTCGTGGCGGGGTCCGGACGGCGGGTGGTGAGCGCCCGCACGGCGGCGCAAATGCGCGAGATCCTCGCTGAGGTCGTCGAAAACGGCACGGGCACGCTGGCCCAGCCGGCCGGGTACACAGCGGCGGGCAAGACCGGCACGGCGCAAAAGATTGACTCGTCCGGTTCATATTCCAAGACGCATTACATTGCTTCCTTTGTCGGGTTTGCTCCTGTTAAGAATCCGGCAGTGACCATTCTGGTGGTCATCGACTCACCGGTAGGAGCGATCTACGGGCGCGAGGTGGCGGCTCCGGTATTCAGATCCATCGCAGAGCAGACTCTGGGTTATCTGAATGTGCCGCACGACAAACCTTCCCCATTGCCGCAGGTTGCTACGTCCGCACCTGCTGGGTCTCCGCGCCAGACACGCGGGGATCGGGCGGGATTCCCTTCCCTAAGATCTGGATTCACCGGGGAAGCCACCTCACCCGTTCGACCGGTTTCCTATGCCTCGGATGCACTGGCATCTCCCGTAACCGAAGCCAGCATGACTTTGGATGACGGCCCCATGGTCGTCGTCCCGGATTTGGCCGGCAAGACGCTTCGCCAGGTGGCCGAAGAGTGCCAGGAACTGGGGCTGGACCTCCATATTCGGGGTTCCGGCCTCGCCGTGGATCAGATGCCGCCGGCGCAGGCGCAAGTGCCCGCTGGCTCGAAAGTGTGGGTGCGGTTCGCGCGCTGAGCGCCTTGCTGCGCCGTTGTTCGTAATCCGTTGTCCGACGCAACGAACAAATCGGACCCCGTTGACCGGCAGAATTCAGTCGCGTAGGACGACGGATCACGGATAACGGAAGAGGCCGCAGCGGTATAATGCGAGTGTACGATGAAGTTGGGGGAACTCCTTCGAGGAGTGCCGACGCTCGATTCCGGCGCCAGTCCCACCCTCGAAATAACATCGCTTGCCTACGATTCCCGCCGCGCGGAGTGGGGAACCCTCTTTTTTGCCATCCAGGGTGAGAAGGCCGATGGTCACCACTTTATCGGCGCAGCACTCGACCGTGGCGCCGTTGCCGTGGTGAGCGAGCGCACGGCGTCGCCTGACCTCGCCTCGCGGTGGATTCGGGTGGCGAAGATCCGCCGCGCGCTTTCCGATGCGGGGCGAACCTTCCTCGGGCATCCCGATTCCAGGCTGCGGCTGGTCGGCATCACCGGAACCAATGGCAAGACGACGACGGCGTTCCTGATGGAAAGCGTCTTCCGGGCGGCAGGCATTTCGGCCGGGCTGTTTGGTACGATCGAACACCGCTGGGGTGGCCGCGCGCTCACCGCTGGCAATACTACGCCGGAGTCGCTCGACCTCCTCAGCTATTTTGCAGAGCTGGTGGGAAGCGGGGGGCAGGCCGCCGTGCTGGAAGCTTCCTCTCACGCCCTCGCGCAGGAGCGCCTTTGGGGTTTCCCGTTCCAGGCGGCGGTCTTCACCAACCTCACGCGCGATCATCTGGACTACCACCACGACTTCGACACCTACTTCGCGGCCAAACGGAGGCTGTTTGAGGGCCTGGGGACTCCGCCGCCGGGGCTGGCAGTGATCAACGTGAGCGATCCCTGGGGTGAGAAGCTGCTCGAAGTCTCCACCCCCCGGCGTATCACCTACGGCTTCAACGGCAACGCGCAGGTGAAGCCGGCGCAGTTCGAACAGAGCCCCAGCGGCCTTCGGGCGACTCTCGCCACGCCCGAGGGAAAGTTGGAGATCGAATCGCCTCTCATCGGACGGGCTAATCTCGCCAATATCCTGGCTGCAGTTGCCACTTCGCTCGGCCTGGGAATTGCCGCCGACCAAGTTCGCGCGGGAATCGCCCAGCTCAAGGCGGTGCCGGGCCGGTTTGAGCGGGTCGAGGAAAGCCAGCCCTTCCTGGTCGTCGTGGATTACGCCCACACGGACGACGCCCTGCAGAATGTTTTGAAAACTGCGCGAGAGCTCACCCACGACCGGCTGATCGTGCTCTTCGGCTGTGGCGGCGACCGCGACCGCACCAAGCGGCCACTCATGGGCGAGGCGGCAGGAAAGCTTGCTGACTTCGTCGTGCTGACCTCTGACAATCCGCGCAGTGAGGAACCCGTCGCCATCATGAACGATGCCTTGGTGGGCCTGCAGCGAACCGCCCGGCCGTACGTTGTCGAAGTTGACCGCGAGGCGGCCATCCGCAAGGCCCTCTCCGAGGCGCGCGAAGGCGACGTCGTCGTTCTGGCGGGGAAAGGGCACGAAACTTACCAGATTCTGAAAGACCAAACGATCCCGTTCGATGACCGCGAAGCGGCACGCAAGGTGTTGCACGAACTGGGATACAAAACCCGAAGGAATGGCAATCTGGGGAGAAAGCCGAATGGACGGTGAAGCCGCCCATCGAGCCGAGTTCTGACCGGCGGGGGTTTGCTGCTGTGGCACCGGTCAATTACTGGCGACTACCAAGCCGGAGCAAAGAATCGTGCGGCGAAAGTCATGAAGCTGACCCTGGGTGAAATCGCGGCGGTGCTGGAAACCGCCACGCCGTCACCGGAGCGCACAGCGCTCGGCTATTCAATCGATTCGCGCACGCTCGTTGCCGGCCAGCTTTTCTTTGCGATTCGCGGACCGCGCTTTGACGGACACAGCTACGTGGAGGAGGTCGTCGCGCGCGGCGCGGCCGGCGCGGTCGTGCGGCAATCGTTCTGGGGAGCGGCCTCCGAGGGCTTGCGGGCCTCGCTTTTGGCGGTGCCCGAGACGACGGCGGCGCTGCAGCGCCTGGCGCACTCGGTGCGTAAGAAATGGGGCAGGGCGGTGGTTGCAGTCACCGGCAGCACAGGAAAATCGACCACCAAGGAGATGACCGCGGTGATTCTCGCGCGGCGTCTCCGCGTCCTCAAGTCGCAGGGGAATTTGAACAATCACTTCGGTCTGCCGCTCACACTGCTGGGGCTCGAGCCCACGCACGAAGCCGTCGTGGCTGAACTCGCCATGTCCGCGGCAGGTGAGATCGCCTTGCTCACGCGTCTTGCCGAACCGCAGGTCGGGGTCGTTACCAACGTGGCCCCTGTGCACCTGCAGTTTTTCGATTCGGTCGATGCCATCGCGAGGGCCAAGAAGGAACTGATCGACCACCTCCTGGCGGGGGCGACGGCTGTCCTGAACCGTGACGACCAGAGAGTCAGGAACTTTGCCCGAGGGTTTTCGGGACGCGCGCTGACTTTCGGCTTCGAGCCGGGAGCGGATTTCCGCGCCGTCGATTGCCGACCGGACGGGACGCGGGGCTCCGTCTTCCGGGTCGAAGGCCCGGCGCTCGCCGGAGAGTACCGCCTGCCCCTACCGGGCCGGCACAACGTCGCCAACGCCCTGGCGGCCCTCGCCGCAGCCAGTGTCTTCGATGTCTCCGCGACGGACGCGCAGCAGGCGCTGGCAACCTTTCAACCCCTGGCGCAGCGCAGCGAGATTCTTACACTCTCCCATGGCGTGGTCCTCATCAACGATTGCTACAACTCAAGCCCGCTGGCCATGGAGAAAATGCTGGAAACACTGGCAAATTGGCCCGATGCCCGACGCCGCCTCGTTGTGGCAGGTGAGATGCTGGAACTTGGAGTCACATCACCCGAATTGCATCGCGCCGTCGGGAGAAAGTGTCAGGAGGCTAGCGTGGACTGGCTGGTGGCCGTGCAAGGCGATGCGCAATTCCTCGTCGAAGGCGCGCGGGAGGCCGGGTTACCGCCGAAGCGGGCTCGGTTCTTTGCCACCCCTGAGGAAGCCGCGGAGTGCTGCCGCACGCTCCTCCAACCGGGCGATGTCGTTTTGGTGAAAGGCTCCCGCGGCGTTCATCTGGAAAGGGCCGTGGAGCTTCTCCGGGCGGCCTTCCCGGACGCGGCGGGGCAGGGACCAAGCGAGCCCGCGAACTGAGAAAGGGCTATGTTCTATCTCCTCTATCAGGCGTTTCACGAACACTTCCGGATCCTGAATCTTTTCCGGTACATCACTTTTCGCACCGCCTATGCTAGCCTGACGGCGCTGTTTCTGGCGTTGGTGCTCGGGCCGTGGCTCATCCGCAAGCTGCGGAAATTTCAGATTGGCCAGTTCATCCGGGAGGACGGCCCGCAGTCCCACTACGCCAAAGCCGGCACGCCCACGATGGGGGGCGTGCTGATCGTGCTCTGTATTGTTCTCCCCACGCTGCTCTGGGCCGATCTCCGCAACCTTTTTGTTTGGCTGGTCATCGCCGTCACCCTGGCCTTCGCGGGCATCGGCCTCTGGGACGATTATCAGAAGGTGCGCCAGCGGCAGAACCTGGGTCTGACCGCACGCACCAAGTTCCTTCTCCAGATTCTGGTGAGCTTCATCTTCGGCGTCGTTCTGGTTTTCCTCTCCGCCCACAGCCTCTATTCCACCAATCTCACTTTTCCATTCTTCAAGCGCATCCGGCCGTCGTTCCTCATCACCGCATTCCTCGACAACGTCTGGACTTATCCGCTGGCGTTTCTGCCGTTCCTGATTTTTGTGATTATCGTTCTGGTGGGATCTTCCAACGCCGTCAACCTGACGGACGGCCTGGACGGCCTGGCGATCGGCTGTGTGATCGTCTGCGCCTCGGCGCTCACCGTGCTGACCTACGTGGCCGGACACGCGACGCTGGCCGAATACCTCGACCTCGAGCACCTGCCGCGCGTCGCTGAGCTGACCATCTTCTGCGGCGCGATGGTCGGGGCGAGCCTCGGCTTTCTCTGGTACAACGCCTATCCCGCCGAGGTTTTCATGGGCGACGTGGGATCCCTCGCCCTGGGCGGGGCCATCGCCACCGTTTCCGTGCTCATCAAGCAGGAGCTTCTGCTGCCCTTCATCGGCGGCATCTTCGTGGTCGAGGCGCTTTCGGTCATCGTGCAGGTGGCCTCCTACAAGACCCGCCGGAAACGCATCTTCAAGATGGCGCCGCTGCACCACCATTTTGAGCTTTCAGGGTGGAAGGAATCGAAGATCATCACACGCTTCTGGATCGCGGCGCTGGTCTTTGCGCTGTTTGCGCTGACGACGCTGAAATTAAGGTGATCGAAGATTGAAGATTGCAGAATGTAGATTGGAGATTGGAAGCCTCGAACCTGGGCTGGCCTGTGGGAAGGAAGGTGCCATCCGACTTTCCGCAGGCAGCCCCAATCATCAATCTTCAATCTGCAATCTTCATTCACCAGTTGACTCGTGAGGTTTCTGCGCATAAAATACGCAGTAACAAGCGATGGCGAGGCCGAAATCATTCCGTAATCCCACGCGTGTCAGCCTGACGCTGAACCGCGAAACGCTCCTCGTCGCCCGGCGCCTGGCGCGCGAGGTGCGGCGGTCGCTTTCCGAGGTTGTCTCGGAAATCCTCGACGGCTACTTCCACCGCAATGGCCAGGGCAACGGCAACGGGCGGGCGAGGAGGCGGGCATGATCGAGGTGCGGGGCAAGCGCGTCCTGGTCGTCGGCTTGGCACGCACCGGCATCGCGGCGGCCAAGGTTCTAGCGCGGCAGGGTGCGGCGGTGACGGTGAGCGACGCGCGGCCACCCTGGGAACTGCGCGCCGACATGCGCGAGCTGCTCGTCCACAAGATCGGCGTGGAAATGGGACTGCACCGGCAAGAGACCTTTCTGAGCCAGGATCTGATCATCGTCAGTCCGGGGGTGCTCCCCGATCTGCCGCAACTCGAGGCGGCGCGGCAGCGGCAGATTCCGGTCGTCTCCGAGGTCGAGGCGGCAAGCTGGTTTCTGGATTCGCCGCTCATCGGCATTACCGGCTCCAACGGCAAGACTACGACGACCTCGCTACTGGGCGAGATCCTGGAAGCCTCGGCTTTTCCCGCTTTCGTGGGCGGCAATATCGGTGTGCCGCTCATCTCTGCGGTGGGCGAAGTTACCAAGGACACTCTCGTGGTCACCGAACTGAGCAGTTTTCAATTGGAGGGGACCCAGACCTTCCGCCCGCGCGTCGCCGTGCTGCTCAATATCACTCCCAACCATCTCGACCGACACCCCACGCTGGAAGCTTATGTCCGGGCCAAGGCGCGAATCTTCGCCAATCAGACCTCTGACGATTTTGCCATCTTGAATGCCGACGATCCGGCGGTCATGAGCATTGCGCCGTCGCTGGCGGCCCAGAAAATCTTCTTCAGCCGCCGGGAGCTTCCTGACGGAGTGTTCGCCGAGAATGGCCACGTCATTTATCGCACCGGGAATCTCGAGCGGATGCTCCTGACGACCCGCGAGATTCAATTGCGTGGTGAGTTCAACGTGGAGAACGTGATGGCGGCCGCGGCCGCCGCCTGTGTTTTGGGCGCGGATTTTGAAGCGATTCGCCGCGGCGTGAGCGCCTTCCGCGGGGTCGAGCACCGGCTGGAATTTGTGCGCGCGCTGCGCGGCGTGCAGTTCTACAACGATTCCAAGGCGACGAGCGTGGATGCCGCCGCCAAGGCGCTGTCGGCTTTCACGCGCGGCGTCCATCTGATCCTGGGCGGGAAGGACAAGGGTGCACCCTATGCGCCTATTCGGCAGCTGCTGGAAGGGCGCGTGCGCGAGGTCTATCTGATCGGTGCGGCGGCAGAGCGCATCGAAAAGCAACTGAGCGGCGCGGTAGGGATCAGCCATTCCGGCGACCTTGAGACGGCCGTGCACGACGCTTTCGCGCGCGCCGCGCCGGGTGATGTCGTGCTGCTTTCACCCGCGTGCGCCAGCTTCGATCAGTTCCAGGACTATGAGCACCGCGGGCGGGTGTTTAAGGAAATCGTGGCCCGGTTGACGGAGGAGCCTGTCGAGCCGGGTTTCGGGATCCGGGATTCGAGGTTGGAGGCACAGGAGCCGGGAGTTGGTGATCGGAAGCTGAATCTCGAAATGCGGTCTGCGGAGACCCTGGAAGCACCAACGCCAGTGCAAGCGCCCGAAAGGAAGGCTGCAGTGGTTGCGCCACAGGCGGAGGTACCGGAAATTCAGTCGATTGGCGATCGGGTTCTGGGAGATTCCCCCCAACCCCGAATCCCGAATCCCGAATCCGGAATTCCGACTCCCGAGGCTGCAGCTTCCATTGCCGAGCCCCCAGCCGTTGTCCCAGAGCGAATCTACTTCTACGAGGTGGCCGCGGAAGAGGTTGAATACCCAGAGCCGGAAATTCTGGTCGATTACGGCGGGAGCGACGCAGTGGCCGCCAACGTCGAGCCACTGCCGCAGCCGCAGCCGGTGGTCGACGAGGCGCTCCCGTTCGAAGTTCGGCCCAAGTCCAAGCGGGCACCTGGGGCATCGAAACAGCGCGGGGAATCGACGAAAGAGGCGCAGGCAAGCCCGGTGAAATCGCAGACGAAGTTGCCGGGGATTTAGGTTCGCATGGCCAGAAGGCTCGAATCCGACCGCATCCTGTTTGGCGCCGTCGTCACTTTGGTGCTCTTCGGCGCGCTGATGGTCTTCAGCGCCTCGGCGGTGCTTGCTCAGGAGCGTTTCGGCAGCAGCTACTACTTTCTGATTCGTCAGGTGATTTGGGCCGGCGTGGGACTGGCGGTGATGGTGGGGGCGATGCACCTCGATTATCACCGTCTTGCCAATCCCTTGGTCGTCTTCCCGGCGCTGGGACTGCAGTTCCTGTTGCTGGTGGTGGTGCTTTTCGCCGACCGCAGCCACAACGCGCATCGCTGGCTGCATCTCGGCTCCGCGAACTTCCAGCCCTCGGAACTCTCCAAGCTGGTGATGGCGCTCTTCCTTGCTTACTTCCTCTCGCTGCGCAAGGGGGCAGTGAACGATGTGCCCCACACGCTGCTCCCCATCGGACTGGTCTCCGCCCTGTGCGTCTCGCTGGTGGTGAAGGAGCCGGACCTGGGGACCTCCGCGGCGCTCCTGCTGATGGTGGCGGCGGTGCTCTTCGCCGCGGGGCTGCGGGTGGTCTACTTTGCTTACGGGGCGCTGGCGGCGCTGCCGCTCCTCTACGTCCTGATTTTCCACGTCGGTTATCGCTACCGGCGCGTGCTGGCTTTTCTCGATCCCTATTCCGATCCGCTCGGCAAGGGTTTTCAGATCATTCAGTCTCTCATCGCCGTCGGCTCGGGCGGCATCGACGGCGTGGGGCTGATGGACGGCAAGCAGAAACTCTTCTATCTTCCTGAGCCGCACACGGATTTTATTTTCGCGGTGATTGGCGAGGAGCTGGGATTCATCGGCGCGCTTTTCGTTCTCGGGCTCTTCAGCGTGATTCTTTGGCGAGGTTTGCGCGCCGCGACGCGATGCACCGACGAATTTGGGCGGCTGCTGGCCATCGGCCTCACGGTGCTGATCGTCGGCCAAGCGCTGGTCAATGTCAGCGTGGTCCTAGGCTTGATGCCCACCAAGGGCATTCCGCTGCCGTTCGTCAGTTACGGTGGCTCGTCGCTGGTGGTCAGCCTCGCTGCGGTGGGCGTGCTGCTCAACATTTCGCAACGCTCGAGCTGACGGCGTTCCGCCGACTTGTGGTGCGGAAGTCTCGCCCGTGTGAGGGCTCGGCTAGGATGGCCGCGGCACGTTCGAGTCAATGAACCCAGCGCCGATCGAAACAGCAACATCAATGGGACGGGATGAACAAGCGCCGCCGGCTGCCCCGGCCGGGAAGTTCCGGGTGCTGATGGTGGCAGGCGGCACGGGCGGCCACATCTTCCCCGCGTTGGCGGTGGCGGAGGAATTGCGCTGCCGGGCGCAGTCGCGCGGCGAGGGCGAATCCCTCTGCGAGATCCTGTTTTTGGGCACGGGCCGGGGACTGGAAGATCGGGTCATTCCGGCGGCGGGGTTTGCCCTGTGCAAGATCGCTGCCGCGGGATTGAAGGGAATCGGCGGCTGGCGGCGGGTGCGCAATCTGCTCGTGCTGCCACGCAGCGCTTACGAGACTGCCTGGCTACTGCGCGAGTTTCGGCCGGACGTAGTGGTGGGGTTGGGCGGCTATCTGGCCGGCCCGGCGATGCTGTTGGCGGCGTTGGGCAACATTCCTACCCTGCTCATCGAACCCAACGCCGTGCCGGGATTCACTAATCGCGTTCTCGCGCCGATGGTGCGCGTGGCGGCGGTGGGATTCGAGGAGACAGCGGAGTTATATGGGCTGAAGGCGCGCGTCACAGGCCACCCGGTTCGTCGGGCCTTCTCGTCGCTCACCCCGAAAGCGCACACCGCGCCGTTTACGGTCCTGGTTCTTGGGGGCAGCCAGGGCTCGAAAGCCCTCAACGATTGCGTTCTGGCGAGTCTCGACCTGCTCGCCCGCGCGCCCGCGGGCCCGAGATTCATCCACCAGACCGGTGAACGCGACTATAATGCTGTCCGGGAAGCGTATCAGGCGCGAGGGCTGGCAGCTGAGGTTTTTGCCTTCATCGAGGACGTTCCGGGGGCGTTCGAGCGCGCAGACCTGGTCATCTCGCGGGCCGGCGCGACGACGGTGGCGGAGCTTGCGGCGGCAGGTAAAGCGGCGCTGCTCGTCCCATTTCCGGCGGCGACGGACCAGCACCAACTGGCGAATGCGCGCGCCCTGGAGCGCGCCGGCGCAGCGCGCGTCATCGAGCAGAAGGACTTAACACCAGAGAGACTGGTTTCGGAGATCGGTTCGTTGCTTGCCGCCCCGGGCCAACTCGTGCACATGGAACGCGCCGCAAGGACCCTCTCGCGGCCCGATGCCGCGGCCCAGATTGCCGACCTTGTGGAGCATTTGGCGGGCGGGAAAAGGCGAATAGCGAGTAGCGAATAGTGAGTAGTGAATAGTGAATGGTGAATGAAAGACGGAGTACGGACGTTCTTATTCTGACTCCTGACTTCTGACTCCTGAATCCTGTTTTCTTATGCTGGGCAAGATTCGCAAAATTCATTTCGTGGGTATTGGTGGCATCGGAATGAGCGGGATCGCGGAAGTGCTGCTCAATCTCGGCTACACAGTTTCGGGTTCCGACCTCAAGCGCACTCCGGTTACCGAGAGGCTTGCCGGGCTGGGAGCGCGGATTGCGGAGGGCCACGCGGCAGCGAACCTGCGCGACGCGGAAGTCGTGGTGACCTCGACGGCGGTGGCGCCAGCGAATCCCGAGGTGATCGAGGCGAAGCGGCTGCAAATTCCCGTCATCCCGCGGGCTGAGATGCTCGCCGAGCTGATGCGCCTGAAATTCAACGTAGCGGTGGCGGGCGCGCACGGCAAGACTACGGTGACCTCAATGATTGCCGTGATGCTGGCGGATGCGGGGCTCGACCCGACGGCTGTGATTGGCGGGCGGCTGGACGTTTTCGGCTCCAGCGCGCGGCTGGGCAAGGGCGACCTAATGGTCGTCGAGGCTGATGAGAGCGACCGCTCGTTTCTGCTGCTCCTTCCCTCGATTGCGGTGGTGACCAACATCGATCGCGAGCACCTCGACCACTACCAAGACCTCGACGAGATTCTCGCCGCCTTTCTCGCCTTTGCCAACAAGGCGCCGTTTTACGGCGCGGTGATCGGCTGCACGGACGCGCCCTGGGGCGAGCGTTTCCGCAGCCTGATGCCCAAGATTCGCCGTCGAGTCATCACCTACGGTTTGGATGGCGGCGCGGACGTAGCGGGCCAATCCGCGGAGCTCAACCCCGGCGGCTCCGCCTTCAACGTGACCGCGCGCGGGAAGAAGCTGGGGCGGTTCGCCCTGAACGTTCCCGGCCGCCACAACGTGCAGAACGCCCTGGCAACGATCGCCGTGGGACTGGAACTCGACCTCGGCACGGAGCAGATTCGCGCCGGCCTGGCGCGCTTCGGCGGGGTGGACCGGCGTTTCCAGATCAAGGCCGAGCGGAATGGCATCACGGTGGTGGACGATTACGGGCACCATCCGGCGGAAATCCGGACCGTGGTGGAGGCGGCGCGCTTGCGCGGCGGGAAGCGCATCTGGGCGATCTTCCAGCCGCATCGCTACACGCGCACCAAGTTCTTGATGGACGACTTCGCTTCCTGCTTCGCGGGCTGCGAGCGCGTTTACGTGCTGGACATCTATCCGGCGAGCGAGCCGCCCATTCCGGGAATCACCTCCGAGCGCCTGGTCGAGCGCATGCGCGAGCTGGGCCTTGCGAGCGCGCGTTACGCGCCGTCGGATAAGACGGTGACTCAGGAAGTTCTGGCCGAGGCGCGGCCAGGCGACATCATTCTGACGGTCGGCGCGGGGAGCGTCTGGAAAATCGGCGAGGCCTTGGGCGAGGCAATGGGGACTGTAGCGGCGGTCTCTGACCGCCCACGTGGCTGAAGGCGGAGTGGCACGAGCATGCTGTGCGTGCGCGACGGGCGGGACGCCCGTGCCACGGCACTACTGCAGCGAGGAGATGTCAACGCTCGCACAACAATCCGGAATTGCCGAACAGATCGCGGCGTTGGGAGCTCAATGGCTTCCCGCCGAGCCGCTGCGCGCGCACACGTCTCTCGGTGTCGGCGGTCCGGCGGACATGATTCGCCTGCGCGACCATTGGCGGCTCGCCGAGCTGATGGATTATCTGCGGCAGCGCGACGTTCGCTGGCGGCTTCTGGGGGGCGGGACGAACCTGCTGGTGGTTGACGAAGGGATTGAGGACGTGGTGATCCAACTCGTCCGCCAGCCGGAGGGACTGAAGTTCGAGGGCTCTCGCGTGGAAGTCTCCACGGCGGCGAATCTGGGCGCTACCGTGACCGAATCCGCCAAGCGCAACCTGGGTGGCATGGAGGGCCTGATCGGAGTGCCGGGCACAGTGGGCGGAGCGCTCCATATGAACGCCGGAGCCTACGGAACGCAGATTGGCGACGTGGTGCGCGCCGTGACCATCTTTCGCGGTGCGTCGGGGAAGCTGGAGGTGCTACGCACTGAGGAGGTTCGCTTCGAATATCGCGGCTCGAGTTTTGCGCCCGATGATATCCTGCTCTCGGTCACGCTGGAACTGCCCGAGAAACCGTACGCGGAAATCCTCGAGCGCATCAAGCAGTGCAACCAGAAGCGGCGCACTTCGCAGCCCGTCAACGAGAAGAGCGCCGGGTGTATCTTCAAGAACCCGCCGGGCCTCTCGACCGGCAAGATGATCGACGAACTGGGGCTCAAGGGCACGCAAGTCGGCGGGGCGGTGATCTCCGAGCGGCACGCCAATTTCATCGTTAACCGCCATGGGGCTACCGCCGGGGACATTTTCAAATTGATGGACATGATCCGCGAGCGTGTGCACCGGGCCTACGGCGTCGCACTCGAAGAGGAAGTGATCGTCTGGAAGAACTAGTTGACAGTCGGCAGTTAGCAGTCGGCAATGAAGGCAAAGACGAGGATGCCCGCGGCTGCCAACCGCCGCCCGCCGGCTGACAACTGCTGACTGTTGACTGAGTCGTGGGCCATGGCCGTAGACGAAATCGACGACATCCCGCCGGAAGACGAAAGCGCCACGGAGGAGGAATCCCCTTTTCGGAGGCGGCCCAGGGCCGTGCCCGTGCGGCGCGGCAAAGCGGGGCGCCTGAAGCGGCTTCTGCGCTGGGCAATCTGGGGACTGGTGATTCTGCCTGCGGTGGGTTACGGCAGTTACCGGCTGGCGATGTTTGGGCTCACCTCGCCACGCTTTATGCTGACCTCGCCGGAGGACGTCGTCCTGACCGGCAATCAATACGTGAGCCGTGAGGAGGTCTTGAACGCCCTGGGTTTCCCTCCGGCGGGGAGGGCGGCCTACGGAATCAACATCTTCAAGTTTCCGTTGGAGGGGAGGCGGAAGCAGATCGAGTCGATTTCCTGGGTGCGCTCGGCAACCCTGACGCGTGTTTATCCAAACCGCCTGGCGGTGCACGTCGTGGAGCGGACGCCCGTGGCCTTTGTGAATCTTGAAGGCCGCTTGGGGCTGGTGGATGGCGAAGGCGTGCTGCTGGAAAAGCCGGAGCGCGCGTCGTTCAATTTTCCTGTACTGACCGGGCTCGAGAAGTTGAGCGGGCCGCCGGAGCGCGCGGCGCGGCTCGGCCTCTACGACGTTTTCCTGAAGGAAGTGGCGGAGGAAGCGGCTTCCTCCGGCTGGGTCATCTCGGAGGTTGACTTAGCGGACGGCGACGATTTGAAAGCCGTCGTGGCCGAGGGGCGCGAGACGATTCAGCTCCATTTCGGCCGCGAGGGTTTCGCCGGGCGCTTCCGCAATTTTCTGACCCTCCTGCCGGAACTGCACAAGTCGGCCAGCCGCGTGGACGCGATCGATTTGCGGTATGGCAATCAGATTGTGGTGAGCCCGCAGGTGGCGACGCCGAGGAGCGAAGAGGCGGCGGCCCCTGCGGCGCCCCCGCCGGGAACGCGGGAGAATTGAGGAAGGCACGCGCGGCTTGATGCGCGCGTTGGAAACCAGAAGACATTGGCGCAAAAGGACCGTTACATTTTCGGGCTGGACCTGGGCACTTCGAAGACCTGCGCGCTCGCCTGCCGTCGCAACGAGGAAGGGAAGCTGGAGGTAGCGGGCCTGGGTGTGGCAGAATCGCGCGGCTGGCGCAAGGGCTTGATTGTGAACCTGGACTCCGCCGGGCTGGCCATCAAGAAGGCGGTCGATGCGGCCGAGGCGGAGGCCGGAGTTTCGTTTGAATGGGCCTATGTGGGCGTGGGCGGCGCGCACCTGAAGGGAATGAATGCACGCGGCGCCCTGTCGCTCGGAAACCATCCCCGCGAAGTGACCCTGGAAGACAAGATCAAAGTCTTCCAGAGCGCCAAGAACGTCTCGCTGCCCGAGGACCGTGAAGTGATCGATGTGATCCGGCAGGAGTATTTGCTCGACTCGCAGAACGACATTCGCGAACCAGTGGGGATGTCGGGCCGGACGCTGGAAGTGAACGTCCACCTCATCACCGTTTCGACGACCGCCTGGCAGAACATCGTTACGGCGACGAACCGCTCCGGGATTAAGGTGCCTGACAGCGGCACGGTCTTTGAGCCGCTGGCCTCGGCTTGGGCATGTCTGGGGGAGGACGAACGCGAGTTGGGCGTGGCGCTGGTGGACATCGGCGGCGGCTCGTCGGAGCTCGTCGTCTTTTTCGAGGGCGCCGTGCGGCATACGGCGGTGATTCCCGTCGGCGGTGAGCACTTCACCAACGACATCGCCGTCGGGCTGCGCACGCCCATTCCGGAGGCGGAAAAGATGAAGCGCCTGTGGGGGGAGGGCGACCCCGCCCAGCGCGGCGACGCGGTGATCGAGGTGCCAAGCGTCGGCGAGCGCCCGGCGCGGATTGCCACTTACTCCACCCTGAGTGAGATTGTCGTGCCCCGCGCCTGCGAACTGCTCGAATTGCTGCAGGAGGAGTTGGCCCGCGCCGGCTTCCTGAAGCAATTGCGCGCCGGGCTGGTTCTGACCGGCGGCGGCGCCAAGCTCGGCGGGTTGACGACGATGGCCGAGCAGATTCTCGGTACGCCAGTACGGCTGGGGAAGCCGTCAGGGCTCGAGAAAATGAGTGAGCCGCTTCTCGATCCGGCTTTCGCCACCGTCGTGGGGCTGGTCACTTACGGCCACCGGCTGCAGATGATGCGCGACTCGAGCGACAAGGGTTTGATGAGCAAGATCTGGGGTGCCCTGCGGGGGAAAAGCTAGGTGTTAGGGATTTGGTGCTGGGTTCTAGGTGGCAGGGTGGGGAAACAAATCAAGATTCTGGCTATTGTTTTTCCTCTCCAGTCCCTAGCCCCCAGCCCCGAGCCCCTGCTCTAAAGGAGTGACGATGCCAGAAGCCGGAGCGAACGACAGCCTGCGCGTGGATTTTTCCGACGAATTGCGTCACGGCGCGAAGATCAAAGTGATCGGTGTGGGCGGCGGCGGCGGAAACGCCATCAACCGCATGATTGCTGCCAAGCTCGAGGGCGTGGAGTTTTTGGTGGCGAACACCGACCTGCAGGCGCTCAAGGCCTCCAGTGCCCCGGTCAAGATTCAGCTCGGCCAGAAACTCACCAAGGGTCTGGGCGCGGGCGCCAATCCTGAAATCGGGCGCAAAGCGGCGTTGGAAGACACCGAGAAAATCATCGACGCCCTGCAGGGCGCGGACATGGTGTTTGTCACCGCGGGCCTGGGCGGAGGCACGGGCACGGGCGGCGCGCCCATCGTCGCCGACCTCTCCCGGCAGTTGAACGCGCTGACGGTGGCGGTGGTGACCAAGCCCTTCGCGTTTGAAGGCCGGCGCCGAATGCTGCAGGCCGAGCAGGGGCTCGCTGATTTGAGCGGCGTCGTCGACACGGTGATCTGCATTCCCAACGAACGCCTGATGCAGTACGTCGACAAGGGAACGAGCTTCTTCGAGGCGTTTCGCATCGCCGATGATATTCTCCGCCAGGGCGTGCAGGGCATCTCCGACATCATCACCATCACCGGCATGATCAACCGCGACTTCGCGGACATCAAAGCCATCATGGAGGGCATGGGCTACGCAGTGATGGGCACAGCCGAGGCCACGGGCGAGAACCGCGCCGTCGAGGCCGTCAACCGCGCCATCGCCTGCCCCCTGCTCGAAGACGCTTCCATCAACGGGGCGCAGGGTATCCTGCTGAACATCACCGGTTCCTCCAAACTGACCCTTTACGAAGTCCATGAGGCCTCGACGATCGTTCAGAAGGCCGCCGCCGAAAACGCCAACATCATTTTCGGGGCCGTCCACAATGAGGGGATGGGCGACGCGGTGCGCGTCACCGTGATCGCCACCGGCATCAAGTCGGATAAGTCCGGATTCAAAGTGCGCCCGGCGGCCTCGCCCGCTTTCCGCAGCGCCCAACAGAGCCTCAAGAGCGTCATGCTCAAGAAGGAACAGATTCCCGCCGAATCCATTGCGCCGCCCCCCCTGCCGGCGCCCGTGCGCGGCGACCCGGCCGAGGACGACCTCGACGTCCCCGCCTTCATGCGCCGCAAGAAGCCGGATGTAAAGTAGGGGCGGTTCGTGAACCGCCCCTACACGCGTTTAAACCGATGTTCCCGCCATCTGCGTAGGGCCGATTCATGAATCGCCCGCACAACTGCGGTGGGGGCGTCCCCGCCGCCGATTTGTCCCTTTGCCGGCGGGGACCGCGGCGCTACAGTCGGCGATGAGGAGACCGCCGCTATAACCTTGCACTTTCCGGCCCTATAATGGCGGGGCGAGTCTGCATCCGGCATGGATAGTCAACCCGTCACAATTCGCGCGGCGTATGCCGAGTGTCGGAAACGGGCGCGGCGGCACTACGAGAATTTTCCCACCGCGTCGCTGCTCGTGCCGCGCGACAAGCGCGATGCTCTGGCGGCGATTTACGCCTTCGCGCGCTACGCCGACGATGTGGCCGATGAGCCGGGGGTCGAGGGGCGTCTGGAAAAGTTCGCCGAGTGGCGCGCCAAACTCGAAGAATGCTTCGTAGGGGCGCATCGTGATGCGCCCTTGCTGGGCGGTTCACGAACCGCCCCTACGAGCAACGTAACTCATCCCGTCTTCGTCGCCCTCGGTGACTCTGCCGCGCGCTTCCAGCTTTCCCAGGTCCATTTCGAGAACCTACTGCGCGCCTTTGAGCAGGATGTGACGGTCAATCGGTACAAGGATTTCGCCTCGCTGCTTGCCTACTGCACCTGCTCGGCGAATCCTGTGGGACGGCTGGTGCTGGAACTGTTCGGCCACCGCGATGACGACCTCTTCGCGCTTTCGGATTCGATCTGCACGGCGCTGCAACTTGCAAATTTCTGGCAAGACGTGGCGCTCGATCTCTCTCGCGACCGGATTTATCTGCCCCTCGACGATATGGAAAGGTTCCACTACTCTCTCGAGGATCTGCGCGCCCAACGGGCGGATGACTGCTTTGCGCAGTTGATGGCTTTTGAACTGGCGCGGACCTGGGAACTGTTCGAGAAGGGAAGGGCGCTGCCGGAACGCGTCCGCCCGGAGTTGCGCCGCCAGTTGCGCCTGACTTGGCTGGGCGGAACGACGATCCTGAAGAAGATTGAAGCGGCGAAGTACGATGTCTTCCGCCGCCGCCCGAAGCTTGGCAAGTGGGATTTTGCGCGGCTGTATTTGAAAGCGAGGAAGCCGTCAGGGAGCGTGTCATCCTGAGTCCGTCGGCCGACGGACGAAGGATCTGCAGTTGATTGCTTGTGAAGCGAAATGCAGATTCTTCGCTCCGCGCAGAGTGCGCGCTTCGCTCAGAATGACCGCGTTCGGTCGGCGCTGCCTTGCTGCGACCCGGAGAGTATGCCTTTGCCATCACCCAGCGGGCACTTTACAACCTCCACCGCCACGAACTTCTATTACTCGTTCGTGTTTCTGCCCTTTGAGAAGCGGCGGGCGATCGAGGCTGTCTATCACTTCGCGCGGCGCGGCGACGACATCACTGATGGGGATTTGACGAGCGCAGAGGCCGCCAAGGCCATTGCGGATTATCGCGGTGCGCTCGACGAGTGCTTTGCCGGACGCGGCGCGACGCCGGAGCTCGCAGCGCTCGCGGAGAGCATTCAACGTTTCGAAATTCCCCGTCAGCCGTTTGAAGACCTGATTCTCGGCCTGGAGATGGATTTGGCCGGAACGCGCTACGCGACCTTCGACGAGCTCTCGCTCTATTGCTACCGCGTGGCTTCGACGATTGGGCTGATCTCGATTGAAATCTTCGGCTACCGCAATCCCAGCGCGCGCGACTACGCCGTGAATCTGGGCAAGGCGCTGCAGATGGTCAATATCCTGCGCGACCTCCAAAGCGACGCGCGACGCGGGCGGCTGTATCTTCCGGACGAGGATTTGGAGCGCTTCGGCTTGCGCGCGGCGGAAATCCTGGAGGGACGCTACTCCGATCCCTTCATCGAGCTGATGCAGTTTGAGTGCGATCGCGCGCGTGGCTTCTTCGACCAGGCGCGGGCGGCCCTGGCGCCCGAGGACCGCTGCTCGATGATCTCCGCCGAGATCATGGGAGCGATCTACTGGCGCGTGCTCGGCCGCATCCGCGCCCGGCGCTACAACGTCTTCGGCAAGCGCGTGCGCATCTCGCGCCCGCTCAAATTCTGGACGGCCTTGTCGGTGTACCTGGGCTTCGAGTGGCACAAGTGAATGTGAGAGTTCTGAATTCAAAATTCTGAATTCGGGATTGCCATGAGCAGTCGAGAATATTCGATTGGCAATCGTCAATCGACAATGGACGACGTTCTGATTATCGGTGGCGGATTCGCGGGGCTGGCGGCGGGCGTGGCGCTGGCAGGCGCCGGGCGGCGTGTGCGTCTGCTCGAACAGAAGCCGCACTTGGGCGGGCGCGCGCGCTCGTTCGTTCACGCGCCGACGGGTGCGGTGGTCGATAACGGCCAGCACCTGCTGATGGGCTGCTACCACGCGACGCTGCGCTTCCTCAAGGAGATTGGCACGCTGGACCGCGTGGCGGTGCAACCGCGCCTTAAGATGCAGTTCCTGGAGGCGCCGGGAAGGCTGACCACGCTCGATTGCCCCAACCTGCCGTCACCCTGGCACGTGCTTGCGGGCGTTGCGCGCTCGGACAGCTTCAGTTGGCGCGAGAAGCGGGAGATTCTGCGGCTGGGCCGCGCTGTCGAGAAGGGGCCATCGGAAGGCGGCGGCTTGGCGCAACTGACCGTGGAAGAGTGGCTCGCGCGGCTGGGACAGTCGGAAAGACTCCGACGCGGGTTCTGGGATTTGATCTCGATTGCGGCGCTCAACGAGGATCCTCGACGCGCCTCGGCGGCAATCTTCCAGCGCGTGCTGCGATTGGCGCTTTTCGCGTCGCCAGCCGATTCCTGCCTCGCCGTGCCGAGCAGGGGCTTGAGCGATTGTTACACCGCCGCGGCGCACGACTACATCACGGCGCGTGGCGGTCGGGTCGAGTTCAGCCGCAGCGTCGCGGGCCTGGTCGTCGCGGAGGGCGCCTGCCGGAGCGTGCGCCTGGCCGATGGCAGCGCGGTTGAGGCGGAAACGGTCATCAGCGCCGTGCCGTGGTATGAATTTGTCCAGATAGTACCTGGCGAATTATTGCGCGAGGAGCCCTACTTCACCAACATCCTGGCGCTTCGCCCCGCTCCGATCATCTCGATCAACCTCTGGTGCGACCGTGCCATTACCGACGTCGACTTCGTTGGTTTGCGGGGGACAACCATCCAGTGGCTCTTCAATCGCGGCAAGATTACGGGCGGAGATAATCACTGCTATTCCCTCGTGCTGAGTGGCGCGCACGAGCATATCTCGCGCTCCAAGGAGGAACTCCTCGCGCTGGCCAGGAAGGATCTCGCTGAGCTGTTGCCCGAAGGCCGCGCTGCGGAAGTTCTCCACTCGCTCATCATCAAGGAACGCTTCGCGACGTTTTCGCCCTGCGTGGGCGTGGACCCGTTGCGGCCGGCAGCGAAGAGCCCGGTGCGCGGCCTCTACCTCGCCGGCGATTGGACGGCCACGGGCCTCCCCGCCACCATTGAAGGCGCGGTCCAGAGCGGCTACACTGCCGCGCAGGCAGTGCTCGCAACTGAGTAAGCCCACCTGAGAAGGTTAAGACATTTGACTTGCCTATCAAGAATCTCGTAAAGCGAACGCGCTGCGCGCGACGTGGACAGTCAACACATCGAAGGTTGCTTATGCCGGCAGGTACGAGAAAGGTGACAGTCCAAATCTAGTCGTGTTGGGAGAAGGGCCTGCAGGGCGCCGCGCCTTCCGTGGACCCCCGCTTGCACGGGGGTGACGACCCAATGCAGTGACCACGGCCTCGTTCCCGGCCACCCTCATTGTCATTCCCGCGAAAGCGGGAATCCCGCCGCGGGCGGGAAGCTACTCGGGTTGCGGCACGACGCGAAGATAGGGCTTGAGAGTCTCCCACCCGCCGGGATATTTCTGTTGGGCTTCTTCGTTCGTCACCACCGGGGCAATGATGACGTCCCCGCCGGGTTTCCAGTTCACGGGCGTGGCAACTTTGTGCTTGGACGTGAGTTGAATGGAGTCGAGGACGCGCAGCACTTCGTCGAAGTTGCGGCCGGTGCTCATCGGGTAGCTGAGCATCAGCTTGATCTTCTTATCCGGGCCAATCACAAAGACCGTGCGCACGGTGGCATTGTCAACGGCCGTGCGGCCTTCACAGGTTTCCTCGGCCTCGGCGGGCAGCATGCCGTAGAGCTTGGCGATTTTCAGCTCCGGGTCGCCGATCATCGGATACTTCACTTTGTGGCCCTGCGTCTCTTCGATGTCCACGGCCCACTTGTTGTGGCTACTCACCGGGTCCACGCTCAGCCCGATGATCTTGCAGTTGCGCTTTTCGAATTCCGATTGCAGGCCGGCCATATAGCCGAGTTCGGTGGTGCAGACCGGGGTAAAGTCCTTCGGGTGGGAAAACAGGATGGCCCAGCCGTTGCCGATCCAGTCGTGGAATTTGATTGTTCCTTGGGTGGTCTCGGCAACAAAATCTGGGGCCGTGTCATTGATGCGCAGTGACATAACTATCTCCTCGCTTGGATTCTGTTGTTGTGAGTAGCCCGCGAAGCCCATTCTAGGCACGCCGTCTTGTCGTGTCAAGACTTAGGCCCGAGAGGAGAACCAGTGCATCAAGCAGACTTGGCCACCGCCGCCCGGCGGTTTTCGTAGAGGGGAAACTTCTCGGTCAGGGCTTCGACTTCAGCGCGCACCCGCTTCACAACCGCCTCGTTCTCGAGGTTGTTCAGCACCTCAGAAATCCAGTGGGCGATGAGCTCCATTTGCGGCTCCTGCAAGCCGCGGGTAGTGACGGCGGGCGTGCCGACGCGGATGCCGCTGGCGATCATGGGCGGGTTGGTGTCAAAGGGGATGGCGTTCTTGTTGACGGTGATGCCGGCACGCTCGAGCGCTTCCTGCGCGTCCTTGCCAGTCACCTTGCGCGAGAACACATCCACCAGCATCAGGTGGGTGTCGGTGCCGCCGGAGACGATGCGGAACCCGGCACGCGCCAGCGCCGCGGCGAGCGTCTGGGCGTTGGCGATGATCTGCGCCTGGTACTCCCGGAATTCCGGCTGGAGCGCTTCCTGGAAGCAGACGGCCTTGGCGGCGATGACGTGCATGAGCGGTCCACCCTGCAGGTAAGGGAACACACTTTTGTCGATTTCCTTGGCAAATTGGGCCTTGCAGAAGACGGCGCCGCCGCGCGGCCCGCGCAGCGTCTTGTGCGTGGTGGTGGTGACGAAATCGGCGTGCGGGAAGGGGCTAGGGTGAAGGTCGGCGGCGACCAAGCCCGCGATGTGCGCTATGTCCACCATGAGCAATGCATCAACCTTGCGGGCGATGGCGGCAAAGCGCGGGAAGTCGAGCGTGCGCGGGTAGGCGCTGGCGCCGGCGACAATCAGCTTCGGGCGGTGCTCTACGGCCAGGCGCTCGACTTCGTCGTAATCGATGGTCTCTGTTTCCTTGCGCACGCCGTAGGACACGACTTTGTACATTCGGCCGGAGAAGTTGAGCGGATGGCCGTGGGTCAGATGGCCGCCGTGGGCGAGGCTCATGCCCAGCATCGTGTCGCCGGGCTTGAGCACCGAGACGTAAACCGCCTGGTTGGCCTGGCTGCCGGAATGCGCCTGGACATTCGCGTGCTCGGCGTTGAAAAGCTTTTTGGCGCGTTCGATGGCGAGCGATTCGGCCACGTCCACGAACTCGCAACCGCCGTAGTAGCGCTTGCCGGGCAGACCCTCGGCGTACTTGTTGGTCATCACCGAGCCCAGCGCCTGGAGCACCGCCTCACTGACGAAGTTCTCGCTGGCGATCAATTCCAGCGTGCGCGCCTGACGGTTCACCTCGCTCGCGATAGCGCCAGCGATGGCGGGGTCAACGTCGGCGAGTGGACGCTGGTGGTAGGGAAGAGGGAAACTCATATCTCATTTCTCCGAATGATGTTTCTGGTCGATGTTCGCAATTTTCTCGACGCGCCGTTGGTGGCGGCCGCCCTCGAAAGGAGTGGCAATCCAGGTTTCGAGAATCTTCTGCGCGGTCGCCTCGTCGGCGAGCCGGCCTCCCAGGGCGAGCACATTGGCGTTGTTGTGGGCACGGGCAAAGTAGGCGGAAAGGGTGTCATTGACCGTCGCCGCTCGGATCCCGGGGACCTTGTTGGCGGCGATCGCTACGCCCAGGCCCGTGCCGCAGACGACGACCCCGAAATCCGCCTGCCGAGCGGCCACGCGGGTCGCGACCTTCTCAGCGAAATCAGGATAGTCCACCGGGTCGGGCGTCGCCGGCCCCTGGTCATCCACCTCGTGCCCGGCGCGGACCAGATAGTCACGCATCTTCTCTTTCAACGCGAACCCGGCGTGGTCAGCGCCCAGGACGAATCTGAGTTTATTTGGCAATCGCGGACCTCGACCGTCCATTTAACCACAAACTCTAAGTTGTGTGAACCCGTGAAGGTGGGCTATTCAGCACAACCGGATTGCCTTGGTTGACAGAGCGGGGTGGGGGGATTTACGCTGCCTGCTCGCCGGAGGGTCGGGCGGGGATCTATTGCAGGGAGGAGAATATGAGGAAACTGGAATTCACGGTGGGGCTTCTGGGGTTGGCCATCGCGTTGGCGGTTGGGCAGGCCGTGGCCAGGCCGCAGGGCGGTTCGCCACAGGATGAAGAGGCTCTGCGGAAAGTGCAAGAAGGGTTTGCTGCGGCGTGGAATCAGCACGACGCCACGGCCATGTCTATGTTGTGGGCCGAGGATGGCGACTGGGTGGGCCCGGACGGAAACCTCGTCCAGGGGCGCGCGGCGATCGAGAATTATCTGGCGGAAAGTCACACGGGCGACTGGGCCACGAGCAAGCTTTCCGTGAAGGTGACTGGCATTCGTTTCCTCAAACCTGACGTCGCCGTCGTCAACATGACGCAGGAGATAAGCGGGGCGCGCGACGAGTTGGACAAACCGCTTCCCGCGCAGAAAGTCGTGGCGACCAGCGTCCTGGTGAAGAAAGACGGCAAGTGGCAAACCGCAGTCTATCGCGCTTTCATCCCGCCGCCCCCGTCGGAGGATTAGGGTAGGCGGTTGGCGAGTGGCGCAGAACCCCTCGGGCGGAGAATGGAAGTTTGCGGGCAAGCGGCGCAGTAAGCGCCCTGTTCGTTCCCGGCGAAAGCTGAGATATTTCCCTGCGATCGCGGCGGAAGCTCTTCAGCCGGCGGCTGCAATTCTTGACAATCCGCAGTCTTCTCACGAACAATGACTGATGTTTATCCTCGGCGGGCGGCGGCCCGTCCGTAGCACCTGCACATTTCCAGGCCTCGCGGTGGCTTGCGGCAAGGATTCGAGAGGCGAGACACTCGTTGTGAAAGGGACCGTTCATGCGTTGGAGCCAAGCGTTTATTCCCACCCTGCGTGAAGCGCCGGCGGAAGCCGAGGCGCCTAGCCACCACTTTCTAGTGCGCGCGGGTTACATCCGTCAAGTGGCGGCGGGGCTTTATACCCATCTTCTGCTGGCGCGGAAATCGTTTCTGAAGATCGCCCAGATTATCCGCGAGGAGATGAACCGCATCGGGGGGCAGGAATTCTACCTGCCGGCGCTGAATCCCGCGGAACTGTGGCAGGAATCCGGGCGCTGGGATTCTGTCGACGTGATGTTTAAGTTCAAGGACCGCAACGACCACGACATGTGCCTGGGCATGACGCACGAAGAGGAGATGACCAACATCGCGCGCGGCGAGCTGCGTTCCTACAAGCAACTGCCGCAGATCTGGTACCAGATCCAGGAAAAATTCCGCGACGAGCCCCGGCCCAAGTCCGGCCTGCTGCGCCTGCGGCAGTTCACCATGAAGGATTCCTACTCGTTTGACCTGGACGATGCCGGCCTGGACGCGAGCTACGACAAGCACGTGGAGGCTTACCACCGCATTTTCCAGCGCTGCGGGCTGCGCTATCTGCATGTGGACGCCTACTCGGGGATGATGGGCGGCAAAGTGTCGAGCGAGTTCACAGCTCCCGCGGACTCCGGCGAAGATTGGATCGCGAACTGTCCCTGCGGCTACGCGGCCAACCTCGAGAAAGCTGAGTCCGTGCCCGCCGCTTGCGCCGACCCGGCCGGTGAGGCCGCGCCCGAACCTTTCGCGACGCCTGGGCAGAAGACCATCGACGACCTCGTCAAGTTCACCGGCGAGAGTCCGGCGCGGCTCATCAAGACGCTCGATTACATCGTGGACAGCAAGCCCGTGGACCTGCTGCTGCGCGGTGATCACTCTCTGAGCGAGACCAAGCTCTCCTCGGTGCTGGGAACGGCGACCTTCCGTCCCGCCACCCCCGAAGAAGCACTGCGGCTGCACGGCGCGCGGATCGGGTCGCTGGGGCCGGTGGGGCTTCAGGGAGCACGAATCATCGCCGATCGTGCCCTGTCCGGACGGAAGAACATGATCACCGGGGCGAACCGCGACGACTTCCACTTGAAGAACGTCACGCCGGGCCGGGACTTCACGGCGGAATTTGCGGATATCCGCGCCGTGGCGCAAGGCGACGGATGCATCCGTTGCGGCAAACCCCTCCTGCTGACCAAGAGCATCGAACTGGGGCACGTGTTCAAGCTTGGCCGGCGCTATTCGCAGCTCATGGGAGCCAGCGTGCTCGACGCAAATGGCAAAGAAGTGCCGATAGTGATGGGCTCCTACGGCATCGGCCTGGAGCGGATCCTGAGTGCCGCCGCAGAGCAGAATCACGACGCGGACGGCCTCTTCCTGCCGCGTTCGATTGCCCCCTTCGATGTGGTCTTGACCGCCGCCAACATGGATGATGAAAGCGTACGGGCCGCGGCGGAGAAGTTGTACGCTGAGATGCAGACGCAATCGCTGGACGTGCTCTACGACGACCGTCCCGAGCGTCCGGGCGTGAAGTTCAAGGACGCGGACCTGATTGGCGTCCCCTACCGCGTCACGGTGGGCAAGAAGAAGGTGGAGCGAGGACTGGCGGAGATCTTCGAGCGCTCGACAAAGAAGATTGAGGATGTTAAGCTGAACGCAGTTGTACCGTCTCTGCTGGAGGGAAGACTCAGTTAGCGCCAGACTAACTTGGGTTTGACGAGGGACACCATGCGACGGTCTGATTCAGGCGCGGGAAGGTTCAAGACCTTCCTCATTCTGCTCTTTCTGGTGGCGGTGATCTACGGGAGTTTCAAGATCATCCCAGTTTACGTCAACAGCTATGAGCTCGAGGACTTCATCCGGCAGCAGAACCCCTTCTGGCTGACGCAGCGCGCTCCAGCCGATTCCGTGCGCAACATCATTCTCGCAAAAGCGAAGGATCTTGATCTGCCGGTCAGCGCCGATCAAGTGAAAGTCGAAGCCGGAGGCGGGAGAGTCACTGTCAACCTGGACTACACCGTTCCGGTGGACCTCAAGGTTTATACACTCGTCCTGCACTTTACTCCTTCGGCTGACAACCGGCAGCTATAACCCGTGCCAGGGAGCCCTTCCCCCCCATCCCGCAAGGCTTCTGCGCCCCGCAAGAAATCCGGGCTGGGCCGTCTGGGGAGCCTTGCCTGGTGGAAGAAGGGGCTGCTGGCAGCCGGCCTGCTGGGCTTCCTGACTGCCACGGGTATTTTCGTTTACTACTACGTGCGCTTCTCGCGGCTGCTCGACGCCCGGCTGAGCGGAGAGATTCTTAGTAATGCCTCGTTGGTGTTCTCCGCGCCCGCCGAATTGCATGTCGGCCAGCCCGGCGACCCCGCCGCCATCGCCGCTCGCCTGCGACGAGCCCTCTATGCGGAAGGGCAGGGAAAGTCCGAGGTCGGCACGTACACGGCGACCGGCGACCGCCTGGAGATTCGCCCGGGTCCAGCCTCCTTTTTCTCCAGCGAGGAACCGCCTGAGGGTCCGGCAGCGCTGCAGTTTCGGGACGGGCGCATTGCTACCATTACGGCCCTGGACAAAGCCCGGCCCCTGGAGAGCTACCAGCTCGAACCCGAGGTCATCACCACCCTGTTCGACCAGACGCGCAGCAAGCGCCGGCTGGTCCGCTATCAGGACCTTCCCAAAGTCTTGGTCAATGCCGTCCTGGCGACGGAAGACCACCGTTTCTTTTCCCACCGCGGGGTGAACATCTACCGGATCATTGCCGCCACGCTGGCGGGCATTCACGGAGAAGACCGTATCCGCGGCACCAGCACCCTGACGATGCAGCTCGCGCGCGACATCTTCCTTTCGCGCGAACGCTCCCTGAGCCGCAAGGCGCGCGAGATCTTCATCGCCCTGCTCATGGAACAGCGGCTGAAGAAAGAGGAGATCTTCGAGCTTTACGCCAACGAGATTTACCTGGGGCAGCGCGGCAGCTTCTCCATCTATGGCGTGGGGGAAGCGGCGGACGGCTATTTCAACAAGGATGTCGGCAGCCTGACGCTGCCGGAAGCGGCGCTGCTGGCGGGGTTGATTCACGGACCGAACCGCGACTCGCCCTACAAGTATCCGGCCCGGGCGCTCGAACGGCGCAATTTCGTCCTGCGTCGCATGTTGGAGGTGGGATTCATCACTTCGCAGGAAGTCGAACGCGCTTCCGGCACCCCCTTGGGATTGGCCCAGCAAAACGTGGAGGCCAGTCAGGCGCCTTTCTTCGTGGACATGGTCAAAGACCAGTTACTCGAGCAGTTTTCCGAACGCGATCTCATCTCGCAGAGCTACCGGATTTACACGACGCTGGACCTGGACTTGCAGCGGGCAGCTTCGGACGCCGCCAGGCTGGGGATGGCCGAGGTCGATAAGGAACTGAGCAAGAAGAAGCGCGCCAAGGATGAGCCGTCACCCGATCCCAATCAGCCACAGGTGGCGTTGGTGGCGATCGATCCGGCGACGGCGGCTATCCGAGCCCTCGTGGGGGGCCGCAACTACGGCATCAGCCAGCTGAATCACGTGCTCGCCAAGCGACAGCCCGGCTCCTCTTTCAAACCCTTTGTTTATGCGGCGGCGCTCAGCTCCGGCGTGGACGGGTCGCAGCCGCTTATCACCCCGGCCACGACCCTGCTCGATGAACCGACAACCTTCCAGTTCGGCGACCAGCCCTACGAGCCGGAAAATTACAAAAAGGAATACTACGGAGTGGTGACGCTCCGCCAGGCGCTCTCCATGTCTCTCAACGTGGCCACGGTGCGTCTGGCGGAAATGGTGGGTTACGACAAGGTCCGACAACTCGCGCTTGCCGCTGGCATCAACAAGGATCTGCTGGCTACTCCGGCGCTGGCGCTGGGGGCCTACGAGGCGACGCCGCTCGAAATTGCCGGGGCCTACACAATCTTTTCCAATCACGGCCAGTACGTGGCGCCGCGTTTCATCATCGCCGTTAAGGACAGCGCGGGCCACACGCTCTGGCGCAGCCGTCAGGATACCAACCCCGTTCTCGATCCGCGGGTTAGTTACCTGATGGTGAGCCTGATGCAGAGCGTTCTCAACAACGGGACTGCGGCGGGAGTTCGCACGCGCGGATTTACCGCGCCGGCGGCAGGGAAGACGGGCACCTCGCACGACGGCTGGTTTGCGGGCTTCACCTCCAATCTGCTGACGGTGGTCTGGGTCGGGTATGATGACGACCGAGAGTTGAGGCTTTCCGGCGCCTATTCGGCGCTGCCGGTGTGGACGGAATTCATGAAACACGCTGTAGAATTTCCCTCCTACCAGGACGTCAGGCCGTTTGAGGCGCCCGAAGGGGTGAGCACGGCGACGCTTGACACCCGTACGAATCTCGTTGCCAGTGTGGGCGCGGCCTCGACGCGGGATGAGGTGTTCATTCAGGGTACTGAGCCTCTGCCGACGAGCCCGGCTGGGGGCGGGAGCTTGGGCGGGATCCTGGGCCGGATCTTCCAGGTCAATAATCCAGCGGCCGTGCCGCCCGCTGCTCCGGCTCTCCCGCTGCCGGCGGGCGCTCCACCACCCTCAACCGTTGCCCCACGCGCAGCCGATGCTATCCCCGATGCCCCGCAAGCCAAGAAGCAAGGCGGCATCGTTCGCAAGTTCCTGTCAATATTCAAGCGGAGGGAGGGGCCGCCGCCGAGCCCCCCGCCGCCCAACAAGAAATCTGACACTAAAGGGGAATAGAATACGTATGTCATAATTGAAATCTGGGTCCCTTGCTGAATGGAGGGGTTAATCATGTGGACTCCAAAGCAGTTAATTCCTCTGGGCCTAGTCCTTGCGGTGGCTATGGGGATGCCCTCATGGGGCGCACAGGGTGCACAGCAAGTCGAACAGCCGCCATTGCAACCGGCCCTCCCGAACCCTGTGATTGCCCCTGAAACGTCTTCCCCCCTTCCTGCAAAACCCGGCACGCTCACCCTTGAGAATCGGGCTGATATCTTCATGGCGAGGAAGGACTATGCTGATGCCGTCGATCATTATCAGCGCGCCTTGAAGGAGGGGGACCGTCGGGATGGGGCGCTGTGGAATAAGCTTGGGATCGCTTACCAGCAGATGCAGAACATGAACGCGGCGCGGCGAGCTTACAAGGAAGCCATCCGCGTTCGGAAGGACTTCCCGGAGCCCTGGAACAATCTCGGCACGACCTACTATCTGGAGAAGAAGGCCAAGAAATCCCTGAAGTACTATCGAGAGGCGATCAAACTGAATCCTCAGAGCGCTTCCTTCCACGTTAACCTGGGGACCGCCTATTACGCGACGAAGAAGATCCCCGAGGCGATTGAAGAATACCGGACAGCACTGGGTCTCGATCCTGCCGTTCTCACTCAGCGTTCCAACTTGGGAACGACGGTCAGCGCTCGCTCGGCCGACGCGAAGTTCTTCTTCTACATGGGCAAAGTATTTGCCTCCCTCGGCCGGGTGGACGATGCGGTACGTTACCTCCGCCATGCCTTCGAGGAGGGGTTCGACGATTTCAAGTTGCTGGATAGCGACGAGGACTACCAGAAGATCGGCGCCCTTCCTGCTTACAAGGAATTGCGTGCCAATCCGCCCAAAGCAATCAAGGACTAGGACTGGCTGGTTCAAGGAAGTGTTGTGATGCCCTGACGGAAGGGCTAGTTTTGCGAGTCTGCTTGAGAGCTTTGGAAGGATTGTTGTCGCCCGTTGCCGATCGCGTGTCAGATTCCCCAAGTTGTTGAAGAACCTTCGGTGTCGCCAGGGGGGCCACCGGTTTGGTCCCCAGGCATGTCAGGCCGGAAGTTGCCCGGCGTGGGGCAAGGATCCGGCGTCCAGCTTTCGCTTGACCCGCGGCGCGTGGCGCGAGACGATAGATTGAGGGCGCGGTGCGCAGACTCGCACCGTCGCGAGGCGCAATCCTGATCTTTGCGGGAGCATCCGCGCCGCGCGGAGGGAGCCATGAAGCGCAGCCTACATTCCCTACTTTATGTGATTTCGGCATTGCTGCTGTCATGCATTGCTGTGCAGGCGGCGGAGTCTCGTCCGCGTGTGGTACTGCTGAACCTCGACCAGATGGTCAATCAGGTCACGGCGGAATACCTCGTTCGGGGGATCCGCCAGGCCAACGCCACGGAGGCCGACGCTGTACTTCTCGAGATGGATACCCCCGGCGGTCTGTCGAACTCCATGCGTGCCGTCGTCCAGGCCATCTTCGACTCGCGCATTCCTGTGATCACTTACGTCGGGCCGAGTGGCGGCAGCGCGGCCTCGGCTGGATTCTTCATCTTGCTCGCGGGCGATGCGGCGGTGATGGCGCCCGGCACGACGAGCGGCGCCGCCCATCCGGTCGTGATCGGCGGGGTGGAGATTGGCAAGACGATGGAGACGAAGATCGAGAATGATGCGGCCTCCTACATCCGCAGCATCGCCGAAAAGCGCGGGCGCGATGTGAAGCTCGCGGAGGCAGCAGTCCGCGAAAGCCGTTCCTACACCGAGAAGGAGGCGCTGACGGGCCACTTGATTGATGCGGTGGCTCCGACACCCCAGGAGGCGCTAGCGGTGCTGGAAGGCAAGACAGTCAAGAGGGTGAACGATACAACCGTTACCCTGCATCTTGCCAACGCCATCTTCGAGCCCCAACTCATGACGCGACGCGAGCGCCTCTTTGCCTGGATTGCCGATCCCAACATCGCATTCCTGCTCGGTGCGCTGGGAGTGGCATGCCTCTACATCGAATTCACCCATCCTGGACTCATCGCGCCGGGAGTTGTGGGGGCGGTGGCGGTCGTCCTGGCCCTTTACGCTTTCAACATGCTTCCCATCAACACGCTGGGGGTCGTTCTGATCTTGCTGGCCCTGGTGCTCTTCGGTCTTGAGGTCAAGGTTACTTCGCACGGCGCGCTGGCGGCGGGCGGGGTCGCGGCGATGATCATCGGCGCGCTGATTCTGGTCGATTCGCCCTGGCCGGGGGCGCGGATCCGTCTCTCGACGGCGATCGGAGTTACGCTGCCCCTGGCGGTGATTACGATCGTGCTGCTGCGCTTGGCGCTCGCCGCCCGCCTGCGCAAGGTCGTGACGGGGGAAGCGGCCATGCTCGATTCGCTGGGCGTGGCCCAGACCGACATCGCGGCCTCGGGCACCGTCCTCATCCGGGGCGAGATCTGGGCTGCGCGGGCAGCGGGAAAGATCCCCGCGGGCGCCCGCGTCCGGGTACGAAAGGTCGACGGGTTGACGCTGGTGGTTGAGTCTGCGGCCGAATCCCGATAAACTGGGGCGCGCCAGCGGGAGGTCGATTCCCGCTGCATAAGACAAATCCGTTGGACCGGACGAGGAGGGATCATGGGCACAGCAGTCATCGTGGCGGTTTTCATTTTCCTGGTTTGGGTCATCAAGTGCATCAACATCCTGAATGAATGGGAAAAAGGCGTGGTGCTGCGGCTGGGCCGCGTGCTGGCGACCGACAAAGGGCCGGGGCTGATTCTGATCCTCTGGCCCATCGATCGCATGTTTCGGGTCTCGCTGCAGATCGACACCTGGGACGTGCCGCCACAGGATGTTATCTCGCGGGACAACGTCTCGGTCAAGGTCAATGCGGTGCTCTGGTACCGTGTAATCACCGCTCAAAAAGCGCTGATCGAGCTGAGGAACTACCGCTACGCCGTCGAACAACTTGCCTCCACGGCCTTGCGGTCGGTGCTGGGCGAGGTTGAGCTGGATGACATGCTCTCACAGAGGGAGAAGCTCAACACGCGCCTGCAAACTATCATCGATGAACAGACCGAGCCCTGGGGCATCAAGGTGACGCAGGTGCAGATCAAGCAGGTGGACTTGCCCCAGGAGATGCAGCGGGCCATCGCCAAGCAGGCCGAAGCGGAGCGCGAACGGCGCGCCAAGATCATCCATGCCGACGGCGAATACCAGGCCTCGGAGAAACTCGCCATGGCGGCTTCCAACATCAGCCGCGAACCGGTCGCGATTACGCTCCGCTATCTCCAGACGCTGACCGAAATCGGTTCGGAGAAAAACACCACGATTATCTTCCCCCTGCCCATCGAGCTGATGTCCACATTGCTGGGGAAGGCAATCGGCACCTCAGCGCCGCCGGCCGCGCTGAACAAGTAGGGTCAGACTCCTGCCGAGGATTAATCGGGAACCATGAATGACCGCATAGACCCAAGGCACGATGAGAAGGGGATCTCCGCGCGCTACCTGATCCTGGTGTTCTTGATGGGTGTGGCGGCTTGCGCGGTCTTCTTCTCGCTCGGCTTTCTTGTCGGATACAACGAGCGGCCAACGAAATCGGTGAGCACCACAGAGCAGGTGACGCCCGTCGGTGTCGTTCCGCCCGCCGTCAATCCACCGCTGGATTCGGCTCCGCCGGTGGCCAAACCGGAGCCGGCTGCCTCCGGGAACGAACTTTCCGCCGAAAAGACCGCTTCTCCACAGCCGGCGTCGAAGCCGCCGAAGGAAGAAGCGACGCTTGTGAAGCCAGCCCCTAGCCCCGCCAGGACCAGTGCCCGTTCGGCGCCCGTCCGGACTTCCCGGCGCGGCGCGGAGGCCGGCGGGGTGGGCTTCACGGTGCAAGTGGCCGCATCGCGCGACAAGCAGGATGCTGAGAAACTGGTGAAAGAATTGCGCTCCCGCGGCGTCGACGTGTTTGTGGTGACACCGCAATACTCCGACGCCAAGGATAACCTGTATCGCGTCCAGGTGGGACCGTTCGCCTCGCGTGAAGAGGCGGTGCGGGTCCGTGATCGCATCGCCAAGGAAGGGTTCAAGCCCTTTATCAAGCATTAGCGACGTGCCTCTGAAATCTGAAATTCCGCTGCGACTGGAACTGGAGACTTGAAAGTCGAAACTGGAAATTGGATAGTGATAGCTGAAAGCTGGCAACTGATGGCTGATCGCTGATATACACGGCGTCATAAATAATTGCGCATCGTGAGAAGGTGTGGTTTCATGGAGGCATGAAACCACTTACCATCGCCGATGCCGCCACCATGGTTATGGGACTTCAAGACGAGATTCGTCGTTCGGA
>Ga0315282_10002487_pt1 | contig 33816 bp, 33 predicted proteins | sample YL17G07_20_MG_FD_203693 | JGI IMG/M metagenome (GOLD analysis project Ga0315282, IMG submission 203693) | Sediment microbial communities from Yellowstone Lake, YNP, Wyoming, USA - YL17G07_20 | ecosystem: Environmental > Aquatic > Freshwater > Lake > Sediment | place: USA: Wyoming | collected...
TAAAAGCCGCAAATTGTTGTCAGACTTGCCTATAAACTCAGCAGCCAGACCAATCAGAAATGCCTGGACAGCCCATCCTGCATTGGATATAGTGATGGTCTCCCACAGGTTGGCGGCCCCGTAATCCACAAAGTGTTAACCCGAGGGCGGCACGGCAATCCTTGACGGGCTCGTCGTGACGGCAGCGAGATCGCGCAGTGGGAGTCTCCAGGACGCCCTCGGGCGCACGGGGCTGACAGAAGCCTGTCGAACGGGCGGGTGGTCGCAGCCCGGGCGTGAAGCCCAGGCAGGGGGGTTAGCTCAGTTGGGAGAGCGCCGCGTTCGCAACGCGGAGGTCGAGGGTTCGAATCCCTTACCCTCCACCAAAGTGTGCGCATCCCCCCGGCCGAGTAACTTCGAAGGCTCGTAGCCTCGATCCCCTGGTCGCTGGTGCGATCCTCCCGGATCGTCAACCAGCCGCACGTCTCGCAGGTCTCCGGTCCCGCGGACCTTCATTTTATCGCCCTATGGACGGTGCCGCCCGGCTCCGCTTCTTGCAGTTCCTGCAAGCTTTCCTTCAGGCGGTCCGGTGTCGCCGGACATGGCACAGAACAGATCGGCTGCTGGTGCTCCTGGGTGGAATCGCTGACCCGGAGTTGCGCCTGCATCGCTTCGGAGAACACCTGAAAGCGCGGACAGCGGAGGAGGCGGCCTGGACTATTGCAGAGTTGTGGGATCGGGTGGCCGCCGGGGAACGCGTGGCCCAGACGATCTGCCTTGGGCTGCTCGACGCGAGGCGCCTGGCGCGCGTCCTGGAGGCCGATCATCTGAAGGGGGCGCAAGCCGTCCTGGAGGCGAACGGGCACGTCAGCGCGGGACTCTTCTCCCCGGCGAAACCTCGCCGGGACACCCAGGACGACGAGACGGTTCCCCGGCCCAAAGAGCCTGTGGGGTTCCGCATCTCGCTGGCTCGTCAGCCGGTTGCCAGGGTGCTGGATCGGCTGCTCTTCGATCCTGACGCACGGGTGGTGCGAACGATCCTGGGGAATCCCCGCCTCACGGAGGCAGAAGTCGTGAAGCTGGCGGCTTCCCGCCGGGCCGCGCCGGAGGTGTTGGAGGTCATCGCGCAGGACGACCGCTGGATTGCGCGGTACCCGGTGAAGGTGGCGCTGGCGAACAACCCGACCACCCCGCTGCGCGTGGTCCTAGGGTTGCTTCCGTACCTGTTGTACCAGGATCTCCGGGCGGTGGCCGCGGGATCTTCCCGGGCCGAGGTGCGGGAGCAGGCGTCGAGTCTGTTGTCCCGGCGCCCGGGCGCATGAGCGGATGCGCGCTGCTCGCGCGCAAGGTTCCAAGAACGCGGTTCACGGGAGGGCGTCGGGGCCGCGAGTACGATCTGGCCGGAGTGGGTTTCCATGGAAATCTATCTGAATGAAAATGCCTTCATTGGCCTTCTCGTGTCCACCGTCGAGGTGTACCGGCGGGAGTGTTTCGGCATCCTCCTTGGTCATCGCGAGCCGGAGCGCATCATGGTGGAATTCGTGGTCCCGTACCAGTCGGCCCGGCGAAAGTTCCAGGAAGTGCACATGGACTGGCACCGGGGCCAGCGGGTGGAGGAGGCGGTGCGGACGACCTCTCGCTGGGAGCTGGTCGGGGATTACCATTCCCATCCGATGTACGGCGACAAGAAGGCTACCACCAAGCTCTCGGGCGTGGACATCAAGGACTTCCACGACGAGGGAACGTCCATCATCGTGGCGATCAACGACGGGCACCGGCAGCAGCGCTGGGGGTACGTGAAGGGCGGGTTGATCTCCGGGAGCATCAACGGCTACGCCATCCGCATGGTTGCCTATCACAAGGAGGGGGAGGCCATCGTTCGGGTCCCCCTGGTCTGCCCCTACGCCGTCGGCTTCATGGCCAAGACCAAGGGACCTACACCGGTGGAGGTTCGGCAAGAGTAAACACCACCCTGGCGGCATCCCAATTCTCAAACCGACAATGGAAAACCGACAACGGCCCCGGAAGGACGTCAGGGAACCCCCACCTTGTTCCGGACGCCGTTCAGTATGGGTTGGCCGCTGTCGGTTTTCAGTTTTCCATTGAGGAGCGTTTCATGACTCGTCCCCCGGTTATCGCCGTCATCGGTGAGAATGATCCCACCCCCGAGATCGCCGCTCTGGCCGAGGCGGTCGGAGCGGCGATCGCCTCGGCCGGGGCGGTCCTGGTCTGCGGCGGCCTGGGAGGCGTGATGGAGGCGGCCTGCCGTGGCGCTCACAGGGAGGGCGGGGTCACTATCGGCATCCTGCCGGGGACGCGGGCGGGCGATGCGAACTCGTACGTGACGTACCCGATCCCCACCGGGCTGGGCTATGCGCGCAACATCCTGGTTGTTCGCTGCGCGCAGGCGGTGATAGCGATCGGCGGGAAGTACGGCACGCTGTCCGAGATCGCTTTCGCGAAAATCGAAGGGACCGCCGTCATCGGCCTGAAGACCTGGGAGCTACGGCGCGAGGGGATCGGCAATGACTCTATTCTGCGTGCGGCCGATCCGAAGGAGGCCGTGAGGATGGCGCTGGAAGCGGCCAGGAAGCGGGCCGCCTGACCCACGAGTTCGGCGTGCGGATAAATCGGGGTGGGTTGGGGTTCTGATGAGGCGGGCAGTCGACCCGCAGAATGCGGTCGCGTTCTGGGAGGCGCGCTACGCTCGGGGTCTCGTCTATGGGGCCGAGCCGACGTCGGTCGCGCGCCGGCTCGTGGCGGTGTTCCGCGCCCAAGGCGTCCGGAGCGTCTTGGAGGCTGGGTGTGGCTCCGGCCGCGACGCCCTGCTGTACGCGCGCGAGGGATTCGCGGTGACGGCCACCGAGATCAGCGGGAGCGCCCTGAAGAGGTGCATCTCGCCGAGGTCCCGGACGGCGGCCCGGTCACGCATCGGGAGTGGCTGGCCATCGCCGACAAGATTCGCGCCTGCTGAATCCGGACGCGCCCTGCCCCTGATCCAGCGGAGAAACCCGTGGCTTCACATCCTGGACATGACGAGTACCCCTGGACGCCTCGCCGCGCCCGCTGGTTCACTCAGGCGGTGCAGATCAGCGACTTCCCGGCGCAGACCCTCAGGGCCGTCGAGCCCGTCCTGGTCGGCTGCCGGTCCGCCCTGGACGTGGGGGCCGGCGTGGGAGCGCTGACCGTGCCGCTGGCCAAGTCGGTGGAAGAGGTCACGGCCCTGGAGCCCGCCCCGGCCATGCTGGAGGAACTCCGGGCAAACATCGCGCGCCATCGCCTCACAAACGTCACCTGCATCCCCGCCGCCTGGGGGGAAGTCGAGATCGTCCCCCACGACCTGATCCTCGTCGCCAACGTGGCGCCCATCTTCGAGGATCTGCTCGGGTTCCTCACCGCAGCCGAGCCGCTGGCGCGCCGGGCCATCGCCCTGGTCCAGAACGTGGGACCAGGCGCGGAGAAGTTCTACCTCGGGGAGCTGTATCCTCTGTTGCTCGGCCGGCCGTATCCGACGCGGGAGGATTACCTGCGGACGGTCACACTCCTGCACGGCCTCGGCATCTACGCCAATGTCCAGGTCATCGGCTATCACTTCGACCAGCCGTTCGAGGATCTCCAAGAGGCCGTGGAGTTCTGGAAGGAGCAGATGCGGCTCACGGATCCCGAGCAGGAACGACAGCTCCTCGCCTTCCTCAGGACCAAGCTTCAGCGGGTGGGCTCCGGCCTGGTGGCGCCCATGCGGAGGCGGAGCGCCGTCATCTGGTGGCGTGTGGCCCCGAAGGACCGGGTGTAGCCCCGCCATCTTCCCTCCGGTCGTGCGTCCGCTTGACAGGCCGAGGCTCTCATTCTAACATTCAATCGTTCATTTGAATATGTCCACCGACCTGGAGGCGGCGATGTTGAAGACAATAGACGCCACGGCCCTCAAGGCCAAATTGTTCCGCGGCTTCGCCGATCCCACCCGGCTGGCCATCCTCGAGGCCCTGATGGACGGGGAAAAGAGCGTGAGTGAGATTGCCCTGGCCACGGACACCTCCGTGGCCAATGTCTCCGCCCACCTGGCCTGCCTGGCGGGCTGCGGGCTGGTGCGGAGCGAGAAACGGGGGAAGTACGTCTACTACCGGCTGCAGGAGCGCCGTGTCCGGGACCTGATCAAGATCGCCGAGGGGATCCTGGCAAACGTCTCCCGGCAGGTGTACGAGTGCACGCACAACGAGCGCTGAGGTCCGCCGTCCGGGCAAGAGAGGAAGACCATTCATGACCAGCACCGCCATTTCGGTCGGGAAGCCCGCGCGCACGTTCCGGCTGACCGGCCTCACCTGAACAGACTGCGCCGCGCGGCTCGAGCGGGCCGTGGCGTCACTCCCGGGGGTCACCCGGGCGGCGTTGAACTTCGGGGCGGCGACGCTCACCGTGGAGGGAGCGTTCGATCCCAAGGCGGTCATCCGAGAAGCCGCCGTCCACGACGGCACCGTGGCCCGTCTCCAGGGGCAAGGGCTGCGAGAGGGAGAAGACCGGCGTTGGGGCATGCCAGAGCTCCGGATGGTGGTGTCAGGGCTGGCCATAGCGACCGGGTGGGTGATCGAGGTTGCGGGCGGCCCGGCCCATCTGGCCATTTCCCTGTTCGCGGCCGCCATGCTGGCGGGGGGGTATGCCACGGTCCGGCGGGGCCTCCGCGCCCTCGCCCGGTTCCGGTTCGACATGAATGGGATGATGACCGGGGCGGTGACCGGCGCCGCCCTCATCGGGCAGTGGGAGGAGGGCGCGGCGGTCGCCTTCCTCTACGCCGTCTCCAACTGGCTGGAGGGATACACGATGGATCGGGCCCGCCGATCCATCCGGGCCCTCATGGACCTTGCCCCCAGAGAGGCGCGGGTCCGGCGAAACGGCGGGGAGGCGGTTGTTCCCGTGCAGGAGCTGCGGGTGGGCGACCTCCTCTTGGTTCGGCCCGGGGAAAAGCTGGCCGGTGACGGGATCGTGAAGAGCGGATCCTCGGCGGTGGATCAGTCCCCCATCACCGGCGAGTCGGTGCCGGTGGACAAGGGGCCGGAGGATCCGGTCTACGCGGGAAGCCTGAACGGGCATGGCGCGCTGGAGGTGGCGGTCACCCGCCGCGTCGAGGACACGACGCTCGCCCGCATCATCCACCTCGTCGAGGAGGCGCAGGGGGAGCGCGCCCCCACCCAGCAGTTGGTGGACCGCTTCGCCCGGGTCTACACGCCAGCCGTGTTCGCGCTGGCCATCGGGCTCATGCTGGTCCCCCTGCTCCACGTCGGCCAGCCGTGGAGTCCCTGGATCTACCGCGGCCTGGCCCTGCTGATCGTTGCCTGCCCGTGCGCGCTGGTGGTCTCCACGCCGGTGACGATCGTCTCCGCCATCGCCAACGCCGCCCGGCGCGGGATCCTGATCAAGGGGGGCGCCCACCTGGAGGAGCTGGGACGCCTCAAGGCCATCGCCCTGGACAAGACCGGCACCCTCACCTGGGGTGAACCCGAGCTGACCGACGTAATCCCTCTGGACGGCAGACCGCCCGAGGACCTCCTGGCGCTGGCGGCTTCGGTGGAGACGCAATCGGAACATCCCCTGGCCCGGGCCGTCGTGCGCGCGGCCAGGCGTCGGGACCTCCTCCTGCCCCCGGCCGGCGGGTTCACGGCGATTCCGGGCAAGGGCGGTCGCGCCGTCGTGAGAGGACAGGCCGTGTACGTTGGCAGCCCTCGACTGTTTTCAGAGATGGGGAACGGGATCGCGGCGGAAGGCCCGGTGGCGTCGCTGGAGCGAAATGGGAAGACGGTGATGCTGGTGGGCACGACCCGGGCCGTCCTGGGAGTCTTGGCCCTGGCGGACCAGCTCCGGCCGGAGAGCCGGCAGGCGGTCGTGGACCTCCGGGCCATCGGCATCCAGCACGTCGCCCTCTTGACGGGAGACAACCGCGCTATCGCCGAGCGGATCGCCCACCAGATCGGCGCAGACACGCTCCGGTCCGAGATCCTCCCGGAGCAGAAGCTCGAGGCGGTGCGGGCCCTGCGGGCCGAATTCGGCAGCCTCGCCATGGTGGGGGATGGCGTGAACGACGCGCCGGCCCTGGCCGCGTCCAGCGTGGGCATCGCCATGGGGGTCGCCGGAAGCGATATTGCGCTGGAGACGGCCGACGTCGCCCTGATGGCCGACGACCTGTCCAAGCTTCCCTTCCTCGTGCGGCTGGGACAGGACGCGGCCCGGGTCATCCGGCAGAACATCGGCTTCTCCCTGTTGATCAAGGCTCTCGCCATCGCGGCCGTCTTTCCCGGCTGGCTCACCCTGTGGCTGGCCGTTCTCGGGGACATGGGGGCCTCGGTGCTCGTGACCCTGAACGGGATGCGCCTGCTGGCCGCCTGTCCCGCCCCTCGGGTAGAGGATACCGGACGACCCCCCCTCGCCTGAGTCATTTCCCGCTTTGAGCAGGCCCGGGATAAGTGCGCCGCAGCAGTCAGGGGCTCGCACACGGAGCATTTGACCCCAGCGGCCTCGTTTGGATTGCCGGCAGCATGGGGCGCGGGCGTGCCTGATAATCCCCCGCAATCACTTCCCACCTATCCAGAATTGGCTTGATAAAATTCGACTTCAGGGCAATAATACTATGAAGTCTACCGGAAGATAACGGAGCTTCTCGGAGGCTCTAGGTGGAAAACTCTGAAGTATTACGGCTGAAGGAAGCAGCGGACTACGTCCGTGTGAGTGAGAAAACGCTGCGGGAGATGGCCAAGACGAGTAGAGTACCATGCCAGCGGGTGGGGCGTGAGTGGCGGTTCTTGAGGAAGGCCCTTGAGGAGTGGTTGGCGGGCACGGAGCCCACTGGGAGCCGGGCGCCCGTCGTTTCGGAGCCGGTAGGGCAACTTTATTTGCCCAGCGCCATAGGTGCCGAGCGGCCGGGAAGCAACGGTTTTGGCGACACGGCGTTCACGAAAAACCGCGAAGAGCCCATACATAGCTGGGTGCCGTGGATCGCCGGTTTTTCGGCCTCTTTCGTGGGTGAGATTCTCGACAGGGAATTGGGGAGAGCATCGAAGCTGACCGTGCTCGACCCGTTCGCCGGCGTCGGCACGACACTGGTGGAGGGAATTCGGCGTCAATGCGACGTCCTGGGATTCGAGATCAACCCCTACGCGGCCCTGGCCTGTCAAGTCAAACTGGAAGCACTCCATCACGATCCCGCCGTCATCCGCCAAGCTGCAGAGAGAATCGAGTTTGAACTACGAAGCCGCCTGCGAGGCGGCGGGGGCAACCCGAACAGTCAGCCGCCACCGGGATTCCACACCCGCGACCCCTTCTTCAGCCCCAGGGTTCAGCAACAAGTTCTCTTCGCCAAGGATTTCATCGCCGAGGAGAAGGAGGACTGGCTGCGCCGACTGATATGTCTGGCGTTAGGCGCCGTGATGGTAGGTGTATCCAACTACACCTACGAACCCAGCCTCGGGCGACGGGCAGCGGTTGGAAAGAATGTCATTGCAGACGCAGATCTCCCCTGGATCCTGCGGGACAAGCTGCTTCGCATGGCTCACGATATTGAAGCTTGGCAGATCGGGAGTGGCAAAACAAGACGTCGGCCAAGAAGCCGTGTTTTCAACGAATCTTACCTCACGGGAGCCGCCACCCGTCTTGATGGGGCCTTGGTAAATGTGCTTATCACGTCGCCGCCGTACCTCAATAACTATCATTACGTGCGGAACACCCGCCCCCAAATGTTCTGGCTCGACTTCGTTTCGGAAGCGGCGGATCTAAGGCAGCTGGAAACCTCCAGTTTTGGAAAGTTCTGGCAAACTGTCCGAGCTGAGCCCCAGATTCCACTCGCCTTCTCATATCCAGAACTGGAAGGAAGACTAGCCGCGCTTCGCTCACTTCACCCAGAGAAAGGAGCGTATGGCGGGGCGGGGTGGGCCAATTACGCGGTCACGTACTTCAACGACTGCGCCAGATTTTGCGAGGCGACCGCGCGGGTGATGGCCCCCGGCGGCCTGGTCGTCGTCGTGATCGGCAACAACATACTTCAGGGCGTCGAATTCAAGACCGACGAGCTGTTTGCGCACATTGCGGAGCGATACGGCTTCGAGGTCCAGGAACTGCATCGGGTACGGAAAAAAAGAACCGGATCCAGTATCATCAACTCGTCGGTGCGGGCGGGGATCACCAAAGAGAAAGTCGAACTATACGAGACTGCCGTCGAGCTTCGAATGGGTTCGGCACTCAAGAGGACTTGACCGCAGCCATGATCTTCGCCGCTGTTTCTGCGGGCTTCAGTCTCTTGGCCCACCCTCGGCCCGGGTGCAGAATATCCCATCGGGGCCGTTTCATGTCTTTGCGGCCCGCTCCGGGATCGTGGTTTCCCAAGCCGTCGATAACGGTGTTCCAGACTGGCCGATAATGCTCGATCAGGAATCGCTCGGCCAACTCGATCCATACCGGAACCACGACCAAATAGCGGCAACGGAATTCCTCAAGGTGAAGGTTCTCCGTTTGCTGAACGGATTTGGCGTGCTGAACTAAGCGATTGTACAACGTTCGACGAGCCGTGGTTTCCTTGCCTCCCTTGCGTCTCCCTGCCAATACGGCGCTGCCAACATAGATTGGAATATCTTCTCCCCTTATTGGCTTGTAGTAGTGCAAGCTTCCGACGTAATAGAGTGCGTAGACCCCAACACCTTCGAATGGAGCAGGGGCCAGACTCTGGCATGGCTGCTCCATCAACGCGCGTACCACGTTCTGAGCCAGATTGTCATAGTCCAAGGGATCATACTGCTGAGGCATCGCCGCTTTCGTCATTATTCTTCTCCCTCGTTCGTTCCCGTCGCCCCGGAGTCGCCGCGGGTGATAGGAATCCGCCCCTTGGCCCCGCCGCCGCGAGCCGACCCGCAGGAGAATTGGCCCGATGCCGCAGCCCGAACGACTGCACAAGGACGCCCGGAGCATGCAAAAGAGGCCGCGGTTGCGTCAAGCGGAAACGCGGTCGAGAGCCTCGCTTGATCACCTCGCCCCGGTCATCACGCAACTATCTTGACGCCAAAGCGGCATCATCGGATAGAATGGGCCAAAGGCAGCCCGTCTTGCGGCGAATCGGCCGCCTCACGACCTATCCACGTTGGAGGTCGCAGGGTCACCATGCCCAACCTCGGCTCGTCGGCCCTGCAGGTTCCGCAATCTCGCATCCGGGAACTGGCGGAAGCCGCCATGAAAATGGACGGCGTCCTCAAGTTATACTTCGGCGAATCGAACGTCCCCACGCCCGCTACATGAAGGGCGCCACGGCGGCCGCATTGGCAGAGGGCTACACCTTCTACACGGAGAATGCCGGTCTGCCGGATTCGTTCGCCTTCTGCTGGAAACTGTTCCAGGAGACCCGGGGTGGGATCGCGCCCGGTGTGGCCTTCGGCGCCGGGGGCGAGGGGTCCGCACGAATCTGTTACGCGGCCGAACGCGCCATCCTCGAGCCGGCGATGGAGCGGCTGGCCCGCTGCCTGTCTACAGCGTGGACCTGAGGACTTGACCCATGCCTTCCGGTAGGTCCCGTTCGGCCGATCCGAATCGCGTCCTCACCCTCATCATGGGAGGCGGTCAAGGAAGCCGGCTGTTCCCGCTCACCCGGGAACGCGCCAAGCCCGCAGTGCCCCTGGCAGGGAAGTATCGCCTGGTGGATATCCCCATCTCCAATAGCATCAACTCGGGGATGACCCGGATCTATCTCCTGACGCAATTCCTCTCCGAATCCCTCCACCGGCACGTCTATGGGTCGTTCATATTCGACCATTTCAGCGGCGACCAGCTCTACCGCATGGATTTCCGGACGCTCTTGGGGCAGCACGTCGAGTCGGAGGCGGACCTCACGGTGGCCACCTATCCGGTCGCCCGGGACGCCGCCCAGGGGCTGGGCATCATGCAGATCGACGCCGAGCGCCGCATCGTCCGCTTCGTGGAGAAGCCGAAGGCGGCCGAGCTGCTGGATGACCTCCGCCTGGATCGCGCGTCGCAGGCGCGACTCGGCGCCGAGGGCGGTCAGGACCTGTATCTGGCCTCCATGGGGATTTACCTGTTCAACCGGGAGGTCCTCTTTCGCCTGCTGGACAACGATCTCACGGACTTCGGCAAGCACATCATCCCCCAGGCCATCCAGAGCCACCGCGTGTTTTCCTATGTCTTCCAGGGATACTGGCAGGACATCGGGACCATCCGCGCCTTTTTCGAGGCCAACCTCGACCTGACGTCCGAGTTGCCGCGGTTCAACTTCTTCGACATGCGGGCCCCCATCTACACGCGGCCGCGCTTCCTGCCGGCCTCCAAGATCAATGGCGCGGCGATTGACCACGCCATCGTTTCCGAGGGCTGCATCATCAACCACTGCCGGATCTCCTCCAGCATCGTGGGGGTGCGGTGCCGGGTGGATGCCGGCAGCCACATTACCCGCACCATCATCATGGGGGCCGACTATTTCGAGTCCCCGGAATCCCTCCAGCGAGACGCTGCGGAGAATCGCCCCCGCATCGGCATCGGCAAGAACACCCGGATCGACTACGCCATCGTCGACAAGAACGCGCGCATCGGGGACCACTGCGCCATCACGTCCGAGGGCAAGCCCGACACGGCGGACCATCCCCTCTACTACGTGCGCGACGGCATCGTCATCATCCCGAAGGGCGCGATCGTTCCCCACGGGACAACAATCTAGGCCGCACGCCTGCGGGGGATGATCCCCCCGGAACAGCATACCCCGGTCCCACGCATGTCTTGACGTGACCGGGGGGCGCTGGTATTTTCCCCGGGTACGCCAGGCGGGCCATCCGGCTCGCCAGGGAGACGGAGCCAGTGATCACCATCGACGACGTCAGGACCGCCGCCACGCGCATTGCCCCTTACGTCAGGAAGACGCCCCTCGTGTCCGGGCGATGCACGCGAGACAATCCGCTTCCCGACGGGGAGCTGCTGCTGAAGCTGGAGTGCCTGCAGGCGACCGGCTCGTTCAAGGCCCGGGGCGCAAGCAACAAGCTCCTCTCGCTCAGTGAGGCGGAGATCCGGCGCGGCATCGTGACCGCGTCCGGGGGGAACCACGGCCTTGCCGTCGCGTACGTGGGCTGGCTGGGCCAGACGGCGGCTACGATATTCCTCCCCGAGAACGTCTCACCCGAGAAGGTCAAGAAGATGGAGCGCTGGGGGGCCAAGGTGGCGATCCGGGGCCGCCAGTGGCACGAGGCCAACCGAGCGGCTTTGGACACGGCGGCCCGCGAGGGCCTCGCCTATTTCCACCCCTTCGCCGATCCCCTGGTGATCGCCGGCCAGGGGACGGTGGCCCTGGAGATCCTGGAGCAGGCGCCCGAGGTGGATGACATCCTGGTGGCCATCGGCGGCGGCGGGCTGATCAGCGGAATCGCTCTGACGGTTAAAGCTCTGCGGCCGTCCGTGCGCGTCATCGGCATCGAGCCGACGGGGTCGCCGACGCTTCACGAGAGCGTCAAGGCCGGGCGCGTGGTGGAGCTCCCGGAGATCACGACCATCGTCCCAACCATGGCGTGCGCCAAGACCGAGGCGATCAACCTGGAGATCGTCCAGCGCTATGTGGACGAGATCGTCCTCGTCAGCGACGAGGACATGCGCGAGGCCGCGCGCTGGCTGTGGTTCGAGATGGGGCTGGCCGCCGACCTGAGCGGGGCCGCCTCCATCGCGGCCCTGTGCAGCGGCAGGCTACGGCCGGCGAGGGGGCGCAAGGTGTGCGCCTTGGTCTGCGGCGCGGGGCCGGACGGATTGGCATGAGTCGCCAGCCTCCCCGCCTGCACGGGAGCGCGCAGGCGGGCGAGGACCCGGAGGACACCCGGACTCACGCGGCAGGGACGTGGCGGGAGGTGCGCCTCGCGACTTTTGCCGAGGGGATGGGCACAGGAGTGAGCATGCGCTCTAATCGTGGGTTCGTGCCGCACTGGTTCATGATGCTGATGTTGATCGGTGCCGGGATCGTCATCATCGCGGCGATCGTCATCCCCATCCTCTCGCGGATGTTTGCCAGGTGAGCCATGTTTCAGTACCTGTCGACTGAGTTCATCCTGCTCCTGCTGGCGTTTGGGTTTCTGATCGGGCTGATCATCATCGCGGGCGTGATCGGGTACGTGCGCAGGCGGAGGCCGGATTTCACGCCGGAGCCGGTGCGGTTCGTCCCCCACTGGCAAATGATGTCGATGCTGGGCCTGGCCCTCCTCGCGATCCTCGTTGCGATCCTCGTCCCGCTCATCGCGTGGCTGCTGAGGCCCTAGGTGATGTCAGTGGGCCCCGCCGCCGCGGGCGCCATGCAACCCCACGTCCCTGGAGGAATCACCCATGTCACACAGCATCAGAGTGATCCAGTACGGATTGGGCCCTATCGGAACCGCCATCGCGCGCCACATCGTGGAGCGTGAGGGACTGGAACTGGTTGGCGGCGTGGACATCGATCCTGGCAAGGTGGGCAAGGACCTAGGAGCGGTCATCGGCCTGGGGCGTCCCCTGGGCTTCCCCGTGGCCGCCAAGCTGTCACAGGTCCTCGCCAGGACGCAGGCCGACGTGGTGATGCACGGCACCAGCTCGTACTTCGACCTGTTCAAGGACCAGATCCTCGAAATCCTGGAGGCGGGATTGGACATCGTCTCGACGGCTGAGGAGCTCTCGTTCCCGTGGCAGGCCCACCCCCAGGAGGGCGCCGCGGTCGATGCGGCAGCCAAGCGCGTCGGCAAGACCGTCTTGGGCACCGGCATCAATCCCGGTTTTCTCATGGACTCGCTCCCCCTCTGCCTCACCGCCCTCTGCCAGCGGGTGGACCGCATTGACATCGCCCGGATCCAGAACGCCTCCCTCCGGCGCGGGCCGTTCCAGGCCAAGATCGGCTCCGGCATGACGGTGGAAGAGTTCCGGGCCAAGATGGATGCGGGACGCATGGGGCATGTCGGCCTGCCCGAATCCGTGGCCATGGTCTTCCACACGCTGGGAAAGAAGCTGGCGCGCTACGAATCAACCGTCGAGCCGGTGGTGGCCGACAGGCGGGTCAAGACGGACTACTTCGACGTTGAGCCCGGGCGCGTCAAGGGTCTCAAGCAGGTCGCACGAGGCTACACGGATGCGGGCGAGTTCGTGACGCTCACCTTCATCGCCGCTCTGGATATGCCGAATGAGGCGGACACCATCAAGATCACCGGCAAACCCAACCTGGAAGTCACCCTCAAGGGCACCAACGGCGATATCGGGACGGTGGCCATCGCCGTCAATGCGATTCGTCGCGTGAGAGAGGCCCCGCCCGGCCTCATCACCATGCGGGACCTGCCCATCGTCACCGCGTGGTAGGGAAACCGACATGTCTTTTTCCCTTCCCTTCTTGGCGTCTTGGGGGTTCGGAGTTAGGGAGGAGTGATCATGACACGCGTGGGGATTGGAATGGCGGGTAGCGGAATGATCGCTGGCGTCCATCTGGCGGCTCTTAAAGAGATCCCCGATGCGCGGATCGTGGGCGCGTGGAGCACGCCACCCGAAGAGGCCCAGCGCCTTTCAGAGCTGCACCAGATCCGCGGCTACCGGACTTACGACGAAATGCTCGGGGATCCCGAGGTCCATGCGGTCATCCTCTGTATTCCCTCGGGATATCATGCAGAGTATGGGATGAAGGCCGCTTCCGCCGGAAAGCACGTGATCGTCGAGAAGCCCATCGATGTCACTGTCGCCAAGGCCAAGGCCCTCATCGAGACCTGCCAGAAGAACGACCGGAGGCTGTCGATTATCTTCCAGCACCGGTTCAGCCCGGCCGCCAGGAAGCTTCGCAGGGCGCTGGACCAGGGACTTCTCGGACGACTGATCCTCGGAGACGCCTACGTCAAGTGGTATCGCTCTCCGGCCTACTACTCAAGCAATGCCTGGCGGGGGACCAAGGCCATCGATGGGGGCGGCGCGCTCATGATGCAGGCCATCCACATCATCGACCTGCTCCAGTGGATGATGGGCGGGGTGAAGCGGGTGTGCGGCCTGGTCAGGACCTCGACCCACGCCATTGAATCAGAGGACCTCGGCGTTGCCGTGGTTGAATTTGCGAACGGGGCGGTCGGAGTGATCGAGGGCTCTACGGCGATCCAGCCCGGCTTCAAGGAGCGGGCCGAGATCCACGGCCAGAAGGGCTCCGTCATCCTGGAAGGCGGCAATATCACCGCGTGGAAAGTCGAGGGATGCAACGAGGCCGACTACGTGGACGAAGTCAAGGTGTCCTACGGATCCACCAGTTCGCCGGCCATCTCTCACGTGAACCACAAGGCCCAGTTGGAGGAGATCGTCGCTTCGATCCAGAAGAACACGGACTCCTCCGTGAATGGGGAGGAGGGGCTCAAGTCACTGCGGATCATCCTGGGGATCTACGAGTCTTCTGAGAAGGGGCAGTGGATCGAGCTGTGATCGGCCGCGTCCCGGTCCGAGACGTACCTCTCGTCCTGAAGGCTCCCAAGGGGACGGGAAGCCGAGCGGTCGTGGACCCCGGTGCGGCTACCGTCCCTGGGACAGCTCATCATACAGTGCCTGTACCTCGGCCATCTCGCGGCGGAACGGGCCCTCGGCCTCCAGCTTGAGGCTGGTGACGGCGGCGGCCCACCTCACCGCTTCGGCCGGAGGGGCCGTCAACCGTCGTGACACGTACGCCGAGGTGCACGTGTCCCCCCGCCCGCTTCGTCCCCGCACTTCCTCCGGCGCAAAAGGCGCTTCGTCGAACACCCCGTCGTGATAGACCAGCACGCCGCCTCCGTGCGTGAGCAGGACTTCGCGCGGACCATAGGCGGCCAATCGCCTCGCGGCCGCGTAGCGATCGCACTCACCCGTGATCAACCTCGCCTCGACCGCGTCGGTCTTGAGCACGGTGACGCGGCGAAGAATCTCTTCCTTGCCCGGCCACCCGTCGGAGACCAAGATGCCGTTGCGAACGATCCGGAGAAAGCCCTGCACATCCAGGGCGAGGATCCCGCCTTTCGCGGCGAGCACCTCCACCACCTCGCTCGGCACCTCCCCCCGTAGCGAGGCGCCGACGGCGAATGCCTTGGCCTGGAGGCCCGCCACCTCTTCCACCGTGAAGGGGCCGGCCGAGCTGGTCAATTCAATGGTCCGGTCATCGAGATTGGCCGTGGGGTAGATGAGGCGCAGGAGCGTGGAGGCGGGCGTGGCGCGCGCGAACGCCGTCACGCCCAGCCGCTCGAGATCCTCCACCACGTGCCAGTCCTGGCGGGCCAGCCGCGTGACCACGGCGACATTGAGTCCCATCCGCACGGCGACGTTGGCGCCGTAGTTGAACGCGCCGCCATCCACGGTCCGGGTGAGATGGGGGTAGACGATGGTGTCCTTCGTGTAGTGGCCGACGAACGCGATGTCGAATGTCATAGCGCCTCGGGGGTGAGAATACATGGACACGGCAATGTCGGAGGCGTCCGGGGTCCCTCCCCTCTGCATCGACCAGGGACAGTGTATCACACCGCACCCACTTCCGCACTCGCCGCAGCCACCCGGACCTTCCCGATCGTGGCCGACGCGCCTCCCGGTGGATCGCCTGCTGGCCCGGATCCTCCCGGCGCGATCCTGCTTTTGTTTGTGCAGTCTGGGCCACCTGGTCTATAATCCCCCGTCGCCCGCGGTGATTTTCGGCTTTCAGATCTTTCCCGAAGGAAGTGTCATCCCCATGTCTGTGGACCCCATCCTGGCCGATCTGAATCCGCCTCAGGAAGAGGCGGTGCTGCATGGCGAGGGGCCGCTCCTCATCCTGGCCGGCGCCGGCTCGGGCAAGACGCGCGTCATTACCCGCCGGATCGCCTATCTGATCGGCCGGCGCGGCGTCCAGCCCTGGCAGATCCTGGCGGTGACCTTCACTAACAAGGCCGCCGACGAGATGCGACGGCGAGTGGAACAGCTCCTGGGGGCGCGCGGTCTCAGCGTGGCGCTGGGAACCTTTCACTCCACCTGCGTCAAGATCCTGCGCAAGTGGCATCGCGAGCTCAACCTCCGCAGCAGCTTCGTGATCTACGACGAGGCGGATCAGTTGAGTCTCATCAGGGACTGCTTGAAGGCGCTGGACTGGAGCGAGCGGACGTTGAACCCTCGGGGGGTGGCGGCGCGGATCAGCCGGGCCAAGAACGAGATGCTCACGCCGGGCGAGTATGCCACCGTGGCCAACGATTTCACCGAGGAGCGGACGGCCAAGATCTACGCCCTCTACCAGGACCGCCTGCGAGCCAGCCACGCGGCGGATTTCGACGATCTGCTGATGCTCACCGTGCTGCTCTTCCGCGACAAACCCCACGTCCTGCAGTATCACCAGAATCTCTGGCGGTACGTGCTGGTGGACGAGTACCAGGATACGAACCACGCTCAGTACCAGATCGTCAACTTCCTCAGCCGGGCTCACGGGAACCTGTGCGTCGTCGGCGACGACGACCAGTCCATCTACCGATGGCGGGGCGCGGATCTCAACAACATCCTGGACTTCGAGCAAGACCACCCGGGGTGCACGGTCATCCGGCTGGAGCAGAATTACCGGTCCACCCAGAACATCCTGGATGGCGCCGGCGGCGTCGTGGCGCACAACGTCGGCCGAAAGGGCAAGACGCTCTGGACCGAGAACCCGGCCGGCGAACCGATCGTCTTCTACCAGGCGCGGGACGAACAGGCCGAGGCGGACTTCGTGGTCCGGACGATCCGGACCCTGTCCGCCGAAGGCGGATACGCGCTGGATGACTTTGCGGTCTTCTACCGGACCAACGCCCAGTCGCGGGTCCTGGAGGATGCCCTGCGCCGCGAGGTCACCCCGTATGTCATCGTCGGAGGCCTGCGCTTCTACGAGCGGAAGGAGATCAAGGACATCCTCTCGTACCTCCGGCTGGTGGCGAATCCCGACGACGCCCAGAGCTTCAAACGCGCCGTCAACGTCCCGCCGCGAGGGATCGGCCAGGCCACGCTGGACAGGCTGGAGGGGCTTGCCGTCGCCGAGCGGATCTCGATCTGGGAGGCGTGCAAGCTAGCGGGTGACCGGAAGATCCTGGGCCCCAGGGCCGTCAAGGCCCTGAGCGAGCTGGTGGCGCTGATCGAGCGGACCCGGGCCAAGCTGGAGGTGATCACGGTCCCGGAACTCACCTTGGAGCTGCTGGAAACCACGGGATACCTGGCAGACCTCAAGAACGAGGGAACGATCGAGGCGGAATCGCGGATCGAGAACCTGGAGGAGCTCGTCTCGGCCGCCCGGGAGTTCATGGAGCGCAGCGAGGACCAGAGCCTCCAGGCCTTCCTGGACAGCGTGGCCTTGATCGCCGACATCGACGAGCTGGCCGAGGGGACGGGCGCGGTGACCCTGATGACCCTCCATTCCGCTAAGGGCCTCGAATTTCCAGCGGTCTTCATCACCGGCATGGAGGAGGGGGTGTTCCCTCACGCTCGCGCCATGACCGATGATGAGGAGCTGGAGGAAGAGCGCCGCCTGTGCTACGTCGGCATGACCCGCGCTAAAGCGCGGCTGTTCCTCTCGGCCGCCCTGTCCCGGCGGCTCTACAACAACGACGCCTACAACCTCCCCTCCCGGTTCCTGGACGAGGTGCCGACCCATCTGCTGGAGCGAGTGGACGGCCTGGGGGGCAGAGCAGAGCCGCGAGCCGCGAGCCAAGAGCCGGGAGCCGGGTACCCAGCTGAGCTTGGGCCAGGAGCCCATCGGCTGGGTGGCCGAGAGCCGCGAAGGGCGGCCGAAGCCAGCTACGAGGCAGAGGAGAGCTTTGTGGATCACCTCCAGGTCGGGATGCGGGTGCGCCATCCCGACTGGGGCATCGGCACCATCAGGGAGCGCATCGGCGAGGGCGAGGACCTGAAAGTTGTCGTCACCTTCGCGGGCGTCGGCCGGAAGAAGCTGGCCCCGCAGTTCGTCCATCTCGAACGCGCATAGGCGGCAATCCGGCGACTCGGCAATCGGGCAACCTGGAAGGCCTGAATGCCAGGTACCGGGTACCCTCCGGGTGAGGTGGGCCTGGTTGCCTGATTGCCAAGTATGGGCCTTGGCGGTTAGAGGGAGGGTCTGGTGGCGAAGATCACGCGGAAAGAGGTCGAGCACGTGGCGCGGCTGGCGCGATTGGAATTGACCGAGGAGGAGAAGGAGCGGATGACCGCCCAGCTCGACTCCATCCTCGGGTACATTGACAAGCTGAACCACCTGGACACCTCCCGGGTCGAGCCGACCACGACGGTCATCCCCATGGTCAGCGTGATGCGCGAGGACGAGGCCCGCCCGTCCCTCACGCAGGAAGAGGCTCTGGCCAACGCGCCGGATCGCGAGGATGTCTTTTTCCGGGTGCCGAGGATCATCGAGGACTAACCCCAGTACGTGGCAACTGGGCGACTGGGCACCCAGGCAACCCGGAATCCCCTGATTGCCAGATTGCCGGGTCGCCGGAACGCCCCCTGGCGTTCTTGGCGCCTTGGCGGTTGGATGGGGACACGAGCGTGGAACTTTACCGCCTGACCATTCATGAGCTTCGCGATCTGATCCAGAAGGGAGAGGTGTCGCCGGTCGAGGTGGTCCAGAAGTTTCTTGCCCGGATCGGCCAGGTCGAGGAGCGCATCCAGGCCTTCAACACCTTGACGCCGCGAACCGCGCTGGCCTTCGCCCAGAAATTCGAGGACATGCAGGTCCGGAAGGAAAAAATCCCCCCCCTGGCGGGTATCCCCCTGGCCATCAAGGACGTGATCTGCACCAAGGGCGTGGCCACCACCTGCTCGTCCAGGATCCTGGAGAACTACATCCCCCCCTACAACGCGACCGTGATCGCCCGGTTGAACAGGGCCGGCTGCGTGATGCTGGGCAAGGCCAACATGGACGAGTTCGCCATGGGCTCGTCCACCGAGAACTCGGCCTTCAAGAAGACCCGGAACCCCTGGAACCCGGAGTGCGTCCCCGGCGGATCCAGCGGCGGCTCGGCGTCGGCCGTGGCGGCCGACATGTGCGCCGGCGCCCTGGGGAGCGACACCGGCGGCTCGATCAGGCAGCCGGGCGGCTTCTGCGGGATCACCGCCCTGAAGCCCACGTATGGTCGCGTTTCGCGATTCGGACTCGTGGCCTTCGCCTCGTCCCTCGATCAGATCGGACCCATGACCAAGGATGTTCGGGATGCCGCCATCCTCCTCCGGGGGATCGCCGGCCACGATCCGCTGGATTCGACCTCTGCCGACATCCCGGTGCCTGATTACGAAGCCGCATTGGCCGGGGAGGTCAAGGGGCTCCGGATCGGCATTCCCTCCGAGTACTTCGTTGCCGGTATGGACCCGGAGGTGGAGTCGGCGGTGCACGAGGCCATCCGGGTGTTGGAACGGCTGGGCGCGGCGCACGAGGAGGTTTCCCTCCCGCACACCGACTATGCCGTGGCGACCTACTACCTGGTGGCCACGGCCGAGGCCAGCTCAAACCTGGCCCGGTACGACGGGGTCAAGTACGGTTACCGCACGCCCAGATCGGAGCACCTCATCGACATGTACATGAAGACCCGGCGTGAGGGCTTCGGGCCCGAGGTCAAACGGCGCATCATGCTGGGCACCTATGCCCTGAGCGCGGGGTACTACGACGCCTACTACCTGAAGGCGCTCAAGGTCCGGACCCTGATCCGGCAGGACTTCACCGAGGCCTTCAAGCGCTGCGACGTCATCGTGACCCCCACCTCGCCGACCCCGCCCTTCAAGTTCGGCGAGAAGATGGACGACCCGCTCCAGATGTACCTCTCGGACATCCTCACCATCTCGGCCAACCTGGCCGGCGTCCCAGGGATCAGCATCAACTGCGGCTTCACGAAATCCGGGCTCCCCATCGGCCTCCAGATCATCGGGAAGCCCTTCGACGAGGAGACAGTCCTCAAGGTGGCCCACGCCTACGAACAGGCCACCGGCTGGCACACACAGCGGCCAAGGCTGTGAAGCGTGCTTCAATGGAAAACTGACAACCGACAACTGGCAATGAAAAGCCACCCGAATAATGGAGATGACTTGCGCTTCCCGGCGCTCTCCCGTTGTCGGTTTTGAATTGTCCGTTTGAAATTTTTCATTGCGCCAAGGGGTTGAGCGACACCACAAGCGGTCAGGGGGTGCAGCATGTCGATTGGGCAACTGATCCGGACGAGCGTGTGGCTTTGGGTCCTCTTGGCGTTGGTCGTGCTGGCCGCGGCCTCCGCACATGGCGCGAAGGCCGTGACGAGGGCGCCCAGCGGGAAGAACAAGGACCTAGTGGTGATTGATTACGAGCGGTGGATAGATACGCTGAAGGGGACGGTCAAGAACTTCAGTAAGGGATCCGCGCGCGATGTCACGGTGGTGGTGAGGTTTCTCGACAAGAGAAAGAAGGTGCTCGGAGTTCAACGGGTGAGCGTGGGAGACCTGCGGTCGGGAGATCAAAGCTCTTGGAGCCTGGCCATCCAGGAAAGGAACCGGCCAGCGACAAATTACGTGTTCGAGGTCCATGCGATTTGGCAATAGGACAGGACTCAGCAGTCAGCGATCAGCCCTCAGCTCCTGGCTGAATGCCGATAGTTGATGGCTGACCGTTGCTTTTCCCATGTTATACTTCGCCTACGGCTCCAACATGCATCCTGGCCAGATGCAGAAGCGCTGCCCGGGATCCTCGTTCGTCGCCGCGGCGCGGTTGCGGGACCATCGCATGGCTTTCAGGCGACCCTGGGCCGCATGGGACGGCGGTGGGGTGGCGGATATCCAACCATCGTCGGGGAGCATCGTCGAGGGCGTCGTCTGGGAGATCAGCACGGCTCACCGTGATGCGCTCGACCTGTACGAGGAGTACCCGACGGCATACGCGCGCAGGGGCGTGGTCATCGAGACCTTCGAGGGAAAGACGCTGATGGCCTTTGCCTACTTTGCGAAACCGATGGGAAGCTATCGTCCCGGGCGCCGCTACCTTCAGTCGCTCATTGAGGGGGCCAGGGCGCATGGCCTGAGCCCAGCGTACATCGCCTCGCTGGAGGCGATCCCGGCCGAGGATTGAGCATGCCGGAGTACGAGGCAGTCATCGGCCTGGAAGTGCACGCCGAACTCCTGACGAACTCCAAGATGTTCTGCGGGTGCAGCGTGAAGTTCGGCGCGCCGCCCAACACGCAGACGTGCCCCGTCTGCCTGGGGATGCCGGGGGTCCTGCCCGTCGTCAACAGACGCGGGGTCGAGTTCGCCATCCGCACCGCGCTGGCGGTCAACTGCACGATCGCGCCCATGTCGCGGTTTGCCCGCAAGAACTACTTCTATCCCGACCTGCCCAAGAGCTACCAGATCTCCCAGTACGAACTGCCCCTGTCAGAGCACGGCTGGATCACGTTCGCCGTCGCCGGCGAGACGAAGCGGGTGGGCATCCGCCGCGTGCACCTGGAGGAAGACACGGGCAAGCTCGTCCACGCGGGGATCATGGAAGAGGCGGAATCCAGCCTGGTGGACTTCAACCGCTGCGGCGTCCCCCTGATGGAGATCGTGAGCGAGCCGGACATCCGGACGCCTGAAGAGGGGGCGGAATATCTGCGCCAGCTCCGGGCCATCCTGGTCTATCTGGGCGTGTGCGACGGCAACATGGAGGAAGGCAGCTTCCGCTGCGACGCCAACGTCTCGGTCCGCCCCAAGGGTTCCACAGAGTTGGGGACCAAGGTCGAAGTCAAGAACATGAACTCGTTCAAGAACGTGCAGAAGGCGCTGGAGTACGAGATCCGGCGACAGATCAGAGCCCTCCAGGCGGGCGAGACGCTGGTCCAAGAGACGCGCCTCTGGAACGCCGACCAGGAGATCACCCTCTCCATGCGGAGCAAGGAATACGCCCACGACTACCGCTACTTCCCCGAGCCGGACCTCGTCCCCCTCGTCGTCGAGCCGGCCTGGATCGAGGAGATCCGGCGATCCCTGCCCGAGTTGCCCGATGCCAAGCGGCAGCGCTTCGTCCGCGACTACGGCATTCCGGAGTACGACGCGGGTGTCCTGACGATGAGCCAACCCCTGGCCGCCTACTACGAGGCCGCGGTCAAGGCCCACAACGACCCGAAGACCGTCAGCAACTGGGTCATGGTGGAACTCCTGGGGCGCCTGAACAAGGACGGCAAGGACATCACGGAAAGCCCGATCCCGCCGGAACGGTTGAGCGCCATGCTGGGCCTTCTGGCCAAAGGCTCGATCAGCGGCAAGATGGCCAAGGAATTCTTCGACGAGATGTACGCCACGGGTGCGGACCCTGCGGACATCCTGAAGAAGAAGGGGGGCCAGATCGCCGACGCTGGCGAGCTGGAGAAGATCGTCCGCGACATCCTGGCCAAGCACCCCGGCCCCGTCGCCGAGTACAAGAGCGGCAAGGAGGGGCCCTTCAACTTCCTGATCGGCCAGGTCATGAAGGCCACCCGCGGCAAAGCCAACCCGCAACTCGTTAATGAGCTCTTGAAGAAGGCGCTGCAGGGCTCGTGAGATATCCGGCCTCGGCACTTCACCCAGGCGCCCCCACTCCCCCTCCGCATGACCTGACCTTCGACCGAGCTTCCTGATTTCCGGCGGTCGCCGAAGCTGGCGTGAGACCCACCTAACGAAATACAGGCGGCCAGACGAAGGAGGCTTGACGGGGACAGCCGGATGTGTAACAGTATGTGTAAAAAGAGGAGAGAGCAATGCCCACGAATCTCGCCATAGATGACTCCCTGCTGGCCGAAGCGCTGCGGCTCGGGGATCAGCGGACAAAGCGCGCGACGGTGAATGAGGCGTTGGCAGAATACGTCCAGCGCCGGAAGCGGTTGAAGGCCGCGGAGGCCTTCGGAACCATCGAGTTCCGGCCGGGCTACGACTATAAGCGCGCACGCAAGAAGCGATGATCCTCCTGGATACGTCCGTCCTGTCGCTGGCATTTCGTCGTCGGAGGCGCGGGGAACCGGAGCCGCAGGTGGTGGCGACGCTTCGACGTCTGGTGGCAGAAGACGCGCCGGTGGGCCTTCCGGGAATTGTCCTTCAGGAGCTGCTTTCCGGTGTGCGAACGGCCCAGGAATTCGACCGCCTGAAGACCATCATGGAGGGATTTCCGCTTGTGATGGCGAGGCGAGAGGATCACGTAACTGGAGCCCGAATCGCGAATGCGTGTGCGCGAAAGGGTGTGCCGGCCTCGACGGTGGATTGCCTGATTGCAGCGCTGGCGATATCAAGAAGGGCAGCACTTTTTACCCTGGACACCGATTTCGCCAGAATGGCGCCTCACTGTGGCCTCACACTCTTCGGGGCGTCTCGCCCCTCCATGCGGTGAATCGACCCGGCGAATTGAATGGCGTGACGTTGGCGGCATGCGGTTGGGGGTGGGGCGCGAGTACCGTACACGGACGGACATCGCCTGGCTCTGCGGCTTGGTGGCCTTACAGGGAGCGCACATGAAATTGGGTGTCTCCATGTTCAACACGGACTACTCGATCCGGATTGATGACCTGGCGCGGGAGGTGGAGGCGCGGGGGTTCGAGTCGCTGTGGGTCCCGGAGCACACGCACATCCCCAAGAGCCGGAAGAGTCCCTGGCCCGGCGGCCCGACCCTGCCCAAGGAGTACTGGCACGCCCACGATCCCTTCGTGGCCTTGGCGACCGCGGCCGCCGTGACGTCGCGGCTGAAGATCGGGACGGGCATCTGCTTGGTCGTCGAGCGTGACCCGATCACGCTGGCGAAGGAAGTCGCCAGCCTCGACTTTCTCTCCAGGGGGCGCTTCCTGTTCGGGATCGGCGGCGGCTGGAACGCCGAGGAGATGGAGAACCACGGGACCGATTTCAAGAAGCGCCGGCGGGTGCTTCGGGAGCGCATCCTCGCCATGAAGGAAATCTGGACCAAGGACGAGGCGGAGTTTCACGGCGAGTTCGTCAACTTCGACCCGATCTGGTCGTATCCCAAGCCTGTGCAGAAACCACACCCGCCGATCCTCCTCGGGAACAACACGCCCAAAGCGCTCGAGCGGGCGGTGGAATTCTGCGACGGCTGGTTCCCCATCGCCGGGAGGGCGGGCGACTTGGCGGCGGGGATCGCCGACCTCCACCGGCTGGCGGAGAAGGCGGGGCGCGACCCGAAGTCCCTCTCGGTTTCTGTCTATGCGGCCAGCGCAGAGGAGAGCGTCGTCCGGCAGTACGAAAAGGCGGGCGTCGAATGAACCATCTTCTCCCTGCCCTCCGCCGACCGAGACACCGTCCTGCCGATCCTTGATCGGTACGCGAAGCTAGCCCAGGCATTCTCACGGTGAGGAGCAAACCTGCGGTAGCTGCGATGTTCTTACGGAAGGATGCGCTGGGAAGCTAGGAGGCTTGGACGCTAGGATGCCTCGAGCCTTCCAGCCTCCTGGCCTCTATGGCGTGCGTGGCGGTCGATGAATCCCGGGCGGGGGGTTCGGACGGCGGGGGGCGACGATCCAGAGGAGGGTCGGCGAGGCGACGGCCATCCCGAGGCCAATCCAGAGCGCCACGGCATAGCTTCCGGTGAGGTCGAAGACCCGGCCGGCGATCCACGGTCCAGAGGCAAGGGCCAAAGAAATCACCGCGTAGAGGGCCCCGTAGATCGTGGAGAATCCCGGTCCGCTGAAGAGATCGGCAGCCGAAGCGGGGAACACGGGTGACAGAACGCCATATCCAAACGCCATCAGTACGGCGTAGATGTACGGGAGAGAGGACGCCGGGTGCCTGCCGGCCAGGACGAGAAGGCCAATGCTCGCCACGATGCACCCGGCGGCCAGGGTGTAGGCCAGTTCACGGCTGGTTCGATCCGATAGCATCCCCCATCCCGGCTTGGCGCCGATGCTCACGAGTCCCACCGCACCGCCCACCGTGGCAGCGATCATCGGAGGCACGCCGTGATCCACCAGGTATGCGACCTGATGGATCATGAGCATCTGCGTGACGAAGTTCGCCATGAAGAAGACGCTGGCCAGTCCCCAGAAGGGCCATGACCTGAGGGCCGTGGCGAGCGTCCAGTGGGCCTTGTTCTCGGCGGGCGCAGGGGCTTCTCCCGCCCCTGACGGCGCTCTTGCGAACGCGGGGGGATTCTGGATCAGCCAGAGGGCGGAAGGGAGCCCCCAGCCCACGGTCACCGCGGCCAGAACGCCAAGGGCCCAACGCCAACCGCACCAGTCGATCAGGAGTTGGACCAGAGGAACGAACGCGAAGATTCCCACCCCGATTCCCGCCGAGGCGATTCCCATCGCGCTCCCGACACGATCCGGGAACCAGCCTTGAACGAGGATCACCTGCGGGATCCACCCGTTCAGGCTGATACCCAGTGCCGTGATCCCGCCGAATGCCAGGTACAGGTGCCACCAGGCCGTGGTCTGCGCGGTGAGGCAGAGGCCGAGCGCCATCACGCCCACACCGGCAAGGATGACGCGCCGAGGGCCAGCCCGGCGTAGCAACCACCCGACCGGCGGACCGAGACCGCCGTGGATCAAGCTGAAGACCGCGAAGACTCCCGACACGAGGGAACGGCTCCAGCCGAACTCGCGGATGAAGGCCACGAGGAAGACTGAATACGAGTACCAGACCCCGTAAATGACGGCCAGGGTGATAAACGACGTGGCGAGGATCGTCCAGCCGCCTCGGCTCTCCTGGTTCATAGCTGATGGCTCATCGGTGCCGCTGTGCCGGCGGCGGGTTCGGACGACGGGGGGCCACGATCCACAAGAGGGCCGGCGAGAGCATGGCCATCACCAGGGCCAGCCACAGGGCCGCCGCGTAGCTTCCCGTGCGATCGAAGATTTCGCCGGCGCTCCACGTGCCGATGGCGAGCCCCAGGCAGGTCACCACGTAGAGCGTGCCGAAGATCGTGGAGAAGCCCGGCCCTCCGAACAGATCGCTGGCCGCGGCCGGCGGCACCGGCGCCATCACCCCATAGCCAAGCCCGATGAGTACCGCGTAGAGATAGAGCAGGAATGACGTCGGATACATCCCCGCCAAGACCAGAGCGCCGATACTGAGGGCGACACAAACGAAGGCCAGACCATAGGCCATTTCGCGGTTGGTCCGATCCGACAGCCAACCCCAACCGATCTTTCCCACGATGCTGACCAATCCCGAGGCGCCACCCACTGCGGCGGCAACGAGGGCAGGGACTCTGTGGTCCACCAGGTATACGACCTGATGAATCATGAGCATCTGCGTGACGAAGTTTCCCGTGAAGGAGTTTCCTGCCAGTCCCCAGAAGCGCCAACTCCTGCTGGCGGTGGCCAGCGTCCAGTGCGGCCTCTCGCTCGCGGCAACAGGACTGACCCGCGACTCGGACGGAGGATGAGTCGCCTCGACGGGGGGTGGGTCCCGCACAAGGCCGAGCGTCGCTGGAATCACCCAGCCGACGATCAGCGCTGCCAGGATACGATAAGCCCAGCGCCAGCCCACCCAGTCAATGAAAAATTGAGCCAGCGGAACCAATCCGAAAATCCCGACACCGATCCCGGCCGAGGCGATGCCGATCATCGTACCGACTCGATCCGGAAACCAGCCCCGGATGAGGACTACGGCTGGAATCCAACCGGCCAGACTCATGCCTACTGCGGTGATCCCGCCGAAGGCTAGGTAAAGGTGCCACCATTCGGTCGTCTGTGCGGTGAGGCACAGGCCAAGCCCCATTACGCAGGCCCCCGCCAGGATGGGACGCCTCGGCCCGGCCACCCGCAGCAACCAGCCGGCGCCGGGACCACACAGGCCGTGGACGAGAACGAAGACCGAGAAGGCCCCGGCAATGAGGGAACGCTTCCAGCCGAACTCTCGGAGGAGGGCGACGAGGAAGACGGAGTAGGAGTACCAGGCACCGTAGAGCACGGCCAAGGTCATGAAGGTCGTCCCGACGACGATCCATCCGCGTCGGCTCTCATGGCTCATGGCTGATGACTCATCGCCGCCGCTGGGCGGGCGGTGGGTTCGGACGGCGGGGCGCGACAACCCACAGGAGGGCCGGCGAGAGGACCGCCATCCCGAGGGCGACCCAGAAGGCCAGCGCGTAGCTTCCCGTCGCATCGAAGATCCGACCCGCGACCCATGCACCTGAGGCGATCCCCAGGCACAGCGCCGCGTATACCGTGCCGAAGATCGTCGAGAAGGCCGGCCCGCTGAAGAGATCGCTGGCCGCAGCAGGGGCGATGGGCGCCATCCCTCCGTAGCCAAGCCCTATTAACAACGCGTAGAGGTACGGGAGGCTGGACGACGGGTACCTGCCTGCCAGAACCAGGGTGCCGACGCTGGCAGCAACGCATCCAAAGGAGAGGCTGTATGCCAGCTCCCGGCCGGCACGATCCGAGAAGGCTCCACACCCCATTTTGCCCGCGATGCTGGCGAGACCTGCGAGGCCACCCACCGACGCTGCGGCCAGCGGGGATGCCCCGTGGTCCACGAGGTATGCGACCTGATGGACCAGGAGCATCTGGGCCACAAAATTCCCGGTGAAGAACACCCCCGCGAGCCCCCAGAAATGCCAGTTCCTTACGGCCGTGGCGAGCGTCCAGTACGTGCCTATACCCGGGGGCGCATGGGGACTCTGCGATTTGGATGGGCAGCCTGAAGCCTCAAGGGAGGGCGGGTCCTGGAGAAGCCCCGCGGTTGCCGGCAGTACCCACCCAACGATCAGCACAGCCAGAACCCGGAAGGCCCAGCGCCATCCCACCAGGTCAATCAGGAACTGTGCAAAGGGAACTAGGGCGAAGATCCCCGCGCCGATCCCGGCCGAGGCGATTCCCATCGCCGTGCCAAACCGACCCGGGAACCGGTCTCGCACCAGCACCACCGCCGGAATCCATCCGGCCATGGTGTATCCTACTGCGGTGACCCCGCCGAACGCCAGGTAGAGGTGCCACCATTCCCTCGTCTCCGCAGCGAGGAGCAGGCCGCATCCCAACACGCACCCGCCCACCAGGATGACTCGCCTGGAACCGACGCGGCCCGCCAACCATCCGACGATCGGACTCACAGAGCCGTGGACCAAGATGAACACCGAGAAGCCCCCGGCGACAAGTGAGCGACTCCAGCCGAACTCCTTCAGGAAGGCGACGAGGAACACCGAGTAGGAATACCAGACTGCAACAACCAGGGCGAGCGTAATGAAGGTCGTGCCAACGACGGTCCACCCGCGCCGGTGGCTATCCTGCAAGCCCGGTTCGATCTGCATGGGGGGAGTATCCTTCCCTGGCACTCGGAGGTTCGACCGCACACTATGGATCACACCGCCCCGGATGTCGAGGACACAGACCCTTTTGTTTGCTGAGCAGACCCAAGAGCAACGCCGCCAGCAGGAGCAGTCGTTTTCCAAGGCGGCTCGACCACGCCCCAGCACAGAGCTACCGTGTCGGCGAGCCAGCAGCGGCACGCCGATCCAAAAGTTCCTTGACGCCGGAAATCCCGTTCTCTATGGTCCGACTACACCTCTGCCTTCGAGAGACCACATCAGTCCTGGCAACAGGGGAAGGCCCATGCACGCTGCACGGATGCCGGAACGGGGCGCGGTCGCGACATCTTCGCGGAGCGGGCTGGCGTCCACCGTCTTATCCTAGGAGGTTCTGGTGCCGGCCGGGACAAGTGCGCCCTTCAGATACTGTCCGAGCTGCGGGGAGCGGGTCTACACCTACACCGTCTTGAAGGAGGGGGTGGTCGAGCTCCGGTGCAGCCCCTGCGGCTTCCCCGTCACGCTTGTCCAGGGCCCTTCGATCCAGCCGCTGGACTGCATCATCATCACCGACGACAACCGGTTCTTCCTGTCGTTCCTGGCTGATCTCCTGGTCGAGCGGGGCCTGACGGCGAACGTCATCTCGTGCCAAAGCGCCGCCGAATTCCTGGCCTCAGTCGCCCAACGCTTGCATCAAGGGCTCCCCAGCCCGCTGGCCATTCTCGACATCGTCATGGAGCCGATGGACGGGATCACCGCGGCCATGGCCCTGCGAGCGGTGGAGCAGGGGCTCGGGGCGGCGCGACCGACCCCTCTCCTCTTCCTCTCGGCCGCCCGATACGATGAGACCTTGAGCAAGCTCATCGCCCGCTGCCAGCCGGCCCTGTATCTGAACAAAGGATCGGACGCGACCCCCGACAAGCTCGGACCGAGGCTGGAGAAGGTGATCGGGTATCTGCTGGCACAGGGGAGGAAATAATCGCATGGGGCAGACATCGATCCTCTTCGCCGACGACGACCGGTTCTTCCGGGAGGCCGTCGGCGAGTTCCTGCAGGCGCAGGGATACCACGTGCGGCTCGCGACGGACGGCCTGGAGGCCCTGAGGGCCGTCCGGGATGAGGCACCGGACCTCCTCGTTCTCGACCTGGTCATGCCCAAGGTGGACGGAGGCCGGGTCTGCCGCTATCTCCGCCAGGATTCCCGCTTTCAGGACATCCCCATCGTCGTCTTCTCCGCCCTGGCGGCCAGGGATATTCTGGGAATGCAGCAGGATGTGTCGGCCGATGCCTACGTGGCCAAGGGACCGCTCTCGATCGTGACCAAGAACGTCCTGGCGGCCATCCGGCATCTGGAGTTATACGGCCGATCCGCTCCCATCGAGGAGGCCGTCTTCGGCTACGAAGGTTTCCGCCCGCGGCGGCTGGTCAGCGAGCTGCTGAGCATGAAACGCCGCGTGGACGTTCTGCTTCGGGTTCTCCGCGAGGGGGTCCTCGAGGCCGACGAGGAAGATCGGATCTGCTACGTGAATCCATCGGCCTTGGCCATGCTGGACGCTGACGAGCAGGCACTGATCGGGGCGAGGCTCTGGGAGGCCTTCGGGCCCGCCTACCGGGAAGAGGTGGAGAGGACGATCGAGCGGCTCCGCACCGACCCCGAGGCGGAGAGGCGTGAGCTGGCCGTCAACCTGAAGGGGCGGCGGCTCACGGCGCGCTTCACTCCCCTGTGGGATGACGAAGTCTACACGGGGATCCTCGTCCTTCTCGACGAGGCCGGGCACCGCGAGGGCCCCCAGGCGACCTGAACCGCGCCCTCTCATCAGACGAGGGCATCCCCGCCCGCCGCCGCACCGACACCCCGCCGGAAAACCCCTCGCTTTTTGCCCTCGCGGCGGATTAAAATACCGCGCATACAACTTGGGAATCGTCGCCCGGGGGGGTTGTTGGTGATCCGCGTCGTGAAATGGGTGGGGGCGGCCGTCGGCGGCATCATCGTCCTGGCGATGCTGGCGGCCCTCCTCCTTCCCGTCCTCGTGAATCTGGACCGGTATCGCGCAGTCCTGGCCAGCCGCGTGGGCAAGGCCCTCGGACGTGAGGTGACTTTGGGGTCGCTCCAGGTGGACCTCTGGGGCGGCATCGGGGCCGAGGCCAAGGGAATCCAGATCGGGCAGGCGCCGGGCTTCGGGCCGGAGCCGTTCGTCGCGGCGGATGCCCTGCGGGTCCGCGTCCAGCTGCTGCCGCTCCTCCGGGGACAGGTGAAGGTGAGCACGGCGGTCCTGGAGCGGCCGCGCATCCGCCTGATCCATACCGGCGACGGTCGCTGGAGCGTGGACGACCTGATGGGGGCGCAGCCCGTCCCTCCCCCGCCGAAGCCGCCTGCAGAGGGCCCCCGACCCGGGAAGGCGCCACTCTTGGGAAGCCTGCTGCTCAGGCAGGTCGCTGTGAAGAATGGCGAGATCACCCTCCTGGATCAGGCACGCCCCCACGGCCTCACGCTCACGCTGACCGACTTCGATCTCACCCTCCGACAGGCGAATGCCGCGGATCCGCTGGAGATTCGGTCTCGCGCCCGCATCGTCGCGCCGGGTCCGGGTCGCCTGGAATCGAGCGGCCGGATTTCGCTCGCCGACCCCGAGGTGCCCGTCCTGGACGTGACCGTGTCGCTTCGCGACGTGGAGGTGGGTCCCTGGCAGGCGTTGTTCCAGGCCGGCGGCGGGACGAAGCTCTCCGGCCCGGTCTCGGCAGAGGTCAAGGTGACCGGACCCGTCCCCCGCGCGGCCTTCGTTGGGAGCCTGAATCTCAAGCCCGTGGCCATCCAGGTGGGAGAGGTGTTCCAGAAGGCGGCCGGCGAAGAGGCGAGCGTGAATTTCGAGGGGCGGCGCGAGGACCCGGGCGTCAATCTGCCGAAGCTGACGGTCATCCTGAAGGACCTGAAGGTGAACGGCAGTCTCCGGATTCCGGACCTGAGCGGGCCCCAGATGACATTCACGGCGACCTCGGCCAAGGTGGACCTGGATCGTCTGCTGGCCAAGCCCGCGGCCAAGAGCGCGTGGCTGGTTCCCAGGCTGGCGCATGCGGCCGTGGCGCCGCCCCCCCAGGCGGATGCGAGAACCGCCGCTCCTGCTCTCGCCATCCAGGGGCGCGTCACCATCGGCGACCTCACGTACCAGGGGCTCGCACTCCGCGCGTTCCAGGCTGACCTCCGCTACCAGGACGGACTCGTCCAGTTGCCCGACGTGCAGGCCGATGTCGCCAACGGGAAGATGAGGGCCAGGGGGGAGGTGGATCTCCGATCCAGGCTGCCCCGGATCGCCCTGACGTCGAAGCTGGATGGCCTCGCGACGGAGCCGCTGGTTCGAGCGCTCGCCCTCGGGCCCTGGACACTGCGGAGCACCTTGACTTTCGAGGGCAGCGTGCACTTCGCCGGCCTCTCCAAGCCGGAGGCCCTGGGATCGGCCGCCGGCGAAGGATCCCTCCTCCTGAAGAACGGTCGCCTGCTGGGCTACAAGCCGCTGGACCGGCTGTCCGAGGTCATCGGGCCCATCCTGGCGTCCCAGGGCATCGGCGTCCGCCTCAACGAGTTCGAGCAGATGAGCGGTCACTACACCTTGGACAAGGGCATCCTTCGGACCAAGGATCTCACTCTCACCAAGGCGGAGGGGACCGTGACGGCCGCGGGCTGGCTGGGCCTCCTGGATTCCAGCCTCAACTTCGACGTGACGGCGAAGCTGGGGCGCACCATTATCGAGGCCAAGGTGACCGGCTCCACGAGCCAGCCGATCGTCGTGCCGAAGCTCGGACGGATCCAGCGCAAGATCGAGACCGAGATCGAGAAGGCCGTGCCCGGCGAACAGGGCAAGGGCCTGAAGGGCCTGTTCAAGGGGCTTTTCGGCAAGTAGACGTGACCCGGCGGCTCACCCCCATCAATCCCGATCACTGGAAAGAGGGCAGAAGGCGGATGGACCTGCGGGCGCTGGAGGTCTTCTGCAAGATCGTCGAGCTGCGGAGCTTCTCCCGGGCGGCCGAGGCGGTGCTCCTCACCCAGCCCACGGTGAGCGGCCACATCAAGGCGCTGGAGACGGAGCTGGGGCTGCGCCTCTTGGACCGGGCGGGCAAAACGGTGACGCCCACTCGGGCCGGCGAGATCCTGTACGGGTACGCGCGGCGCGTCCTGGCCCTGCGCGAAGAGGCCCAGCAGGCCATCAACGAGCACAAGGGCGGCCTCACGGGACACCTGGCCCTCGGGGGGAGCAACATTCCCGGCGCCTACATTCTCCCGCCCCTGGTGGCGGCCTTCAAGCGCGAGCATCCCGAGGTGACCATCGCCCTGCACATCGGCGGGTCGCGGGACATCGTGCGGGGCCTGATCGACGGGACCTTCGAGGTCGGCATGGTGGGCGCCCGTTTCGAGGAGGGGCGCGTGCGCTACGAGCCGTTCGCCCGGGACGAGCTGGTCCTGGCCGTGCCGGCCGCCCACCCGTGGGCCGGGCGAAGCACGGTGCGCCTGGCAGAACTTCCCGGCCAGCCGTTCATCGTGCGCGAGCGCGGCTCGGGGACGCGAAAGGTGATGGAGCAGGCCCTGACAGGGCACGCCCTGGACCCGGGCAACCTCCGCGTGGTCCTGGAGGTCACCGGCAACGAGGCGGTGCGCCAGGCGCTCAAGGCCGGCGCCGGGATCTCCATCATCTCCCGCCGGGCTGTCGAGGACGACATCCGACATAAGACGGTGGCGGCCCTCCGCATCCACGGAGTGAGACTCGTGCGCGATTTCTTCCTGGTCACGCACAAGAGCCGGTCCCGCTCGCCGCTGGGCCAGGCCTTCCTGTCCTTCCTGAGGCAATCGAGCCGGTCCACGTCCTGAGGCCCTTCCGCGGCCCCGATCACGAGGAGATGACGGATGATTGAGGTAGCGGTGAGCGGCTGGCTGATCGGTCTGGCCATCGCCCTGCCCGTGGGGCCGGTCATCACGGAGATCATCCGCCGCGGGCTACGGGCGGGGTTTCTCCCGGCCTGGCTGGTGGGCCTGGGGGCCGCGGCATCCCACGGGATCCTCGTCTGCCTCACGCTCCTGGGGGTGGTGGCGCTCGTGGATCGGCCGAGCTGGCACGCCATCCTGGGCGGCGCGGGTGTCCTGGTCCTCGGCTACCTGGGGGTGGATGCCCTGCGGGCCAGCACCGACCCTCCGACGGCCGAGGAGGCCTCCCGGGCCGGTCGGCCATTCCTGGTTGGCTTCAGCATCGGGATCGCCAATCCCATCACCCTGCTCTGGTTCCTCACGGTCGGTGGGGCATTGATCGGGGCGCACGGCGGGGGAAGGTCCGGGGCTCTGGCCGTGACCTTTGGCGCGAGCTTTATCTCTGGGGTTCTCTCCTGGGATACGGTGGTCGCGTATCTGGCCGGCCGCGGCCGGCGCTGGATGGGGCCGAGGACGCTCCGGGCGATCAACGTGATGGCGGGACTGGTCTTCTTCGGCTTTGCGGTTCGCTTGACGTGGAAGCTGGCGCAGGGGCTCCGCTAGCGTACAATCTTTCCCCAATCGTCAAACGACCCCTTTTTGCGCACCACACGGCATCACCAGCAGAACCAGCACGACGGCGAGCCGGTACCCGACGCCGCCTTGCGCCGCCCCGTTCCTCATGCCGAGCCCTCCGGCAGAAGCTGGATGCCCTCGGCCGGAAAGTGGAGCATCACCC